>JAEEGH010010467.1_pt1 | contig 21280 bp, 18 predicted proteins | sample 9134181 | NCBI WGS metagenome assembly JAEEGH01 (sample SAMN16246544, study PRJNA631951) | gut metagenome | biome: gut microbiome; feature: rumen; material: DP-attached | host: Bos | place: Iran: Karaj | collected 2018-10
ATGGACTTGTAATCACAGGCCCTACAGGCACTAATGTTAATGATGTTGCGGCATTGCTGATAGGAGTCTAAGGCAATGTTAATGCTATAAAAGAATATTGTTGTAGATTAGGGAGAGTATTCAGATGAATGCAATTAGCATACATCAGAGTACTCTCTTTTGGTATATGCGTAAGTGAATTAGAAGACACAGGGACGGTTCTAATGACTTATTAAAAGCAAGTCTTTAGAACCGTCTCTGTTATTCTATGTATAAGCTTAAGAAATTGGTAAATGCTTGGCTCCGTACGCCACCATTGACTGAGCCTGAGGAAAACGCTTTGGTCTGCGAGCCGACGGTGAGGATGATGGGAACAGTAGATTTTCTCGCACCGTCGGATTCAGCATTTTAGCGTTTTCCTCAGAACCCGTCAATGGCAAGCACCTTCGGTGTGGCTGGGTATTATTGCCTCGGGCTCTGACTCCGAGAACAGTAGGAACGGCTACTTTTCAAGGATGTGTAGGGCTATATGCTCATTTTACTGTGATAATTGATTTGTTGTAACATACGAGGATACGCCTGCATGGATACATGCTATTACTTAGAAACATGACCTAAATAGCATTTTTCACCTGTCTAGGTCATGATTTTTGTCATGATATTGCCTTGTTATTACATAATTCATGACCTAAACAGCATTTTTCTTTTGTCTAGGTCATATTTTTGTCGTGATATTGCTAAACTACTACAAAATTCATGACCTATCCTGTATTTTTCTTTTATTTAGGTCATATTTTTTATCGTGATAATGCTTAAACTGCTACAAAATTCATGACCTATTTTGTATTTTCCTTTTACTTAGGTCATGTTTCTGGTCATGATAGGTATTATCAAAGTGGATTTCGATAGAAACAGGTTTTATCCTATATCTCAGAAAATCGCTGTTATAAGAATCATTCCGTCCGTATATAACGATCCATATAATAGAAAAAATATCGTTTTGGGCATATAGCGCTTTGTAAAGCTTCCTGCCACCTCTTGATTCTACTATTTTGGGCTTATAGCGCTTTTTGGCGATGCCAGCCACCCCGATATTGTCTTTATAAAAGAGAAATTGGGCATATAGGCCGATTTCAAGACTCGAGCCACCTGTTAAAAGGTGGCTGCGGCACGGATAATTACCGTATATGCCCAATTGCCTACGATAAAAGCCATAATGAGGGGTGGCTGAAAGCCTGAAATCAGGCTATGAGCCCAAAACCGGTTTAATTGCAGGTGGCTGAGCTATTAAAAACAAGTTATATGCCCAAAACAGAATTGCAGCTCTCCTACAACGGGAACCACGGGCATATAGCCCTATACATTTTGGAAAGTATCCGTACCTGCAATTCTTAGTCCTACATATTCTAGGAAGTATCCGCATCTACTATTCTTAGCCATACTCAGCCTTAAAAGTAGCCACTCTACTGTTCTCGGAGTCAGAGCCCGAGGCAATAATACCTAGCCACACCGAAGGTGCTTGCCATTGACGGGGGCTGAGGGAAACGCTACAATGCTGAATCCGACGGTGAGATAGAATCTACTGTTCCCATCATCCTCACCGTCGGCGAGACAAAGGCTGCGTTTTCCTCAGGTTCAGTCAATGGTGGCGTACGAAGCCGCAATCTAAATTTTTTAGAATGTTAGAGAAGTCACTTACGCATATACAAAGTGATAATACTTTATAAAAAGCGCCTTTTTGCTTTATCATACTGAACGTTAATTTCCTGAAGAGCAGCAGTGTCGCCGTACATGTTATCAGGATGGTAGAGTTTTACGAGAGACTTGTACTTTTTATCAACACTTTCTTTGGTTGTACATCCGGCAAAGAAATCGAATACTCCTGAGCTGCCTTCATTAGTTGGCTTTGAACTTCGATTTTCTTTTTCACGATCAGACCGTCTGTAACGGGCATCATCGTAGTCATCCTCAGGTTCATCATCGTAGTCTACATCGTCATCCTCATATGCTTCATCTTTATCATATTCATCATCGAATTCTTCATCGTAGTCCTCATCATAATCTTCATCGTCGTATTCTTCATCGTATTCTTCGCTATAATCCTCATCCTCGTATTCGTAGTCCTCATCTTCATAATCATCATCTTCATAGAATGAGGCTCTTTTACTGCGGCGATGATCGTGTTCGTCCTCGGAATCGGCATAGGATCTGTTCTTGAGCCATTTCTCATAGTCTTTTTCATAATGTCTTTTGCCTGCATCAGGGAAAAGATGGTAATAGCGGTCAAGGGCCTGAGTCACAAAACCTTTACCAATAAAGGCTCTTAAAACGTAAATTGCAGCATCTGCAATGATACAGAAGAAAATTATCTTGCTAAATGACATGAATACTGAGATGGAAAGAAGAATGGTTCCAACCGGGATTATCATTATGATAGTCAGTATCAAAAGGAAAATATAAAGTGGAGCACCTTTGTATGAGTAAACCGATTCAATCCACCAGGTTCTGATATCGTTGTAAAAGGAAGTAACAACATAGTTATTTTTGGTAAAACTGTTGTTGGCCTCTTTTACCATCTCCTCAGGAATATTCAGGTCACTGCCCTGGATATCTAAAGAGTGAGGCGCCTGAATCTGAGGATCAGGGCCGGCTCCTATAGATAACAGACCGAAGTTTCCTCCAAAGAGCAGAAACACGTTTATACATAATAAAAGAAAGAATGAAATTGATGTAACAGGAAGAATGCAGAAAAACAGCTTAAGAAATCTGACATAAGCTCTTATAAACCAGGAAAGCATTGAGAAAAATGCTTTTAATACTGAAACAACAATACTTGAGATGGCATTAACGGCCATCATTAAAAAAGAAACCATACTTACTAAAACTCCTTACCCTAAATCCCCACACAAAGAAAATTTTATATGAAAAATGAAAAGGTGTCGAGAGTCTTGAAGAAGTCTCTTTTAAATGATAAGGTTAAAGGTGGCGTTTAGCCGGAAAAGGTGGGTGTATGAAAATAGTAAAGAAGCTTTTGGAAAAATATCCATGGATAAAATATTTGGCAGGGCTGGTTCCTTTTATTCTTGCATGCATAGGTTATACGCAGTCCGGGGAGATGAATGTATTTCAGGTGATCTACGCCGCTATGGCGATCTATTTTGTAAACCCTGTAACTGATTATGAGACTCCAATCATACTGTTTGCCAAAATAGCTGCCGTTGTAGTTACAGCCGGCATTATTTTGAGTTTTGTGAAATATGCTTTTTATAAGATTGAGCATTTCTTTTCAAGATTTTCCAAGGATGCAACAGTAGTTTACACAGATAACGAGCTGGGAAGAGCATTGGGTAAAACTTTAAAGCACGGCTATGTGGCCTATGAATTTTCGAAGCCTGAGAGAGTAAAGGACCATATTCTTATGCTTTCAGATGATGCAGAGAGCATAAGATTTGTCAGCCAGAATGCCAAGGCTTTGTCTGATAAGAATGTATACATGATGATGAACAGTCTTGATTCATCACTTCTCAAGGCAGGCAATCTTATTAATACCCAGATGCATTTCTTTAATGTTAATGACCTTATGGCAAGAGATTTTTGGAAAAAGAATAATCTATATGACCACAGGGATGAAAACTACAAAATTGCTATAGTTGGTTCAGGTGATATAGCTTTTGCCATTTTTAAATATGGCTATCTGAATAATATTTACAGCTTAAAGCATTCATTTGAGTATCATCTCTGGGGGATGGAAGGTTCAAGAGCAGACTTTTTGAAGAATCTTTCAACTGAGAATAATGATAAGATCATTGTTCATGAGAATCCATGGGATATGGAAATGGATATTCTTGCTGATATGGACAGGCTTATCTACACTGAAAAAGAAGACCAGATCGATTTTATCCAGAAGGTTCTTTATGTTAATCCTCTTGCTGAGATCCATTGTTATTCTGATGAAAAGATAAGTTACACGGATATTTATGAATCAGATAAGATCATGGTATTTGGTGATATGGAGAACATTCTCACTGAGGATAATGTCAAGAGTGAAAAGCTCTATAGACAGGGTAAGCTCTTTAACTATGACTACGCACTTAGATACAGCAACAGGACTGCGCCTTCTGATTATGAAAAAGAAATGGAAGACGAATGGAAGAAACTTGATGGATTTAAGAAGAGTTCAAGCATAGCAAGAGCAGATCATTATTGGATTGAAAAGCGCCTTAAAAATGATGGCATTATGGCTGAGGACAGTGAGGATGCCTGGAGAATAGAGCATATCAGATGGAGCAGATTCCATCTTGTTAATCATTGGTCTTTTGCTGAAAAAAGGGATAACAGCCGCAGAAAGCACAATCTTCTTATTCCTTATGAAAATCTTCCTTTGTCGGAAAAAGAGAAGGATGGCATTTATGACAGCACAATAAAGGCAGAAATTGACAGGCTTGATAGAGAAAACTAAAATGTGTTATAGTTTAATTTGATATTATGCGTCTTTTTGCAGGTAGGAGGATTGATTATGGACGAAGGCTTGCCTTCTGTCATTTTTATTGCAGTACTTATAGTTCTTTTTATTGATATACTTATTCATTCCATTTTCCGCGCTGTATGGCACTTTAAGGGCGATGAAATGGAAAAAGAAGAGAATATCAGGGTATTTAAGTTTTTTAATGATGATGCCACAAGTATTGAAGGCTTTCTTATCAATGTTTTTTATAAAGCCATTTTGTATTTGTGCGGAGATCGCGGTGATGCCAGCCTTTCTGATGTGACTGAGGAAGAAATCAAGTCCATGGTTACAGAAGGTCAGGAACACGGTGTTATCCTTGAATCGGAAGCAGATATGATCTCCAATATTTTTGAGCTCTCAGATAAGGAAGCTCAGGATATCATGACAAATAGAAATGCCATGGTGGCTATCGATGCAAACATGACCCTTAAAGAAGCTGTTAACTTCATGATGGAGACCAATAACAGCAGATTCCCTGTATATCTTGATGATATCGACCACATAATTGGCATAATGCATATAAGAGATGCCATGAAAAAGCTCTCAGAGGAAACAGATGAGGAACTTCCTATAAGGAAGATAAAAGGCCTTCTTCGTCAGCCTAAATTTGTTCCTGAGACAAGGAATATAGATTCTCTTTTTCATAGCATGCAGTCATCTAAAACTCAGATGGTCATAGTAATTGATGAATATGGCCAGACTGCAGGACTTGTGTCTATGGAGGATATCTTAGAGGAGATAGTAGGAAATATCCTTGATGAATATGATGAGGATGAGAACTATATAAAGCCTACCAAGAACAGAGGCGAATTTATCGTTGATGGTATGACTCCTTTAGAAGTCCTTGAAAAGAAATTTGAAATTTCATTTGAGGATTCTGAGTTTGAAACAATAAACGGTTATCTTATTTCCAAATTGGACAGGATACCGGAAAGTGACGAAGAATTTGATACTTCAGTTGAAGGCTATAATTTCAAGATCCTTTCTGTACAGAATCATATGATCCAGAGCGTTCTTATGACAAAGCTCCCGGAAGATGAGACGGGCAGTGAGGAAAAAGAATTAGAAATAGCAAAATAGTTAATTATTATGAAAGGAAGTTTTTATGTCAGGACATTCAAAATTTGCTAACATCAAGCACAAAAAAGAAAAGAATGATGCAGCAAAGGGAAAGATTTTTACTATTATCGGTAGAGAAATTGCCGTTGCAGTAAAGGAAGGCGGACCAGATCCAGCTAACAACTTTAAGCTTGCACAGGTTATTGCAAAGGCTAAGGCAAACAACATGCCTAACGATACAATTGATCGTGGAATCAAGAAGGCATCAGGTGCTGACGGAGCAGTTGATTACAAGAATATTACTTATGAAGGATATGGCCCTGGCGGAACAGCTATCATTGTAGAGGCACTTACAGACAACCAGAACAGAACAGCTTCAAACGTTAAGAGCGCATTCACTAAGGGAAATGGTAATGTTGGAACACCTGGATGTGTATCTTACATGTTCGATAAGAAAGGTCAGATCATTATCGATAAGGAAGAGTGCAAAATGTCTTCTGATGACCTTATGATGCTTGTTCTTGATGCAGGCGCTGATGATTTCAATGAGGAAGAGGACAGCTATGAGATCCTTACTTCTCCTGAGAATTTCCAGCCTGTAGTAGAGGCACTTGGCAGAGAGAATGTTGAGTCTGTTTCAGCAGAAGTAACAATGATTCCTCAGAACTACGTATCTGTAACAGATGCTGATACAGTTAAGTATCTTCAGAGAATCCTTGATCTTCTTGATGAGGACGATGATGTTCAGGCTGTTTACCATAACTGGGAAGAGGCAGACGAATAATTATTATTTTTAATATTTGATAGGCGGGGGGAGTCCTAAAATGAAACTGAAACGTATGTGGCCAGCGTATTGCATCTGGGCTTTGTTTATTATTTTTGATGTGGTGATGGTAGCGAGTTCCAGCTTCTTTTTAGGACTTTTTCCGTCTGATAAAAAAATAATGTATACAGCAGTTCTGACGGTTCTTGGAATTCTTTTGATGTCAGTGCTGATGGTATTTTTTGGAAAGTTATATGACAGCATTGAAGATGGGGTTGCTTCAAGAGAAAATCTTTTTGACATTCTTTATGGGCTTTTGCTGGGAATCATAGTTGCCAGTGCCTTCATTTTAAGGATGAAGGTCTGTGCCAATGGGGCTCTTGAAGTTTCAGGTAAGCTTTCTCTTTATGAAAATGCTATGATCGGCGGCACAAATGTAACTCCCGAAAACGATCTGTTGTCTATCGTATACACCTTTATTCTCAGAGGTATCCTTTTTCTTACAGGTAATGACATAAACGTTGCGCTGTTCTTTGAGATTGTTTCATTCTGCATTTTTATCCTGTTTTCATCGGCTTCGGTAAAAATGTTATTAGGAAGCCTTCCGTCTATTGTTTTTGCTTCCTTTGTTTCATTTATGCCGATATTTGTTGACAGGTTCAGAATACCTTCTCTTGGAACTGACAATCTCTTTTATGCAATGTTCTCTGTAGAACTGTTCTTGATAGCAACGCTTTTGAGAGGAACATACCTTGGACGCTTTGTGTCGAAGGCATGGATCATTTGGTACCTGATTGTTGGTGCTGCAATTGGCTTTATGGGCTATACAGATGCCGGAACGCTTTTTACTGTTGCACCACTTGTTTTTTCCATTCTGTTTATCGCCGGACAGGAGATAAAGAGTGGATTGTTTAAATTAGTATTTGTTTTACTTGGTGGCGTATGTAGTTTCTTTGGGATGATCATCCAGGAGCTAGGACCAGAAAATACGCTTAATACGCTAGTGAAATGGGCTACATATTATTTTAAGAATCTTAATACTTTTAGCCTTTTCATGATCTATACGGATTATAAGATAATATATCTTGTTACTGTTATTGCCATGTCTGGTGTTATCATTGGATTTTGGAAAAACAGAAAGATTGACAGAGTTTCTCCATGGCTTTTATCTATGCTTATCATTTATGTAACAGTTCCTTTTATGGGAGCTACACAGATGAATTCTCAGATAATGGTCACTATATTCTATGGTTTCGTACTTGCCTGCGTAGTCAGCCTTATTACAGTATCTCCGGAAGACGATGGACTTATTGTGACAGAGGATGAAGAGGATATGGAACAGGAGGAAAAACAGGCAGAGGCAGCTGAAGAAAGCGCTGACGATGCTGATGAGGGCAAGGAAGAAATTGAGGATATTGCAAAAGAAATAGTGAATAAAAAAGTTAGTGAAGTTATAACAAAGGAAAAAGAAGTTAAAGAAGAACAGCGCTTTGTGCCAGAAGGAATGGTACTTCCTATGGAAACTGAAGCGGATTTGGGCGAACGAGATGAGGCACCAAGGATGAAGATGCCTAAATTTGAGGGAACGATCTCCATTGACAGAAAAGAGATCGAACAGGCCCTCAAGGATGATTTTGATATTCCGCTTAAGCCAGGCGATGATTTTGACTTTTAAAATATATAATTTGAAGGGACAATTATGAGAATAGAAGATTTGGACGCTTATGAGATAGTTGAAAAGAGAAGAATAGAAGATCTCAACTCTGAAAGCTATCTTTTGAGCCATAAAAAGACAAAGGCAAGAATTGCTCTTTTGTCTAATGATGAAGAGAATAAGGTTTTTTCTATTGGATTTAGGACACCACCAAAGGATTCTACAGGTGTTGCTCATATTATTGAGCATACAGTTCTTTGCGGGTCAAAAGAATTTCCAATAAAGGATCCTTTTGTAGAGCTTGTTAAGGGATCACTCAATACATTTTTGAATGCTATGACTTATCCGGATAAGACAGTGTATCCTATTGCCAGCTGCAATGATGCTGACTTCCAGAATTTGATGCACGTTTATCTAGATGCAGTTTTTTATCCAAACATTTATAAGACTGATAAGATCTTCAAACAGGAAGGCTGGCACTATGAGATGGAGGATGAGTCCTCTGATCTTACAATTAACGGTGTTGTCTACAATGAGATGAAAGGTGCATTTTCTTCTGCAGATGATGTCCTTTCAAGAGAAATTCAGAATTCTCTTTATCCTGACACTACTTATGGTTTTGAGTCAGGCGGGGATCCTGATCATATTTATGAGCTCACTTATGAGGATTATCTTGATTTCCACAGGAAATATTATCATCCTTCAAACAGCTATATTTATTTATATGGAAACATGGATATGGCTGAAAAGCTTGATTATATAGATAAAAACTATCTATCTAAGTTTGATTATCTTAAAGTTGATTCTGAGATTGCTTCGCAGGAAGGATTTTCTTCTCCTAAGGAGGTAAGAAAGCCATATTCAATCCTTGAGTCTGACAGCGAGTCAAAGAATACATATCTTTCTTATAACTGCAGCATAGGTTCAACCTTAGACAGAAAGACATATATTGCATTTGATATTCTGGATTATGCTCTTTGTTCAGCTCCTGGAGCTCCTGTAAAGAAGGCTCTTATTGACAAGGGAATCGGACAGGATGTTTACAGTGAGTATGACAATGGAATCAAGCAGCCTGTATTTTCAATAATTGCCAAAAATGCTGACAGTTCTCAGAAGGATGAGTTTGTAAAAACTATCGTTGAAGTCCTTGAAAAACAGGTTAAGGATGGCATTGATAAGAAAGCTCTTATGGCTGGACTTAACTATGATGAGTTTAAGTATAGAGAAGCTGATTTTGGAAGATTTCCAAAGGGACTTCTGTATGGCCTTCAGATTTATGACAGCTGGCTCTATGATGACAAGCTGCCATGGATTCACGTTGAAGCAAACAATACCTTTGCTGAACTGAAGAAAGAGGTTGATGGAGACTACTTTGAAAAGCTAATTGTTAAGTATCTTCTTAACAACAATCATAAGACAGTACTTATGCTTGAACCTGAAAAAGGTCTTACTGAGAAAAAAGATGCTGAGCTTTCAAAAAAACTTGCTTCTTACAAGGACTCCTTATCTTCTGATGAGATAAAGAGAATTGTCAAAGAGACAAAAGAACTTAAGGAATATCAGGAAACACCTGATGATCCTGAGGACCTTAAAAAGATTCCGCTTCTTAAGCTTGAAGACCTTAAAAAGGAAGCTGAACAGTTCAAATATGAAGAAAGAGAAATGGATGGTGTTAAGATTCTTTTCCATAACATCTTCACAAATGGAATTGACTATCTAACATTTGTCTTTGATCTTAAGAATATTGATGCAAAAGATCTTCCATATGCTGCGGTGCTTAAAAAAGTGCTTGGTATGATGGATACTCAGCATTATACATATGGAGATCTTTATAATGAGATCAACATACGAACAGGCGGAATCAGTGGATCTATCAGCACTTACACAGATTCTTCGGATGTTAAGAAATTTGAAACTGCCTTTGAAATCAGTGTGAAGGTACTTCATGATAACCTTTCGTATGCTTTTGAACTGGTAAAAGAAATTCTTACATGTACTAAGTTTGATGATGCAAAGAGATTAAAAGAGATATTTGGTGAGCAGTATGCAAGACTATCATCTGATCTTTCATCTGCAGGACATCAGACAGCGGCTCTTCGCGCTATGTCTTATGTTTCACCTGCTGCCTTTGTTTCAGATCAGGTAAGTGGTATTGGATACTTCAGAACTCTTGAGGAACTTCTGAAAAAGGTTGAAACAGATGAAGGAGCAAAGGAAATATCTGAGCATCTCTATAGACTTTGCAAGCTTATCTTCAGACCAGAGAACCTTTTTGTTGATATAACCGGAACTGAAAAAGAGTATGAGAATGTTCCAAAGGAAAGCGTTTTGTTCTCTAAATCTCTTTTCACAGAAGAATGCGAGAAGGGCCATTTGGAGATTACAACTTCCAGGAAGAATGAGGCGTTTGTTACTGCTGGACAGGTTCAGTATGTGTGCAGAGCCGGCAATTACGCGAATAAAGGCCTTAAGTACAACGGAGCCCTTAGAGTATTGAAGGTAATGATGGGGTATGATTACCTTTGGAAGAATATAAGAGTCGTTGGTGGTGCTTACGGATGCATGAGCAGCTATGCTAAAAACGGCGACAGTGCATTTGTGACTTATAGAGATCCTAATCTTCAGAATAGTATTGATGTATTTGAAAAGGCATCTGATTATCTTAAGAACTTTGAGGCAGATGACAGAGTAATCCTTCAGTATATAATTGGTGCGATATCTGATCTCGACACTCCAAAGACTCCTTCAGGAAAGGGAACCTATGGGCTTACAGCTTATATGTGTCACGCTAAAATGGAGAATATTCAGAAAAGCCGTGATGAACTTTTGGGGACGACCAAGGAGACCATTAGAAGTCTTGCTGCGTATGTGGACGCATTTATGGAAGATAACTGCGTTTGCGTTATCGGAACAGCAGACAAGATAGAAGAAAGCAGGAGTTTGTTCAACGTTGTTGAGCAGCTTGTAAAGGCTTAAAAGGGGGATTCGTTATGAAAAAGGGTAGCATTAAAGCTTTATTGTTAGGGGTTACAATTGGAGCAACAGTAGGTCTTTGCGCATGCGGAAGCAGTGGATATACAGGCTCTAATTTTGCAGAGGAATCTGTAGCCGAGTCTGCGTATGATGCTAAGGGCTACAATGCTTATGAGACAATGGATGCAGAGGCTGTTGAGGCTCCGGGTGAATCTGCTCAGGTTCCGGAAAAGTCAGACAGAAAGCTCATTACAACAGTAAATCTTAGCACTGAAACAGAAGATCTTAATAAGACAATGGCACAGGTCGAGAATAAGACCAAAGAGCTTGGCGGATACATTGAGAACAGCAGCATCTATAACGGAAGCACTTATTCCTCATACAAAGAAAGCAGAAGTGCCAGCTACACCATCAGGATTCCGGCTGATAAGCTTGATCTTTTTATAGAATCTGTTGAAGAGGGAACCAACATCACTAACAAGTCAGTAAGTGTTGATGATGTCACACTTCAGTATGTTGATATAGAAAGCAAGAAGAAAGCATTAAAGACAGAGGAGCAAAGACTTTTAGAGATACTTGAAAAGGCTGAGACAGTTGAAGACATTATAAAGGTTGAGGAAAGACTTTCTGATGTAAGGTATGAGCTTGAAAGCATTGAATCACAGCTACGGACCTATGACAACAAGGTCGATTACAGCACAGTTTATATGGATGTCTCAGAAGTTGAGCAGTATACGCCGGCTGAGAAAAAAGGCGTGATCGAGAGAATTGCTGAAGGATTTGTATACAACTTTAAAGAAGTGATCAATGCGCTTGTTGAGCTCTTTATATGGATAGTGATACATATCCCTCAGATAATAATTCTTTTGCTCCTATGCTTGGCAGCCACATTTGGTTGCAGAGCATATGCTTCTTCCAGAAAAAAGAAGCGCGAAATGAAAATGAGAGCATATATGCAGGCTCAGGGACAGGCCCAGCCACAGGCTCAGCCATCGGCAGGCCAGGTAAATACACAAGGAAATGATAATGGAAATAAACAATAGTTTTAAAACAGGCTTTATAACTTTAATTGGTCGCCCAAATGTAGGTAAATCTACACTTATGAACCACCTTATTGGACAAAAGATAGCTATAACATCCAATAAGCCACAGACCACAAGAAACAGGATCATGACTGTTTATACAGATGATGATGCCCAGATGATATTTCTTGATACGCCGGGCATCAATGAAACCAAGAATGCTCTTGGCGAATATATGTCAAAGGTTGCAAAAAGTGCCATAGAAGAAGTTGATATGGTACTTTGGCTTGTGGAGCCCAGCACTTATATCGGCGAAGTAGAAAGATCAATTATTGAAGAATTAAAGACATTAAAAAAGCCTGTGATCCTTGTAATAAATAAGATAGATACTGTTCCGGCTGAAAAGCTTGAGCTTTTTGAAAATGCCTATAAGAAAGAAATGTCTTTTTCAAAGATAGTTCATGTGGCAGCCCTTAAGGGACAGAATATTGACGGTGTGATGGATGTCATCAAGGAATTCTTACCTGTGGGACCTCCATTTTATGATGAGGATACAATTACAGATCAGCCTGAACGTGATATTGTAGCTGAAATAATCAGAGAAAAGGCTCTTAGACTTTTAAAGGATGAGGTGCCTCATGGAATAGCAGTTACTATTGAAAGCATGAAGATGCGTGAGAAAAAGGCTGTAGAGGAAAAGAGTAAGAAAAAAAGGCATTATCATCCTCCAAAACAGGCAGCTTTAGACCTTGATGCAATGCTTAAGGATGCAGCTATTGATTCATCGAGCGGAATGATGGATATAGATGCGACCATTATTTGCGAAAAGGATTCTCATAAAGGAATTGTTATTGGTAAAGGCGGAGCAATGCTTAAAAAAATCGGCACTGCAGCCAGAAAAGATATTGAGGATCTTTTGCAGTGTCAGGTCAATCTTCAGATATGGGTTAAAGTCAGAAAAGACTGGAGAGATGACAAGACTCAGATGAAGAGTTTTGGATATGATGTGAATAGCTTTAAAAAGTAAGGATTTTTATGGAAGAACTTGTCTATGTACGTGGAATTATAATAAAGCATTCACCTGTAGGCGATTACGACCTTGTGGCAACTATTTTTACAGCTGAAAGAGGTAAGATAACAGCTTTTGCCAGAAATGCCAGAAAGCCTGGAAACAGGCTTTCCGGTAACGTTGAGCCATTTAGTTTTGGTACATTTAAGCTGTATGAAGGAAGAAATTCCTATACTATTGTTGAAGCAAATATAGAAAACTACTTCGAGGGATTCAGACAGAATTTTGAAAGTGCCTGTTATGGCTCTTATTTTTTGGAAATTGTCAGTTTCTATACGAGAGAAAATAACGAGGATAAAGAACTCCTTAATCTATTGTATGTTTCACTGAAAGCTCTTTTGAAAAACAATATTCCCAACAAGCTTGTAAGATGTGTGTTTGAACTAAGAACATTAAAGACTCAGGGAGAATATCCGGGAATCCCGCAGAACATGGATCTTCTTGATTCCACCAGGTATGCAATGAATTATATTGCGACAAGTAATCTTGAAAAGCTTTATACTTTCACGGTTACGGATGAAGTTCTTTCAGAACTTGAAACAATATCGAGCCGCTATATAGGAGATAGTATAGACAGACCACTTAAGAGTCTTGAAATGCTTAATATGATATAACAATATGTTCTATTGAAAAAGAAAAACTATTTGGATATAATTACTTTGTTTGTTTTGAGGAAAAATCTATGAACGGGTTTATTATGAAAAGATTTGTCGGAGTTATCAGCGCGTTCATGTTGCTGTCATGTCTGTTTGGATGTGGAAGTGATGAAGGGCAGCTTACAACTGTAGCACTAGATAAAAATGGGAAGATCACCAATACAATTTATGAAGATTTCGGAGAAGAGTATTATGATGTCACTGAATTGACTCAGATGACAGAGAATGAGATTTCTACTTTTAATGCAGAAAGACTTACTGAAAAGATCACATTAGATTCAGTTGACAAGATTTCTGATGGTAATGCTGTTAAAATGGTTTTAAAATATGCAACACCGACAGATTATGCTGAGTTTAATGACACAACTCTTTATTTTGGAACTGTTCAGGATGCACTGGACAGAGGCTTTACTATATCCCCAGATCTTATTGATGAAAATGGTCTTAAGATAAACTCGGATACTGTAGAAGATAATAAGAACAACCATATTATTATCACAAAAGATAAATCGGTATTTATAACGCCTTACAATATAGTTTATTCCTCAAACGGAGTTTCTTTAAAAGGAAAAAAAGAAGCTGTTTTGTCTTCTTCAACAAGTGAAGAAATACAGCTCATTCTTTCAAAATAATTTTTTTATTAAAATCACTTGCTTGTGATTGATGGGAGGAACATGGAAGCAAAAGCAAAATCAATGGAAAAGATCATAGCACTGGCCAAGGGAAGAGGATTTGTTTACCCTGGTTCTGAGATTTATGGAGGTCTTGCCAATACCTGGGATTACGGTAACCTTGGTGTTGAGCTTAAGAACAACGTAAAAAAGGCATGGTGGCAGAAGTTTGTACAGGAGAACCCTTACAACGTCGGCGTTGATTGTGCGATCTTAATGAATCCTAAGACATGGATTGCATCAGGTCATTTAGGAGGCTTTTCTGATCCTCTTATGGATTGTAAGGAATGCCATGAGAGATTCAGAGCAGACAAGATCATAGAAGATTTTGCTTCTGAGAATGGAATTACTCTTGAGTCTTCAGTTGATGGCTGGAGCCATGAAGAAATGGAAAACTTCATCAAAGAGCACAGCGTTCCATGTCCAACATGTGGCAAGCATAACTTTACAAGCATCAGAGAGTTCAACCTTATGTTCAAGACATTCCAGGGTGTAACAGAAGATGCTAAGGATACAGTTTATCTTCGTCCTGAGACAGCACAGGGTATTTTCGTAAACTTCAAGAATGTTCAGCGTTCTTCACGTAAAAAAGTGCCTTTTGGTATTTGCCAGATCGGTAAGAGTTTCAGAAATGAGATCACACCTGGTAACTTCACTTTCAGAACAAGAGAGTTTGAGCAGATGGAGCTTGAGTTCTTCTGCAAGCCTGGTACACAGACAGAATGGTTTGAGTATTGGAGAAAGACATGTTATGAATGGCTTCTTTCTCTTGGTATCGACAAAGAGCACATCAGACTTCGTGACCATGATCCTGAGGAACTTTCATTCTATAGTGATCACACAACTGATATTGAGTATGCATTCCCATTCACAGATTGGGGCGAGCTTTGGGGCATTGCTTCAAGAACAGATTACGACCTTACAAGACATCAGGAGACATCTGGTGAGCCTATGGAATACTTCGATGATGAGACTAATGAGAAGTACATCCCATATGTAGTTGAGCCTTCTCTTGGAGCTGACAGAGTAACACTTGCATTCCTTTGCGAAGCATATGATGAAGAGAATATTGGAACAGAAGAGAAGCCTGATATGCGTACAGTTCTTCACTTCCATCCAGCAATTGCACCTGTTAAGATCGGTGTTCTTCCTCTTTCAAAGAAACTCAATGAGGGTGCTGAGAAGATTTATGCTCAGCTTTCAAAGAAATATAACTGCGAGTTTGATGATCGTGGAAACATCGGTAAGAGATATCGTCGTCAGGATGAGATCGGAACACCATTCTGCATCACATACGATTTTGATTCAGAAGAGGATCACAAGGTTACAGTTAGATTTAGAGACAGCATGGAGCAGGAGCGTATCGCTATCGATGAGCTTGATGCTTACTTCGCTGATAAGTTTACATTTTAAGGAGTTTGTTTGATTATGAAGCAATATACTGCTAACGAGCTTAGAAAAGCTTGGAAAGATTTTTATATTAAAAGAGGCCACGTTGACTGTGGTGCTGTATCTCTTGTTTCTGACGGTTCAACAGGTGTTATGTTCAACGTTGCAGGAATGCAGCCACTTATGCCTTATCTTTTAGGTAAAAAGCATCCTCTTGGAACAAGACTTTGCAATGTTCAGGGATGTGTTCGTACTAATGATATTGATTCTGTTGGTGATAAGAGCCATGGAACATTCTTTGAAATGATGGGAAGCTGGTCTCTTGGAGACTATTTCAAAAAAGAGCGTTGCCAGTGGAGTTTTGAACTTCTTACTGAGCTCTTTGGCTTTGACGCTGATCATCTTGCAGCTACTGTATTTGCAGGTGATGAGAATGCACCAAGAGATGAAGAAGGTGCTAAATACCGTATTGAGTCAGGTTTCAAGCCTGAGAACATTTATTATCTTCCTGCTGAGGACAACTGGTGGGGACTTGAATATGGTCCATGCGGTCCTGACAGTGAGATGTTCTATGTGAAGGATATTCCTGATTGCGGCCCTAACTGCGGTCCTGGATGTCACTGTGGCAAGTATACTGAGATCGGTAATGATGTTTTCATGCAGTATGAGAAGCACCATGACGGACATCTTACACCACTTGCTCAGAAGAACGTTGATACAGGTTGGGGACTTGAGCGTATTCTTGCTTTCCTTAACGGTACTGATGACGTTTATAAGATCGATCTTCATGCTCCTGTAATTTCTTATATAGAAAAAGAGAGCGGAATTAAATATGACACTGATGAGAAGAGCACAAGATCAATGAGAATTCTCGCTGATCATACACGTACATCTGTTATGCTCATTGGTGACGAAGCTAAGCTTTTACCTTCTAACACAGGCGCAGGATATATCCTTAGAAGACTTATCCGCCGTGCAGTCAGACATGCAAGAGCTCTTGGACTTAAGAAAGATCATATCCTTGGAGTGGCTTCAATTTATCTTGATGAGTATTCTGAGAGCTATGAGAATCTTGTTAAGAACCGTAGCTTTGTTCTTCAGGAACTTGGAAGAGAGATCGACCGTTTTGAGTCTACTCTTGAAAACGGTATGAAAGAGTTCAAGAAGATCCTTGATAAGACAACTTCTGAAGGAAAGAAAGTAATCGAAGGAAAAGATGCATTCTTCCTTTATGATACATTTGGATTCCCTGTAGAGCTTACTGTAGAGCTTGCAGAGGAAGAGGGCTTTACTGTTGATGAGAAGGGCTTTGCCGCTGCAATGGAAGAGCAGAAACAGAAAGCTAGAGACAATCAGAATTTCGCTGCAAATCTTACAACAGGCGCAGGCTTATTCGATGAACTTACAGAGGATGTTAAGTGTGAATTTGTAGGATATGATTCACTTTCCTGCGAAGGCAGTGTTGTTGCTATGGCTACTGCAGAGGCGCTTACAGACAGCCTTTCAGAAGGACAGCAGGGAACAATCATTACTGATAAGACATCCTTCTATGGCACAATGGGTGGCCAGGTTGGAGATATTGGTGAGATAACAGGAAAAGATGGAGCTAAGTTCAAAGTAACAGAAACTGTTAAAGTTGCCGGTGGAAGAACAGCTCACGTTGGAACTGTTGTAAAGGGAAGCTTTAAGGTGTCTGACAAGGTAACTTTGGATGTTGACGCTGAGAACAGAGCTAAAACATGCAGAAACCATTCAGCTACACACCTTCTTCAGAAAGCTCTTCAGGAAGTTCTTGGTGATGGCGTTGAGCAGGCCGGTTCTTACCAGGATCCTGACAAGACAAGATTTGACTTTAGCTATCATCAGGCTATGACTGCTGAAGAAATCAAGAAAGTTGAAGATATAGTTAATGCCAAGATTTTGGAAGCGCTTCCTGTTGTTACAAAGGAAATGACTTTGGAAGAAGCCAAGAAGACAGGAGCTATGGCTCTGTTTGGCGAGAAGTATGGCGATACAGTAAGAGTTGTAAATATGGGAGACTTCTCTATTGAGCTCTGTGGTGGTACACATGTATCTAATACAAGCCATATCGGTCTTTTCAAGATCGTAGCAGAGAGCGGTGTTGCAGCAGGCGTTCGTCGTATTGAAGCGCTTACTGGAAGCAACGCAAGAGATTACTATCTGAATGTAGAGCAGACACTTAATGCATCAGCTAAGCTTGTTAAGGCAAACGCTTCTGATCTCGTTGAGCATATCAAGAAGCTGCAGGATGAGCTTAAGGCACTTAGAAGTGAGAACGAGTCACTTAAGAGCAAAGAGGCACAGGCTGCACTTGGCGATGTTACAGATCAGGTTAAGGAAGTTGCAGGAGTTAAGCTCCTTGCTACATCTGTTAAGGGTGTAGACATGAACGGTCTCCGTGATCTTGGAGATCAGATGAAGACAAAGCTTGGCGAAGGCGTTGTAGTTCTTATTTCTGAAACTGATGGTAAGGTTAACCTTATTACAATGGCTACAGATGAAGCCCTTGCAAAGGGAGCTCATGCAGGCAACCTTATCAAAGCAATTGCGCCAAAAGTAGGAGGCGGCGGTGGCGGTCGCCCTAATATGGCTCAGGCAGGTGGTAAGAATCCAGCCGGAATTAATGATGCTCTTGCAGAGGCAGAAAAAGTTCTTGCAGATCAGATAAAATAATTCTTGACGCATATACTTTTTGTGTTATAATTGATAATGTTATGTGAGCTATCATGCTCAGAATAAGCATAATAAATAACCCAATCAGTCATGTACTTGAAGGGACTGAAGGGAGGGTAAGAGTAGAGATGTCAACTGTAGTAGTAAAAGAAAACGAGACTTTGGATAGCGCACTGCGTCGTTTTAAGAGAAGTTGCGCAAAGGCTGGTATCCAGCAGGAAATCCGTAAGAGAGAACACTACGAGAAGCCTAGCGTTAGACGCAAGAAAAAGTCTGAAGCAGCAAGAAAGCGCAAATATAACTAAATCTAATAAAAAGCCTTTGGTTTATGCCAAAGGCTTTTTTGTTTCGTGGGGGTAATATGTTTTTTGACCTTGGGGTTTTATCTATGATAAAATAATCGTCGTATGTCATTGATGCTTAGAAAGAAAATAGAGTATGGCTATATATATAGTAATTGCACTGATCGTGCTGATCATAATATGCGTTCTGATCATTTATCATGATACACATAGTTTTGTTGTGAGGAATTATGAGCTAAAGTCTGACAAAGTAAAGGGTGACTTTAAGTTTGTTTTTCTTTCAGATCTTCATGGCTATGTTTTTGGAAAGAATAATGAAAAGCTTATCGCTGCTATAGATGAGATAAAACCTGACGCTGTAATCTGTGGCGGGGATATGTTTACAGCCCATGCCAAAGACGGAAAGATTAAATTCGAGCCCGGATTTGATCTTGTCAAGAATCTTTCCGGCAAATATAAGATCTATTATGGAAATGGCAATCATGAGTACAAGGTGAAGGCCTTCACGAAAGAATTCGGTAATTTCTATGATAGGTATAAGAGCAGACTGAAAAAAGAGGGAGTTGTCTTTTTAGAGAATGACTCTGTTTTGCTTGAAGATAAAAACATAAGGATCACAGGTCTTGACCTGAATCTTGAGTACTTTAGAAAAGTAGTGAAAAGAAAAATGGATCCTTCACTGATGGGAAGACTTGTCGGCAATATTAATGACAAAGAAAAAGGGGAGTTCAGGCTTTTGATCGCCCATAATCCTCAGTATTTTGAAAATTATGCTTCCTGGGGAGCTGATCTTACCATGTCAGGACATGTCCATGGCGGAATTGTGAGACTTCCGATACTTGGCGGTGTTATATCTCCGGCAATAGCTCTTTTTCCAAAGTATGATGGAGGCTTGTATAGAAAGGGCGATAAGACAATGATCCTTGGCAGAGGACTTGGAACTCATACTATACATGTGAGATTTTTTAATCCCGGGGAAGTTTGTGTAGTGAATATAAAGGGCGGGATTTGAGATATTTGGTATGAATTGTTTTGTGAGGAGATTTTATGTCACTAGAGATTAAGCTTCAGGTCTTTGAGGGGCCAATGGACCTTTTGATGCACCTGATAGATAAAAACCAGATAGATATCTATGATATTCCTATTGTAACCATAACGGAACAGTACATGGAATACATCAATGCCATGCAAAAAGAGGATATGGAAGTTACCAGCGAGTTCCTGGTAATGGCTGCAACTCTTATAGATATCAAGTGCAAAATGCTTCTTCCTAAAGAAGTCAACGAGGACGGAGAGGAAGAGGATCCAAGAGCTGAACTTGTTGAAAAGCTTCTTGAGTATAAAATGTACAAATATATGGCCTATGAACTTAAAGACAGGCAGATGGATGCGGGCTTGTCCTGGTTCAGACATAAGGATATTCCAAAAGAGGTAAAAGAATACGAGGCGCCAATAGACTTTAGCGGTCTTATTGGTGATGCGACTCTTACAAAACTTAACGAGATCTTCCAGGAGCTTTTAAAGAGGCAGGAAGATAAGGTGGATCCAATCCGTAGTAAGTTTGGAAATATTGAGAAAGAAACTGTGGATATGGATGCCAAGACACTTTATATCAAGGCATATATTAGAGAGCATAAGAGTTTTAGCTTTAGACAGCTCTTGGAAAAACAACACAGTAAGACAGAGGTTATTGTTACGTTCCTTATAGTTCTTGAGGAAATGAAGCTTGGAGAAATAGAGATACAGCAGGACGGAACCTTTGCAGATATAATAATTACTTCCAGAAAGGCAAGCTGATATTATGACAAAAGAAGAAGGCGCAGGAATAGTAGAAGCTATTCTTTTTACAATGGGTGATTCAGTTGAGATAAATGCTTTGGCTAAGGCTATGGAGACTGAATCAAAAGAGATAAAGAAATATATTGAGTATTTAAAAGAAAAATATGAGAAAAAAGACAGCGGTATTGGTATCATAGAACTTGAGAACGCTGTTCAGCTTTGTACCAAGAAAGAAATGTATGAATATTTGGTAAAGATTGCGAAAACTCCTAAAAAGGCGGTTTTGACTGACTCTCTAATGGAAACACTTTCCATAATCGCGTACAAGCAGCCAATCACAAGGCTTGAAGTGGAAAAGATAAGAGGAGTAAACAGTGATCACGCAGTTAACAGGCTTGTAGAGTTTGGACTTGTTCAGGAGCTTGGCAGACTGGATGCTCCCGGAAGACCACTGCTTTTTGGAACAACAGAAGAGTTCCTAAGGAGCTTTGGAGTAAGGAGTCTTGAAGAGCTTCCAACGATAGGCCCTGTGCAGGTTGAAGAGTTCAAGGCACAGGCTGAAGAGGAAGTAAATGTAAAATTGGATATCTAATTTATTAAAAGATAGGGAAAATACTGAATTTTTATGTATTTTCTCTTTTTTTTGGCTTTTTTTATGATATACTATATTCTGACTTAAGTTGCGGGTTTATGCGATTTGAGATTGTGAAAAAATGCACAATAATCAAATAACATAGTTGCACACATTCACATAAAATTTATT
>JAEEGH010010468.1_pt1 | contig 21280 bp, 9 predicted proteins | sample 9134181 | NCBI WGS metagenome assembly JAEEGH01 (sample SAMN16246544, study PRJNA631951) | gut metagenome | biome: gut microbiome; feature: rumen; material: DP-attached | host: Bos | place: Iran: Karaj | collected 2018-10
CTTCCATCCCGTTCGCGCCGACGGTGATGTCGGGCGTCACGCAGTTTTAGTCGGTGCGGTAGTAGGTGAAGATCGGCCTGCCGTCGGCGAAGACGATTGCGCGGTCGCGGACGCGGCGCAGCGCCAGTGGCGCGGTAATCGGGTCGGCGACCGGCGGCTGGATGCGCGCCCTGTAGAAGACGTAGCCGAAGTCGGTGCCGAGTTCCTCGAAGGGCAGGGGCGAATTATCCGTGACCTTCTTTGAAGCCACCGTGTCGAGGCAGTCGAAGAGCCGGACCGTTCCCGCAAGCGGGACTGAGCCGGAAAAATGCGTGAATTCTTCATCACGCAGAGCCGCAGAGGAAGCAGAGCCGCAGACATCTATCTTTGTTATTTGAGACTTGTGAACTTTTGTGGACAATGGAGAACATTCCCTCTTCCCTGTTCCCTGTTCCCTCTTCCCTCTTCCCCCAAACCTGTCAAGGACATCGCGGACGGCGTAGTACTTTTCAGTGGGTTGTCCGTCTTCGGTGAGGAGGGCGTCGAAATCGTAGCTCGTCGTCATTGGGCGGAAGTCGCGCGCGAGGTCCCCGTTTGCGCCATTCGTCCAGTAGAAGTCCGTTCCGCCGCAGAGGGCGTAGAAGATGACGCCGCCGTCCTCGGAGAGAAGGTCCTCGAGTTCCTTGACGACCACGTCAATCGGTATCTTTTGCGGAGGCTGCCCCCAGACGTTGAACCAGCCGCACCAGAACTCGGTGCAGATGAAGGGTTCGTCAGGGCGGAGGCGCCGCTGGAGCGCGGCGACGCCCTTCGCGTCATGCAGGAAGTTGTAGCACACGGCGACGTCGGGGAGCGTCCCGCCGGAGACGCAGAGCTGGCCGAGGTGTCCTTCGAGATTCGGCGCCTCCGCTCCGTCGGCCGTGAAGAGCGGGATGCGGATGTCGGCGGCGCGGTAGGCGTCGCGCAGATGCGCAAGATAGGCCTTGTCGGCGCCGTAGGAGCCGTATTCGTTCTCAATCTGGATGGCGATGACGGGTCCGCCATGGTCGTAGTCGAGTTCGCGGATCTTTGGCAGAAGGACGTCGAACCAGCGGTCGACTGCGGCGAGGTAGGCGGCGTTTGAGCGGCGGAAGCGGATGCCGGGCTTGACCATGAGCCAGCTGGGCAGGCCTCCGAGGTCCCATTCGCTGCAGATGTAGGGTCCAGGACGGAGGACGATTTTGAGGCCGAGTTCCTGCGCGAGGCGGCAGTAGGCCTCGAAATCGAGGTTGTCCGAGAAGTTGAAGACGCCCTCTCGCCTTTCATGAAGATTCCAGCAGAGATAGGTCTCGATTGCGTTGAGGCCGAGTTCCTTCGCCTTCTCCATGCGGTCGCGCCAGGCCGCACGCGGGACGCGGAAGTAGTGCATCGTCCCCGCCAGCAGCCTGAACTCCTCGCCGTCTATCGAAATCCGACGATTCCCGAACCGCACCCTTGATTCATTCATACCCCTGCCCTCTCTCCTCAATCAGCATTGTGCATTGTGCATTATCAATCGCAATCTCCATCCACACGAAATCGCCTTGCTTGACCACATCGTCATCGCGATTGACGAAGTCGACGACGTTCCAGCCGTCATGAGGGACGCCTTCGGGAAGGTCTACCGAGTAGTACGAAACCGGGCGCGTCTCAAGTGACGGCGGATAGCCGTCCATGGCGGCAATCGGCTTTGGTGTCAGACACCTGACGCCGTTCAGCCAGATTTCCGCATCGACGGGACGCGTCATGCCGAAGATAAGCCTGGCGGTGCGTCCGGCGACCTGCTCTCCGAGATTGATGCGCATGGCCGCGGCGCTTCCAGGCGCGATTGCCGATGGGAAAGGCGATTCCGCGAATTCACCCTCGACCGAGGTCTCGCGCCAGGTGAGAATGTGGCGACGGGCCTGTTTTGAAACGGCTTCACGATCGCCTGCGAGCGGGAAGAAGGACTGCATGTCCGGGAAGGCGTCGAGGAAAGAGCGAAAGTGGTTGAAACAGTAGACGAAGTCCGCGCCTCCATGGTAGAAGACGCTGGCGAAACCGCAGTCCATGGCAAGCTTCGTGCGCTGCATGTCGCCGGAGGCGGCGTACATGTCGACCGCCGGCGCGAGGAGGACGCGCACCGGGAGCAGACGACGCCATAGCGCCACCTGGGTATCCTGCTCGACGCGGACGGAGGTCGGGCTTGGCACCACAAGGTCAACAAGTCCCTCCTCCGCCCATGCGGGGACGTCCATGCCGAGGTCAAGCGCGTCCTGGACGCGCGTCGGAACGCGGACGCCTATTCGGATGATGTGGCCCCACTTCGCCTCGGCTGCAGTTGCAAGAGCCCTGACATCGCGCATGAAGTGTGTGAGAACGGGCGTTCCGGCTTCGTCGGCACCTGGCGCGAAGGCGGGGATGGAGCGGAGCCAGTCGAGTTCGAGTCCGTCGCTGTCGAAGTCGAGGAGGTACTCGCGGACGAGCGACAAGTTGTAGTCGTAGACCTCGCGCTTCCCGTAGTCGAGGGCGTAGTTGTACCAGTGCCATTCCTTGAACCAGGGACGGCGGTACCACGCGCGCGAAAGGCGCTCCTTGTTAAAATACCAGAAATCGGAGTGCTGAGGACGCTCCTCGAGGCCGGGGCTCGTCCAGTGGACGTCGTTCGTGCGCATCGAGTGCCAGTATTCGACGCCGCGGGCGTGGCAGTGGTCGCGGCGGACGCGCATGTAGTCGGGGCAGTTGCGCTTCATCTCCTCAAGCGCGCGGAACATGCGGGCGTATGTCCGCTCGTCGTGGATGACCTGCCCGCCGGGCGAGACCACGCGCTTTCCGCGGAGCCAGAGCGAGCCGTCGTCATGGAGTTCGACGTCCTTCGCGTACGGCGTCCACGCGCGGGAGTCGAAGAAGGTCCGCTGGAAGTTCATGTTGAAGACCATGGCGGCGACGCCTCCGCCCGCGACATAGAAGTCTATGTCGTCCTTGAGCCCCTGTTCGGTCATCCGCCCGAGGTCGTCCGTGTTCCAGAAACACCACGCATCCAGATTGATAAACGTCCCGTGCATCGTCAAACTCCCATTTCCAAAACATCTCAACCATCTATCTTCTGCCATCTGCAATTATATATCTGTTATCTGTTATCTATTATCTATTATCTCGTTCTGATGCTGCGCCCTAGCGCAGCATCAGAATGGTATGCGGCATGCTCTGGTTCTCGTAGCAGCCGATGTCGACGATGTCGTGGAAGATGCGCGGATTACCGGCGAGGTCGATTGCGTTCGCCATCCAGGTCTCATTCAGACCCGCGTCGCGGCAGGAGGAAGTGACGCCAGTGCGCCAGTTGCCGTTGGCTGGGTTGAGGAACGAAATCTTCGTCCCGTCCGCGCAGGGCGTCCCGTATACCTCTGCCGACTCGCCCCAGCAATTGTACGAGGCTGAATAGCCGCTCGCGTCGCTGCGGCGGGCCCAGTTGGGGGCGCTTGAGACGCAGGGGTAGTTCTGGGATGCGTGCGGTCGCGTGGTGTCCGTCCAGTTGGGCGACGAATTGCGCGCGACAATCGTGTTGCGGATTGTGCTTGAGTTGTTGGCGAGAATCGCGACGCACTCGGATGTGTTGCCGGCGTTCACGTTGTCCGCGACCGTGCAGTTGAGCACGGTGCCGCCGCCCGAAATGTGGGAGCCCACCATCACCGTGCCATCGCATGACAAGGCGTCGGAATAGTTGTGGCAGACGAGCGAGTTCCGCAGCGTGCCGCCGCCGTTGAGGGCCACGCCTGAGACGTTGGGGTAAATCCATGTCGGCGCGCGGGCTGTGGACGTCGTGTTGGTGTTGTGGTCTATGATGATGCGGTCCGCAATGCCACCGGAAACCCACAGCGGGGCATGAGACGAAGTTGTGTCGTTCGCAGTTGCATTTTGAATCCAGCAGCCGGTCACGCGGGCGTCCGTCAGGGTGCCTCCAGTCACTTTGAGGCAGTGGGTCTTAGTCTTTCCGCCGAAAACCGTGACGCCCGTCATGGAGGCGCGGATGTGATTGACTTTGATGGAGTAGTCATGTTGGCCAAGGTCGAAGATGGTGACGTCCCGTCCGGCGCCGATGACTGTCGCGCCATAATCGATGCTGGCGGACGACGCGATTGGGTACGTCCCAGCCGCGAGGTGCAGTATCTGGCCTTCGACAAGGCCGTTCATGATGGCGGCGACATTGTCAGCCGGGGTTGCGTAAAGTTCACGGACGTAAATCGGGAGCGATGTTTCGCCGACCGTCTCCAAAAGCAGATTGTCGGTGCCGTCGTCGTAAACCTGAAGCGTGACGGAATAGACTCCCACGCTGGAAAGGTTGGCGGAGGTTTCAACGCCCGTGGCCTGAACGACATGCTCGCCACCGTCGGAGAGCGTCCAGACATAGCGGAGCGTCGCCCCTTCCGGCGGATTGACGGGTGTTGCGGCAAGTGAGACTGTGGCGCCTTCGAAGATTGAGGATGCCGAGTAGGTGAGGACACAGGAGAAAGGTTCGCGGGAGAGGTCGAACTCATAGCAGCCGATGTCGGGCTTGCCGTCGGTCACGGCATAGTCGTCGAGGTCGGTCGTGATGTTGGCATAGAGCAGGCCCTTGTCGATGGCGTCCGACGTGGCGGAAAGATGGTAGTCGTGGCTGGCGAGGCTCTTGAAGGCGGCGTCGCCCGAAACGGGATTGGAGCCTAGAGTCGTCACTCCGCTTGCGAAAAGACAGTTTCGCATTACGGCTTGATAATTCGCCACTGTCCCGTTTTCACGCTGCCAGTCGGGGTATCCGTCGGAGGCGCGTTCCGTCGATTCCGAGTTGTCCTGGAAGATGCAGTTTTCGACGGCGGCGATTGGCACGTATGTCTGGAAACGGATGCCGCCGCCGACAGCGCTGCCAGTCGTCTTGTTCCGCGCGATGGTCGTGTTGCGCATCGTCCATGTTTTGCCACCTGCGCCACCATTCTTCACGGCGTATGCGTAGATGCCGCCTCCGCCATAGCTTCCCGCGCTGTTTCCAAAGACAAGACAACGGTTGACCAAAAGGTTCGCCGCAAGTTGCGTGTTGTAACCGCCGAAAATCATTCCTCCTCCCCCATATTTTGCAGAGTTATACGCGATAACCGTATGCGTGACTGTTCCGCCGCCTGCGAGAAGACCGCCGCCATAAGTATTGCTGCCGGTAGTCTGGTTGTTGGAGACGATGCAGTGGGTGACAATGCCATTTGCCATGTAGATTCCAGCTCCAGAACCAGAAGAAATACTGCCGCCTGTTATGGTGATGTTGGAGATGCACGAAGCCGCGCCGCTCATGTAGAGGACGCGACGGCTACCCGTGGGTTTTATGATGCACTTTTCCGCATCCGATCCCGCGAGAACGACATTGTTCGTGAGGTAAATGGTGTAGCTAGGCTGATGGAGGCCGTCCGAAAGGAGGATGACGTCGCCGCGACCATGGCTGTTGATCACGCTCTGAAGGGTTGATATATCGTCGACCTGGCAAAGATCGCCGAACGTGGCGAAGAGAGACATCGGAGATGAGACGGGGAACGATATCTCAGCCGACGTGGCCGCAACCGTGTCGGGCACGTCATTTGTCCATTTGTAAAACACATGGCTGGCATCGGGCGTCGCCGTCACAGTTGCCGTTTCGCCGAGGACCACCCACTGCTCAGCCGGCGACGCAAATCCGCCCGTGGTTGCCGTCGCGGAAATCTTGTACTTTTCGGACAACTGCCATTCAAGGCGGCGGAATGCGGCGGGGGTCGGATGGGTGTAGGTGAAGGAGGTCTCAGGTCCGCTTGAGAGTTCGTTTCCTGCGCTATCGTAGAGTTTCCAACCATTGCAAGTGACTGCGACATTCTCCGCCCCGTTGGTCCAAACCGCAAGGCAGGAGACCACTCTTGTCGCTCCGGCGGCAAGGCCGCCCTCTTCACCATAACTTGGTATTGGAGCTTCTACTTCCAATGGTGTGGTCGTGATGACGAGATCATCTTCTCCAGGGATGCTGCCCTGACGGAAGCGGCTGACATCCACGGTGTTGTTCGCCTGGATTTCTGCGTCGGTCAGCTGGCGGCCATAGACACGGATGCAGTAGATGGAGCCTGCGAAGTGAGCGCTCGCCTTCGACGTCCGTGTACCGATTGTGGTTGTTGCGGTATCCGCCCCCCCCCAATAAGTAGTACTGGAGCTGTCCATGGTGGCGGCGGAACCGTTGACGAGGGCGGAGGAAAACGATCCATTGTCGTAGCGGAGGGCGACGGAATTGGTGGCGATACCCGAGCTATAGGCAATTTTAGGTGTTACTTTGCTGCTATGAACGATAAGGAGCGTGGCATTGTTGATGCCCAAGGATATCCCGGAGGTCGTTGTGGATTGCAGGATAACTTGATTTCCCGTGCCAGTGGAAGAGGCATAGACAATCTCCACCGTTCCGTTCTTCGCCTTTTCAAATGTCGCCGCCGTGTTCGCCGCGTTCAGTGTGCCGTATGAAGAGGCGGTACCCGCGAAGACCATGCGGTCCGCACCGACCGTTACACCGGTCAAGGCGAACTCCCTGCCACCGACCACGTCTTTCCAAATTGAAGCCGACGAAGCATGGCAATGCCGTCCGGCGTTTTCCACGCCGTCCCAGCAGGCGAGAAGCCCGTCCTGGACATAGTTCCGCGTCGTTTCGCCGTGGGCTATTACTGCCGCCAGGGCGATTGTCGTGGCCATCAGTGTTGCCTTGCGCATTGTCGTTTCCTTTCGGTCAAGAGGTTCAAGCAGTTCCGGTGGGTGTTTACTGCTAGTGTAGCAAAAAACATGCCCGAGTGGAAGTGTCAAATACTTTTTTTGTCCGGCGAGGCGGCCGCCTCGCCAGAAAACACATTCCCCTTTACTGTGGTATAATGGCTTTACCATGGAAACAACAAACGCTCTCACATCTGATCTCATCGCCGGATTCTCGCAGGACTTCCGCGCCGACGACCGTAACGCCATCCGCCAGCACGCTGTCATGGCCTTCGGCTTGGAGGCTGCCGCCGCAAGCCGCGATCCCGCCGTCGCCAATCCGATGGCCTTCTCCCTGGACCTGGGCTCCGTTCCCGTCACAAACCAGAAATCATCTGGGCGGTGCTGGCTCTTTGCGGCGCTTAACGCCATACGCCGCGCCGCGCTGCCCAAGCTCAACCTTGAGGAGTTCGAAATTTCCCAGAACTACATGATGTTCTGGGACAAGCTCGAAAAGGCAAACAAGCTCCTGGAGACCATTATCGCCACGGCATCCGAGCCGCTTGACGGACGTTTGCTAAGCCATTTCATGTCAAGCCCGGTCTGGGACGGCGGCCAATGGTACATGTATGTCGCCCTCACAGAGAAATACGGATGCGTCCCCAAGGATGTCATGCCCGAGACCTTCCACTCCTCCGACACCAAGACGATGAACTCCGTTCTTGGACGTAAGATGCGCCAATACACGGTGGAGCTTCGCAAGGCCATCGCCGCCGGCGCGGACGACATCCAGTCAGTCAAGAATCGAATGCTTGGCGAAGTGTACAACTATCTCGCCATCTGCCTGGGCGAACCGCCTTCGTCCTTCGACTTCGAGTATCGCGACAAGGACAAGGAGTTCCACCGCGACGCGGGGATTACGCCAAAGGACTTCTACGACAAATATGTCGGCGTCGCCTTGCGCGACTACGTGTCCGTGATCAACGCCCCAATGGAGGAAAGGCCTTTTGGGCGGACATACACCTTCGCATACTCGGGGAACGTGGTCGGCGCCGAAGGGCCGCTGCATCTCAATCTCCCGGTGTCCGAACTCAAGCGTCTTGCCATCGAACAGCTTCAGGACGGACGTCCGGTCTGGTTCGTGTGCGACATCGCCTTCATGGCGTCGCGCGACACCGGCGTCCTGGCGCCCGGCGTCTTCGACATGGAGGGCGTGACCGGAATGCGCTTCGACACGGACAAGGGGGATCGCTTCCGACTTCGCATGCTGCTGGCGACGCACGCCATGGTCTTTGTCGGCGTCAACCTCGTCGACGGCAAACCCACACGCTGGAAAGTCGAGAACAGCTGGGGGGAGGAGAAGGGCAAGAAGGGCTACTTCGTCATGACCGACGACTGGTTCGACAAATACGTCTACCAGATTGTCGTCGACCGTCGTTTCCTCACCCCTGAAGAGGCCGAGGCCTTCAAGCGCGAACCCGTCGTCCTCGACCGCTGGGACCCCTTCGCCTCCCTCGCCGAAGACTGATTGGTGTCAGACACCCGCATCGAAGACTGGTTGGTGTCAGACACCAGTATCGGGTGTCTGACACCGACGCCGATCTCCAGTATCGGGTGTCTGACACCAATGCCGAGTGTCTGACACCAATGTCGATCTTTGCGCGGCCATCAAAATGGCAGCTCGGGCTGTACGGGGAAGGCTGAAAGGTCGCCTGCTTTGTCGCGGATCCATGCGAGAAGACAACCGACGACATAGGCGACTTCGTCGTCGGAAAGCGCGTGGCCGGGCCGGATGCCGTGCCATTTGGCCAGGCAACCACGGCAGCATGTCGCCGTTGCGTGCTGCGCGATGAAGACCGGGTGTCCGCGCATCGGCGTCTGGCGTCCGTCATTGTGCGGGTTCTCGGGCGCGAGCCTTTCGCGGATGATCTTCTCAGCCTGCGCGCCAAGCGTCTCCCAGCCTGTGCGCGCGATATAGGCCCGGTCGGCGTCGGTGAGCCCGAAGCGCGACCGGAACTTGGACCTGCAGAGCCGCTCGCGCAACTGCGGCCAGGCAACGCCGATCTCCGCGGGGGTGTCTTCCATGGTCTATTCCGCCGCATGCGCGGCGATCCAGCGGCGTGAGATCTCGACGGCTTCGAGTCCGCGTTTCACAAGCGGGGTGCAGTGGAAGACGAGCCCCTGAATCGCCCCAGCCCGCAAAAGTCGGTGCGCCGCGCCAAGCTGAAGCTCCATCAGGTCGGGCGGCATCGGGCGTGAAGCGCCGAAATCCCACATGTACTGGCCGAGCAGGACGGGCTTTTCGTCGCCGATCATGGCGCGCAGTTTGCCTACCTGCTCCTCGATGTCCGTCACCCTGCGGCCGTTCCAGAACCAGAATGAAATCTCGTCGCAGAGGTCCAGGTGTTCCTTGAATTCGGGACGGACGCCGTCCTGGTCGGCATAGAGCACGACAGCCAGTCCGATGCCGAGGGGCTCAATCCGCTTTCGCAGCGCGCGGAGCTTGTTGGCTGGCTGTGTCAGTCCGCAACTCCCGACGAAGAAGTCGTCCAGGAAGAATGTCGTGAGGTTGGGCATGCGTTCCGCAAGCCCCAGGCCGATTTCGACCTTCTCCTCGAACGATCCCGCCGCTCCGTCCGTGACGGAAAAGGCCACGCGCCGCATCGCCTTGAATTGCTCCATGTAGGTGTCGAGCTCGGCCGCCGCCGGCATGTTGCGCCAGCGGACGACGGCGCATCCGGGGATGCCCATCAGGCGACAGGCTTCGGCCATGTCCACCTCTTCACCGCCGGGAATGCCGAAAATGCCGTCCGACACGCTTTTGGCGTGGTGCCCCCACATCCAAAGCCGGTCGCCGATTGCCGGGCCGTAAGGGACCCGAAACGGGTAATGTGAGATTGCTGTCATGTTCATGCCACCATTGTCTTTCGTAATAGCCTAGACTATTTTAGCAAAAAGCAAGTTGAAAGCGCCACCTCTGGAAAAGGGCGGAAAAGGGCTTGCAAGCCAAAACTGGGTTGTGGTACTATGGATTCGATTCACAAGAAAGTCCCGCGATGTCAGGCGATGCAACAGGTGTTGCACTGGCTGTTGGCTGGCGGGCCTGCAACTTTTACAAAGACAATAATGAATCCACTACGCATGGTCTTTCCTGCCGCGCTTGCGTTGCTGGCGCTCGTGCCGCAGGGGTCGAGGGCGCAGATAGAGCGTCTGTCGTCGCTGCGCCAGGAAAAGGAGCTTGCCTCGCTTGAGGCGCATGCCGGCGCGGGGCTGCCGGCGGGCCCGATGCGCGACCATCTTTTACGCGCGCGCGAAAAGGCGGGTGTGGACAGGGTCGCCGCAATCAATGCTGAGCGGGTTTACCGCGACGTGTCGAACGCCCTCCCAGCCGCGCCGTTCGTCTTCTACTCGGTGCCCGCGATGAGCGACGAGCAGCGCTTTGAAGACGTCTATCCGACGGATGGCGCGGCTGGTGAGCCGGTGCGCATAATATCGGCTGGGGACGAGTTCGAGCCCGGCGCCTTCCTGGTGTATCCGCTCGCCGACCTGGGCAAGGTCTCCTTCTCGCTCTCCCCCTTCCGCACCGCCGACGGCAAGGTCTTCCCGGCTGACAAGCTCGACCTCAAAGTTGTCAAGGTCTGGTGCCAGAACGGGAACGGCTGGTACAGCTACTTCGGGGACGGCGGCTTCAAGCTCTGCCCTGAACTTCTCCTCCACGACGAGGAGCTAATCCGTGTTGACGACCAGCTGCTGGCAAACTACGCCCGCATAAGGGACGCGGACGGCAAGGTGGCGGAGCAGTGGATCAATCCGCCCATGCATTTCGACCGCCGCTTCTTCGACTCGTACCGCAATCCGGACGCCTTCCCGTCCATGCAGCCCGGCTTCTGCGACGCCAAGACCATCCAGCCGGTTCTTCTCGGCGAGGGCCGCTTCCGCAGCTTCTTCCTGACGGCTCATGTCACGGACGGCACTCCCGGGGGGACGTACCGCGGCGCTGTCAGGCTCGCGGACAAGACCGGAAAGGCGCTTGGCGAAATACCCGTCGAACTCACCGTGCTCCCCTTCACGCTCCCGCAGCCGAAGGCATACCTGCAACCGGACCGCGACTTCCTGGTCTGCGCCTACACGTACTGCAGCGTTGGAAGCGCAATGGTTCTGAACGGCGGGGACCATGCCCTCGCGCGACGCCAGTTCAAAGCCACGCTGCGCGACTTCCGCGAGCACAACCAGACGATGAACTGGATCTGGGCCAATGGTTCCAGCGACTCAATCTTCACACTTCACGCAATGAAGGAGGTTGGAATGCGCACCGACACGATCATCAGCCATGCCTCCCTCCAGGCCAGGCGCGAGGACCCGCTTGAGGTGCGCGAGGCCGCCGCGCGTCGCAACTTGGCCTTTCTCGAAAGGTTCTTCGGCCATCACAACGTCTACCTGGCGCTCGACGACGAGCCGACGTCGAAGCGCTTCGAGGGGAACCGCGCGCTTCACGAGCCCTTCCAGAAGTACGGGCTCAAGTTCATCATCGGCAACGGCCAGAAGATATTCGAAAAGGGCGGCTACTTCATGGACTGGCACAACGTGGCCCGCGACGCCGAGGATGACGACTACATCCTGAAGTGGGTCAAGGCCGGCCATGCTTACGTCGGCACCGCCGCGCAGCAGCATGTCGGCGCGGAGAACCCGGCCTACAACCGCCGCCTCTACGGCATGGCGGCCTACCTCTCCGGATGGAACTGCTCCTGCAACTACGCCCACCACTACGGCCCGTACAACGACCTTGCCTCCCCCTACAAGCCGATGGTCTTCGCCTACGGCAGCGGCGACGGCGTGATAGACACCCTGCAGTGGGAGGGCTTCCGCGAGGGAATCGACGACATCCGCTACGCCACCCTGATGACGACGCTCGCCCGCAAGGCGGCCGACTTGGACGATCTCCAGACCCGCTACGCCGGAAGAATTGCGCTCCAGTATCTGGCGGGCTTCAAGCGCGACGAGGACGGACTGGCCGTCTGCCGCCTCGAAATGATACGACACATCCTTCGCATCCGCGACCTCCTCGCCAAAGAGGGTAAATTGGACTAGAGGACCCGACACCATGAAAAGACTTGTTCCCCTTTTGCTTGCCATAATTCCCTGCTACCTGCTCGCCGCAGAGGAGGCGCCCTTCACATTCGCGTCGGTGAAGACGGTCCCCGCCGTCTCCGCGGAAGAGGCAAAATCCGTCCCCGAGGCAGACGTCAAGGCGCTCAAGGACGCCCAGTCCGCAAAGAGCTGGACCAATGTCGTCAAATGCGCCGACGCGCTCCTCGCCATTCCCGGAACGGCCACCGCAGACCGCCTCGCATGGACGGAGGCCAGACGCGCGGCCCAGGAATCGCTTGGCAGGTGGGCCGACGCCCTGGTCGACGCCAAATCCGCCCTTTCCTACCCGGCCCCCTCGAACGCCGTCCATGCCGCCCGCATGCGCGTCATACGCCTGCTCAAAGACAGGCTCGGGCTGAAGGACGACGCGATCCGCCTGGCCCGGGAGGTGCTGGACGACGAGACGCTTCCGGCCGACTGGCGCGCCGAAGCCGCCCTCCTCGGCCAGGCCGCCGCAGGCGACAAGCGCGACTTCACGCTTGCCATGGAGCTCATGCAGAAGGCCGACTCGCTTCCGACCTCGGTGAGAATGCGCACGGAAGTCCGCGGCCGCGTCGTCAACCTCGGGATGTACAACATAAAGCCCCAGCCTGCCGACCTCATTCGGGAACGTTGTGCCTCAGTCGCCACAAATTCGTTTTTCACCTTCGCCGACCGCGTCAGGTTCGCCGTCATCTGGCTCGACTGGTACCGCGGCATGGCCGAAATGGCGGACAGGATTGCGCCAGTGCCTTCCGTCCTCTCACTGATTGAAGAGGCCGGAAACAGGATTTCCGCCGCCGACGCGGCCAAGCTCCGCAGCACGATTCTGAAGAACTACCGCGCCGCGGGCGAAATCGCCGAAGACAGGGCCGTCGCCTTGGGCGAGGAGCTTCTCGCCTCCACAAACGCCCCGGCGGCAATCCGCATCGACGCCGCCAACTACCTTGCCACACGACTCCGCAAGGCGGGAAAGGCCTTGGCCGCGAAATTGATGCTCGAATCGTGCTTCAAGTTCCCCGACAACGGCCCGGGCGATCTTGAGGCCGTTGCGCAGGCCTTGGCCGGCATCCACGTGCTTGAGGACAATGCCGACGCGGCCATCGAGGTCTACAGGCGCTGCCTCGACTACAACACATCCCCCGCCATGCAGGACCGGGTTGACAAACTCATCTACGAACTCTACAAGAAGTTCTACCGCTACGCCGACGCCCTGGACTACTTCAAGTCTCGCGGCAACCGCCTCGAAGTCGCCCGGATCTATTCCGACAACCTTGGCGAATTGGAGAAGGGCGACAAGCTCTTCCGCGAAATCCTCGCGGACGATTCGGCCCCGCGCTCACAGCGCCTCTCGGCATGGGAGCGTCTAAGCGACGACCCGGTCCTCTCCGTGCGATACCTGCCATTCGCCCTTGGTTCGACGACCGCCACGACAAACGATGTGATCAAAGTTCTGGAGGGCAAGATCTGGCAGAACAGAGACCGTTCCGTGGTTTACAGGGCCAACTATAGGGAAGTCATCCGACTCTACGGGATGCTTGAGCGGATTTTGACGGCGATCGGGCGCAAGCCCTCGTTCCAGGTCGTGCAGTATGTCGCCCTTTCATACTGCGGCGTCCGCAATTTGGAGGCCGCCGCCGAATTATGCCGCGAGGCCGTCGAAAAAGGCGTCGCCTCCGACGGCGCCGACCTCTTTGAACTGAACCTTTTGGCCTCGCTTCTGCCGCTCAAGGGCGACCGCGCCTCGTTGGTCAAGGCCATTCGCGAAGCCGACGCCAGATTCGCGGGGGACCTTCCGCAAAAGACGCGCGTGTCGCGCCTCGACCGCGTGGGCAGCGCCGCGGTTGTCGGCGCAAACGAGCCGCTCGCACGGGCCCTGGACGAGTTCCGCGCGTCGCTCTTCGTGCCCTACGCGAAGCGCGAGTACAAAGTCCGCTACAGCCAGAAGCCGATTACCGGACCGGAGGGATGGGATGAACTCTCGCCCGTCCCCGAGAGGCAGAAAATGGACCGCCAGTACGGCGGCAGCGTCGAGTTCCTCCTCGAGACGGACGTCGGCACGGGCAACCGCGGCGAAGGCATCGGCACTGAGAAGGCGAAGGAGGACGCCCCGGTCCCGACCATCCAGATCGCCTGCGACGCCGCCGGCATACACTTCCGATTCGAGGCCCCGGACGAAAAGGCGCGCGAGGTTGCGGCCGGTCTCGTTGGCGCCGGTTCATTCGAGGGCTATGTCGCGGCCGGCGCGAACCAGCCCTACTACTGCCTTCTCATGGACGTGGCCCCCAAGGCGCGCGTCAGCATCTGGAACACGACCTACAGTACGAGGGGACATCGGCGCATTCCGTCGGACAACCAGAGCCTCTGCAAGTCCGAGACGGCTTTCACCGACCATTCCACGATTTCCTACATCATGCTCTCCTGGAACGCGTTCTCAACGCTGATTCCCGAAAACGGGACCGTGTGGGACTTTGAGAACATCCACTGGGGACGCGCCGACAAGGCCGCATGGAACGGCGCCGAATCCGCCCACGGGCGCATGCAGTGGGGACGCCTCGTCTTCGACCTTCCGCCCAAGGCCCGAATCGAAATCCTCAAGGGCGTCATCTTCGACGCGCGGAAAATCTACCTCGGCGCGACAGGCGCGTACGGCATGGGGCCGGTGGACCGCTGGCGCGATCCCGTCCTCGGCGACAAGGAGTTCTACGACGAGTGCCTCGCGCCGCTCGTGGCGAAGCTCGACTCGTACCTTCCGCTCGTGAAGCCTGACATGTCCGACGAGGATGTCGTAAAGATTGCCGAGGAGGCCCTCCCGCTCTGGCGCGACATCCGCCAGGAAGTCGAACTCCGCCGCGAGAGGTATCTCTTGCGCAAGATGGGCCGGTGAAAGCGGCGAGGTCATCAACAATTAGGGACAAGGATGGGCGACGCCCAATCACGACACGAAAGGACAGTACTATGGCAAGGCAAATGCGTTTTCTTCTCTGCGTGGCATTTTGCGCGGCGACGCTTCACTCCAGCTCCTCCGTCTGGGCGCGGGAGATATCGATTGATTCGCTCACGTTCAACGGCCTGGTCCCCGCCACGGCTTCGCTGACGCTGGACCCCGGCGCCCCCGGCGTCACCAACTACATCGCCGTCTGCTGGGACATGGCGGACAGGGGGGCGGAGTTCTCCTCGTGGGCCAACCACTTGTACATAGCCTATGCACCGCCGGAAATGACGTCTTGTTCCTACGCCTTCCAGTCGTCTGTCACTGACGGCTGGAACGACACCGCCAGGGCAATTCGGTTCTTCCTCGTCAGCGGAACGCCATACATCCCGGATGCCTCCGCCTACGTGACCGACGGGCTTCTCGCCCATTTCGACGGCATTGAAAACGTTGCCTACGGCGATCCCCACAGCGGCACGGCCACCAAGTGGATGGACCTCACGGGCAACGGATACAACTGGACGCTCGGCTCCATCTGCTCCTGGCATGACAACGCCCTCTACTTCTCCGGAAGTGGAAACGGCGGATCCAACGCCAAGTCCGCCGTCGCGGACTGGAATGTGGTCCGCACGATGGAAATGGTTTACCAGCCAGAGCTTCTGCAAGGCGTCATTTTTACCTCGCAAATCAACAACGCCCTCTACTCCTACATTTTACTGGGCACGATCTCCGTAACGAGAAACTGGGGCTACCCCATTTCCCTTGACGGCACGCCCCACCATGTCGCCGCCGTCTACATCGACAACGACCTCGAACCAAACACGGCGACCTTTGGCGGACAGATGTATTTCGATGGCAAGCCCGTCACCGCGGTGACTGTCGGCGACTATTGGAACACCGGGTCCCTAACCTCGATCGGCAACCGCCGCGGCGGTGGCGGCACAGGCGCAGGCTCCAGGTCTAAGGGCTCGCTCTTCGCGCTTCGCTTCTACAACCGGCAGCTCTCCGCGGCGGAAATAGCCGCAAACCACGCCGTGGACGCAATCCGCTACATGGGCGCCATATCGCTTTCGGGAGTCACCATGCTTTCCGCCTCTTCCGCCATCCAGCCCCACGACGCGCCGGTGGCGATCACCGCGACGCCCAACGACGCATCATTGGGCTCCGTCGCCGCGAATGCGGCATCCTACCACTTTGGCGACACCGTCACGCTCACAGCCACGCCGACAAACAATCTAACCCAGTTCGTAAGATGGGAAGGCGACGTGCCGGACGGTGTTTCCCCCGAAAGCACGACAATCACCTTCACAGCGGACCACGACCGCGTACTGACCGCGAAATTCGCCAACGTGAACGTCCTCTACGTCGAGGAAGACGGCAATGACGCAACCGCCGAGCCGAACAACCCCGCAAAGCCATACGCGACCATCGCCGCGGCATACGCGGCCGCCACGGCCGACGACATCGTCTCCATCGGCGCAGGCACCTTCCCCCTGTCCGCCGCAATCGCCGTGGACCGCGACATCCTCTTCCGCGGCGCCGGCTCGAATGAGACGTTCATCACGTCGGCCGCCACGACCATCCGGGCCTTCGTCCTCTCCTCGGCCAACGCCATCCTCCGCGATCTGGCAATTGTCGGCTTCACAAATTCCGTCGAGAAGCAGGGAAGCGCCGTGTATATGTCGAACGGCCGCATTGAGAACTGCCGCCTGGCATGGCATTCGGTGACGATCCGCGAGCCGCTCGGAGTCGCCCTGCACATGACCGGCGGCACGGTGCGCGGCTGCACCTTCGACCACAACACTGTCTTAAAGAGCGCCGGCCCGCGCCGGGGCGACTCGATCTACATGACCGGCGGCCTCGTGGAGGACACCGTCATAAGAGACTGCGTCCCGGCCACTGAGAACCATGTCAGCTCCTTCCACATCACAGGCGGTACCGCCCGTCGGTGCGTCATCCGCGACTGCGACGTCGTGCCCGGAGGCGAGACGTCCGCCGCGCTTTTCATCACCGGTGGCGTCTTCGAGCAGGGAATCGTCTCCAACTGCACCCAGACGGGCGTCCGCGTCGCGGGCGGCACGCTCCGCAACAGCCTTGTCGTAAACTGCCGCCACCCCGCCACGAACATCGGCGGCGTCGTGCTCGCGGGCGGTTCGGTGCTCAACTGCACGATCTGCGGCAATGTCTCCGCGCTTGACGACCGGGGCATTTCCGGCCTCCATGTCACGTCTGGAACGGCCGTGAACAATGTCATCTGGGGGAACGGCACGGGCAAGGGCGGCGTCTGCGTCGATGGCGGCACCTTCAACACCAACGTCGTCCAGAACGCCGTCGCGTCCGGCGTCGGCAACATCGTGGCCGACCCGCTCTTCGCGAACGCGGCGACCGGCGACTACACCCTCCGCATCGGATCGCCCGCGATCGACGCCGGCGCGATCCTCGCCGCCGTTTCGCAGGACTTGCCGGGCGTTTCCCGTCCGCAGGGCGGCGCGCCCGACATCGGCGCTTTCGAGCATGTCCCGGGTGCCGCCTTCGCCGTCGGAATCGTTGCCTCCGCGCAAGGCTGCCCGACTGACGGCGGACTGGTCTTCACGGCTGTCGCCGAGGGTGGCGAGCCGGTTTCATCCACGTGGTATCTCGACGGCGCCGTGGCCGGATCCGGCGCAACACTCTCCGTCTCCGGTCTGGCCGCGGGCCACCACGCCGTCCGCCTCGTCTCGACCGACACCCTGAGCGCCGAAGCCGAAGCCACCGCCAACTTCGACGTCCTGCCGGTCAAGACATACGCGGCGACGGACGGTTCCGACACCTGGCCCTACGACACGCCCGCCAAGGCGGCGCGCAATGTGGCCGACGCACTGGACGCCCTTTGGCAGGAAAGCGGGCGCACCAGCAACCTCGAAGTCGCCGCAGGGGAATACAGGATTCCGACCGCGCTCGTGCTGAAATGCCCCGTCCGTCTCGCCGGCGCCGGCGTCGGCGAGACGGTCCTGCGCCAGTCCGGCACGGACGACCGCGCCCTGTCGGTCAACCATGCGGGCGCGGTAGTCTCGGGGATCACCGTCCTCGGTTTCACGAACAAGCTTGAGGGTGCGGGCGTGCGCCTCTACGCCGGAACGATACGCGACTCGTCCATCGAGGCCTGCAATGTCAAAGGCGTCTTCATGCCCAGGGGTGGCGGGGTCTACATGTCGGGCGGACGCCTTCTGCGTGTCCTCTTCACAGGCAACAGCGTGAACAACAGTTCCAACGCCCGCTATGGCGGTGCCATCTACATGACGGGCGGAACGGCTGAAGACTGCGATGTCATCGGGAACGCCTCGAACACCGACAACTCCAACGGGCGCGGCTCCATCTTCATGGGCGGCGGAACACTCCTCGGATGCCGCGTCTCGGGCAACATCGCGCATCCCGCCAACGCCGAAGGGCAGGCCATCTACATGAGTAGCGGGACCCCGCTCGTTGACCGCTGCGTCGTCACGGGCAACATGCCGGGCGGCATCCGCGTCGCAGTCGGAACCGTACGCAACACCCTCGTCGCGGACAACGGCAACCCCGGCTCCGTCATCGCGGGCGTTGTGCAGACGGGGTCGAAGGCTCTCCTGCTCAACTGCACCATAGCGGGGAACATCGGCACCAACGCCACCGCAAACGGTTGCGGCTTGACCATGAGCAATGGTAAAGCCATCGACAACGTGGTGTGGGGCAACTCGGCCGCTGGCAGCGAATATTCGGGCATCGCCGTCACGGGCGGGACCTTCAACACAAACCTTGTCGAATCCGCTGTTGCGACGGGTACCGGCAACTTCGTCGCCGACCCAGGCTTCAAGAGGCCCGGAAGGGGCAACTACCGCCTGCGTCCCGGCTCGCCCGCGATTGACAAGGGCGACAACGGGGTCTGGGCGGCGCTTGCCGACCCCGTCGACCTTGACGGCAACCCGCGCATAAGGCTGGGGGCGCGGGGGAGAGTCGACCTCGGCTGCTACGAGACGCCCCTCCCCGAAGCCACCGTTCTCATGCTGCGCTAGGGCGGAATCCAAACGAGAGACTGACGGCAAGTCTTATTCGGTCAACCGAGGTTCTTGCGAAACCCCGGTCCGCATTCGCGGACGGGGTTAAATTTTTCTGAGGCCAGGAACACGCGCCCCTTGCAGACCCCAGCGTAACGGAATTTATTATCCACGTTTTTCCAGGAGAATCTGCGTCTGCCAAAGCGGGCAGTGCCATCTGCTCAGAGAATTTGGTAATCTAGAATACCAAAGAGGTCTTTTGCCATGGACACGATTACTCTCCCCGTTGAAGAACGCTATGCCTTTCGAAAGCGCCTGGACACGGCGCACCAGCCCGGAATGCGCGATCCCGTCGCGCGCCCGGAGACGGACGAACTCGTCATCGGCCCGTCTTTCGCCATCGTCCTCCCCGACGGCTCGTGCGAGGTCGCGAGGGCCGCGGCGGAGGACTTCGCCGACTATCTCGCCGTCTCAATGGAGCTTTTGCCCACCCCGCCCGTCATGGAGAACCACGACGCGCCCGCAGGGAACCACCCGAGCCTACGCGCCGTCTTCGACCCCTCGCTTGGCGAACGGACTTCCCGAATCGAGGTTTCGGATGACGGCGTGTCCGTGATCGCCTCCGACGAGCGCTCCTACGCACGCGCCCTCTACCACCTCGAAGACCTCATGGACCTCCGTGGCGGCCCCTTCCTCAGGAAGGGCGCGGAAACGCGTCGCGCGATGTTCAGCCCGCGCATGTCGCACTCCGGCTACGAACTCGACCGCTTCCCCGACGCCTACCTCGCGCAGATGGCGCGCCATGGCTTCGACGCCATCCTCATCTTCGTCCGCGACATCGGCCAAACCAAGCGCAGGGACGGGGCCAAGACCGACATCGGCGACATCATCCGGCGCGCGCGCCGCTTCGGCCTCGACACCTACCTCTACAGCTACATCCAGACCTTCGTCCACCCCGACGACCCCAAAGCGGCCGAGGTCTTCGCCAATGCCTACGGGCGCGTCGCCGCCGCCTACCCTGAGGCGAAGGGCATCGTCCTCGTCGGCGAAAGCTGCCCCTTCCCCTCGAAGGACCCCCACGTCTGGCCACATGACAAGCGCTACGATGGCATTGAACGTCCCGCCGGCGAGACGCGTCCCTTCACCGGCTGGTATCCCTGCTCCGACTACCCCGACTGGCTTCGCGCCGTCAAAGCGGCGCTGGAGGCCGGGAATCCAAACATCGAGACGGTCTTCTGGTCCTACAACTGGGGATACCAGCCCGACGGCCCCCGGCTCGCCCTCATCGACGCCCTGCCGAAGGATGTCCCGCTCATGGCGACTTTCGAGATGTTCGAGAGCTACCCCAAGCGCAACGGCTTCCCCGCCCGCACCGAGGACTACTCCCTCGGCTTCCCGGGGCCGGGCCACTACTTCGCCTCCGAGGCGGCCGAGGCGAAGCGCATCGGCCTCCGCCTCTACGCGATGGCCAACTCGGCGGGACGCACCTGGGACTTCGGCACCGCGCCCTACGAACCGGGCCCCTTCCTCTGGAAGCGGCGCTGGGACGCGGTGAACGCGGCCCAGCGCGACTGGGGCCTCTCCGGCCTCATGGAGAACCACCACTACGGCTGGCTTCCCTCCTTCATCTCCGAACTCGCGCGGGAGGCCTACACCGAGGGCGGCATCCCCTTTGAGAAGCATCTCCGCCTCATCGCCGCGCGCGACTTCGGCGAAGCGAACGTCTACAAGGTCATCGCCGTCTGGCGCTACTGGTCGGACGCCCTCGAGGACCTCGTCGCCGGCGCCCTCAACCAGTACACCTTTCTGCGCGTGGGGCCCTCATACCCCTTTAACTTCGGAGGAACGCGCATTGACAGCGCGGCCTACCCCGCGCCCTCCGGCTCGGCCATCGGCATCGTCGATCTCAACTACCCCGTTGACAAAGGGCTCTGGGGCATGAGGGACAAGGATGACACGCTCGACCTTGAGATCGACCTTCTCAACGAATGCTCCGAAATCTTCATCGCCGGCGCGGATTCGTTGCGCCAAATTGCGGCAGGGCTGACCGGCCGCCGCCGCGAGGAGGCCCTTCGTCAGGCCGGCCTCGGCGAGTACCTCGGGCGCACGGCGCTCACCGGCAAGCATGTGAAGGAAGCTGCGCGCGTGATGCGCGCCGGCGGCGACAAGGCGGCGCTTCGCGAAATCGCCGTGCGCGAATACGCCAACACCCTTGCCGCCCGCGATCTCGTCGTGCGCGACTCGACCCTCGGCTTCGAGGCGACCATCGACTATCTGGGATATGTCGAGCAATTCGACTGGAAGCTGAAGCGGATGCAGGAGGTGTACGGGCCGCTGGAGGGTACGAGCGACGGGGGGCGCTGCCCCCCGAACCCCCCGGCACAGGAATCTTCGGTCAACGGGCGCTGCCCCCCGAACCCCCCGGCACTGGAATCTTCGGTCAACGGGCGCTGCCCCCCGGCACAAGAGCCCGTTGCCGCCGGGTGCTGCCCCCCGCCCCCGGCGGATTGGGGGCGCTACT
>JAEEGH010010469.1_pt1 | contig 21279 bp, 18 predicted proteins | sample 9134181 | NCBI WGS metagenome assembly JAEEGH01 (sample SAMN16246544, study PRJNA631951) | gut metagenome | biome: gut microbiome; feature: rumen; material: DP-attached | host: Bos | place: Iran: Karaj | collected 2018-10
CTACTAAATTTGACAATTGGACCATTTACAATTGGACAAGAGAATAGTAAAATAGTGAAATCGTAAAATAGTCAAATAAAACAATGGGAAATCCAAAAGCATTTCTGGAGATACACCGCCAAGAGGCGGGATACCGTCCGATTCACGATAGAATCCACGACTTTGGCGAGGTAGAGCAGACGCTGAACACCCGCGAACGCAAACTGCAGGCCTCGCGCTGCATGGACTGTGGCGTACCCTTCTGCCACTGGGCTTGTCCGTTGGGTAACAAAGCACCAGAATGGAACGATGCACTTTATAAAGGCGATTGGGAGTTGGCTTATCGACTGCTGAATAGTACTAACCCCTTCCCAGAGTTCACCGGCCGTATCTGCCCCGCCCTGTGCGAAAAAGCCTGCGTGCTGAACCGCTTTAACCACGAGCCGACTACCAATCGTGAGGACGAGGCCGCCATCACAGAGATGGCCTTCCAGGAGGGTTTTATCCAGCCCAAGAATGACATCGAGCGTAATGGCAAGAAGGTGGCTGTGATTGGTGCTGGCCCTGCCGGACTCGCGGCTGCTAACGATCTGAACCTGATGGGCTATCAGGTAACAGTATTCGAGAAGAACGAGGCTGCAGGAGGCTTGCTCCGCTATGGCATCCCCAACTTCAAGCTGAATAAGGCCATCATCGACCGCCGTATCAAGTTGTTGGAGCAGGAGGGCTTAGAGTTTAAGTACAACCAGGATATCTCTGATCCTGCATCAATTGCAGCCGATTTCGATGCAGTAGTCATCTCTACAGGAACGCCAACAGCTCGCGATCTTAAGGCACCAGGCCGAGAGCTCAAAGGCGTTCATTTCGCCCTCGAACTGCTCTCTCAGCAGAACCGCGTTCTTGCTGGTATGGAGTTTAGCAAAGACGAGCGCGTTACTGCCAAGGGTAAGGATGTACTCGTAATCGGTGGTGGCGATACTGGTTCTGACTGTATCGGTACTGCCCATCGTCAAGGTTGTAAGAGCGTTACTCAGATTGAGATTATGCCTAAGCCCGTTGAGGGTCCTGAGGACCCGCAAAACCCTTGGCCCAACTGGCCTCGTACCCTCAAGACCACCTCTTCGCATGAGGAGGGTTGCACCCGTCGTTGGAACATCAATACGCTGGAGTTCCTGGGCGAGAATGGCAAACTGACTGGTGTAAAGGTTCAGGAGATTGACTGGAAGCCAAACCCAGAGGGCGCTCGTCCTATCATGGTTGAGAAGGGCAAGCCCGAAATCATCAAGGCCGAACTCGTCCTCCTCGCTATGGGATTCCTGAAACCTGAGCATCCGGAATACCCCAAGAATGTCTTCGTATGTGGCGACTCTGCCAATGGCGCCAGCCTCGTAGTTCGCGCTATGGCCAGCGGCAAGCAGACAGCTCAGAAAGTAGCAACCTTCTTGTCGAAATAACGTAATAACGAAACATCGCAAACCCCATGAGCAAAATCAGGTTCACCAAGATGCACGGCTGTGGTAACGACTATATCTACGTCGATACCATGCAGTACCCCATCACCGACCCCGTCCAGGCTGCCATCATTTGGAGTGACCGCCACAAGGGCATCGGCAGCGACGGACTGGTGCTGATTGGCGCATCGCCCATCCCAGAGGCTGACTACAGCATGCGCATCTTCAATGCCGACGGCTCTGAGGCGATGATGTGCGGCAATGCCTCGCGGTGTATTGGAAAGTACCTCTATGAACGCGGGCTGACCACACAAACAAAGATACGATTGCTTACAAATTCTGGTATCAAGACGCTCAACCTCCACGTCAAGGCTGCGAGTAAGCGAGAGCAGAATGATGCTCGCATCAACTCTGCCGAGCGTGAGCAGGTTCGACCGAAGGTCAACAATGGCGTGGTGGAGAGCGTCACCGTCGACATGGGCACGCCCCAACTCGAAAACCCAGAGCAGTTCGTCATTTCGCGTGGATTGGACCGAGGAACATTCGTTTCTATGGGTAACCCCCATTACGTCATCTTCACAGACAATGTGGATCAGGTAGGCGAAACGGGACGCGTCCTTGAACATCATCCCGCTTTTCCACAGCGTTGCAACATCGAATTTGCTCGTGTAGAAAACGATGGAATCATCCGTACACGTGTCTGGGAGCGTGGCAGCGGCATCACTCAGGCCTGTGGTACAGGTGCTTGTGCAACAGCTGTTGCAGCCTTCATCACGGGTCGAGCAGGTCGCCAGTCACAGATTGTCATGGACGGTGGTACACTCAACATCGAACTGCGCGAGAGTGATAATCACGTCCTCATGACCGGTCCCGCCGAATTCGTCTTCGACGGAGAAATCGAAATTTAATTTTCAATTATCAATTGTCAATTATCAATTAAAGTATATGGCATTAGTAAACATCCACTTCCTGAACCTCCAGAACAACTACCTGTTCGCCGACATCGCCAAGAAGGTCAACGCTTTCAAGGTGATGCACCCAGGTGCCGACGTCATCTCGCTCGGCATCGGCGACGTCACCCAACCGCTGTGTCCTGCCGTCACCGAGGCCATGCACAAGGCTGTCGACGAGATGGCTTCCGCTGAGGGATTCCACGGCTACGGTCCTGAGCAGGGCTACGACTTCCTGCGCGAGGCCATCCTGAAGAACGACTTCCTGCCGCGAGGCATCCACCTCGACATCGATGAGGTTTTTATCAACGACGGTGCAAAGTCCGACACGGGCAACTTCCAGGAGCTACTCCACTGGGATAACTTCATCGGCGTGACTGACCCTATCTATCCCGTCTATATCGACTCCAACGTGATGATAGGTCGCTGTGGTGTCTACAAAGATGGGCGCTGGACCAACGTGCGCTATATGCCTACACATGCAGAGAACGGCTTTGTGCCCGACCTTCCCAAGGGCCGTCCCGTCGATGTCATCTACCTCTGCTATCCCAACAACCCCACGGGTACGGTTATCAGCAAGCAGGAGTTGCGCAAGTGGGTGAACTATGCGCTGAAGAACGATGCCCTCATCCTCTACGATGCTGCCTACCAGGCCTACATCCAAGACCCGAAGATACCGCACTCCATCTACGAGATTCGCGGAGCCCGCAAGTGCGCCGTCGAGTTCCGTTCCTATTCCAAGACGGCCGGTTTCACGGGTGTCCGCTGTGGCTATACCATCGTGCCGAAAGAGGTCACCGTCAGCACCTTCGAGGGCGAGCGCATCTCGCTCAACCAGCTGTGGCTGCGTCGCCAGTGTACCAAATTCAATGGCTGCAGCTATATCAGTCAGCGTGCCGCCGAGGCCATCTACACGCCCGAGGGCAAACAACAGATCAAGGCCACCATCGACTACTACATGCAGAACGCCGCGAAGATGCTCTCTACCCTGCGTTTCCTCGGCTACGAGTGCTACGGCGGCGAGAATGCCCCCTACGTCTGGATGCGCTGTCCCGACGGCATGTCGTCTTGGCAATTCTTCGAGGCCCTGCTCTACGGTGCCAACGTCGTCTGCACCCCTGGAGTCGGCTTCGGTCCCTCCGGCGAGGGCTACGTCCGCTTCACCGCCTTCGGCAGTCACGAGAAAACAGAAGAAGCACTACAACGTATCAAGGCTTGGAGCAAATAACTCCAAGCCTTTTTTGAGCTAAATGTCGTGGTCTGTCATCGCACAGACGCAGGAATCTGACCATACGTTTTCGGCCGTTTCCACCATGTCGATGATGGTATAGATGGGCAGGATGATGCCCAAAATGGCGACGGGGGCACCGATGCCCGACATCAGCGAGAGCGTCAGGAAGAAGCAGCCCATGGGAACTCCCGCATTGCCGACGGCGGAAACGACGGAGATAAGGAGCCACAGGAGAATGGTGCCGAGGGTGAGCGTCGTACCGCCATTCTGCATCACGAAGAGCGAGGTGACGAGGATGAAGGCAGCACAGCCGTTCATGTTGATGGTGGTGCAGATGGGGAGCACGAAGCGGGCGATGTCTTTGCGGACACCCAGGCGGTTCTCCGCTGATTCCATCGTGACGGGTAGCGTTGCGGCGCTACTCTTCGTGAAGAGCGCCATCAGCACGGCGGGCATCATCTTGCCTAAGACATGGATAGGATTCAAACCACGCGCCAAGAGGAACAATGGCAGAACGACGAAGAACTGAATGACATTGCCACCCAGCACCACGAGGACATATTTGCCTATGGAATCGGCCACGACACCTGCGCTGACTTGTGCTGAGAGTTGGGCGGAGAAAGCCACGATGCCGAGGGGCAACGTCCAGATCAACCCGCGAATCAATAGGAAAAGCAAATCCTGCAAGCCCAAGAGTCCTTTCACAACAACAGCCTTGCTTTCAGCGAGCCTCGTCACATCTCGGCCATCCAAGCAAGCTTGGCGGCTCTCGCTGCTCATCGCCATATTCTCACTCTCAGGCAGTTTCGAGAGTCCGATGCCGACGGCAAAGGCCAATAGTAACAACGACAGCACATTGCCCTCGAGGAAGGGTTTTATGATGTTGTTGGGGATGACGGAAAGGATGTGGTCAAGATAGGAAGCCCCCCCTACTGCCCCCGAGGGGGCTTCTATAGCTATTGTGCTCCCCTCGGGGAGCGAAGAGGGGGCTACTACCACATACAACAAGGCTCCCACGGCTGCGGCTGTGAAGGTCGTCAGCAACGTATAAATCAAGGTGCGTCCAAAGATGCGACCAGAGCCTTTCGAGCCGAAAGTGGCAAAGGTGGTGATGACTGCCAGCACGATGGTTGGCACCGCCAACAACTGGAACAGTCTGGTATAGACCGTCGCTATAAAGTTCATTACGTCGTTGAGCCACCCTAATCCGAGCAGCCCTAACACGGCGCCCACCACGAGCGCCCCAATCCATATAATTGTTTTCGTCATTTCTTGTCTATCTACTCCCCTCCCTCACGGGGAGGGGTTGGGGGTGAGTCTTATAATTCAAACGTCAAATTCATGTAAATATTGCGTCCTTTCTGAGGAATATGGTTCCAGTCAGCGTAAGTGGCGTACTGCTTGTCGAAAAGATTTTCGACACCAGCCCTAACTATGAACTGTGAACTATGAACTATGAACTGATACTGCGCCGCGAGGTTCACAATCGTCCACGCCTTAGCCGCTGTCTCGCCGTATTTCTCGCCGTAGTTGCTTTGGCGGGCATTGCCTTTAATGGTGGCTTGAGCCTGAAAGCGCTGGTGCTGATAGATCCATTCCGACTGCCAACTGATGGGCGAGATGAGCGGCAATGCGTCGCCGTCGGCATCACGTCCGGCGCTGTAACTCACCTTATTGTTCCAACGCAACTGCTCCGTTATCTGCCAATCCCACGACAACGAGACGTTGGCGATGGTGGCATGACTGATGTTGCCATACACCTTCACACCCTCGGCACCAACAGTCATTGGCGACAGGCGCGTCTCGAACTGACCGATGATGTAATTGCTAAAAAGAAACACGTTGCCGTCGAGAGTCACGTTGACGCGCTCTGTAGGATGCCACTTCACGGCCCCGTTCAACTCCACCGCTGACTCGTTCTTCAGCGAGGGATTGCCGATGTAGTCGTACTGGTCGAACGTGTTGTTCAGATAGTAGCCGTAGGCCTCCGTCACCGTGGGCGCACGACTGCCCCAACCGGCACCAACTATGAACTGTGAATTATGAACTATGAACTGATAATTGGCGGCGATGCGACCCGTTGTCTGATGATACGCGTCGGTCATGCCAGGGAAGAACACCTTCAGGGCATGATAACCCTCCTCGTTGTTCAGGCGCTGCTGCTGCCAAGCTACTTTGGCTGACAAGCGCAGCGACTGGTTGCGGGCGATACTCACATTGTCCGTCACAGCCACACCCGTGTTCAGCGTCCCCACATCGGGCCACGTCACCATATACATCGGTGCTGCGCCGCCAGGATACATCGTCATGTCGGCAAACAGGCGGTTGTAATAGAGGTCGTAGTTCAGCGCCACGTCGTGCTGCTTGTACGAGGTCGTCAGCAGGCTATACACGCCCGCCGTCCAACTGTCGCCAGGCATATCCATATGGATGGCTACGTCTGGGCGCTTCGTGTCGTCCATCTCGTGGGTGATGTGGTTGTAGTAGGCCTTTGTCTCCCAACTTGCGTTGCGAAAGAGGTGCTTGTACGACAGCGAAGAAATGAAACCCTCGGCCTTCGCCACGTCCATGTTCAGCGCCGGATAACCCACGTCGGTGGCACGGTCGAAGATGAAAGTCGCCTCCAGCAAGTCCTTCTCGGCTAGTCGAAGTCCGGTATTCGTAAAGACGTTCACTTTTTGGAACTGCGAGAACTGCAGCTCGTCGCCACCGCCCACCTTGTAGTTGTCGGCATGACGAAAGAAGGCGCCCGCATTCAGGTACGTCCTGTGACTGCTCAGCGCCGCATCGGCGCCATACACCTGCACGTGGCCGTTCCACTCATGACCTGCCGAGGCACTGGCGTGAAAAGCATCGTTATCAAAACCCGCCTTGCGAAGTTTCAGGTCGAGGCTGCCGCCGATGTTGCCCGTGGCCTGCGGATTGCCGTCGAGGCCGCTGTTCAGGCTGATGCTCTGCAGGTTGCCGCTCTCCACATACGAGGTCACAGGGTCCATCTTGTCCGTGCAGGCATAAAAGATCTTCATGCCATCGATGGTCGTCGACAGGCGCTCCGTCTGCATGTTGTTCACCACCGGCTCCCATGCATACGATCCTCGACGTACCAGATTGACGTTCTTCAGTTCACTTAGGTGCTCGTCGATGCTGGCCACCTGTCCCTTTACGGAGCGTTTTCTGCCTCGCCCCGCCTCCGACACGATAACCACCTCATCAAGGTTTTGCGCCTTGTCGGTGGCCACCGTGTCGGACATCAATATGGTTGATAGCAAAACAGTCAACATAGAAGTGAAAAGTGAATAGTGAAAAGTGAAAAATTTGCTACCGCGCTTAAATCGTTACATCCCAAAATAGGGAACTATAACCATCTGTCAGCTCATCGCCACCAGCCACAATGTTGCCTTTTGCGTCCTTCACCGTCAGGTGTATGCGCCAGCGACCGGTCATCGTCAGGTTCACCGTGCCCTGATAGCTGCCGTCGGCCTGCTTCGTCAGGCTCACGTTGTCGGGCGACGTATGGTTACCCATGTCGGGCATGCGCGGGTCTATCTCGATGGTGAACTGCTCCTGGGCCAGCGCGTAGGGCGTAGTGATGGGGTTGCTCTTCTTCGACACGTAGGCCGTGATGGTGTTCTTACCCGTCTGCCAATCCGTGGGGTTCACCAGCGACAGGAAGTACGTCTGGTCGTTCCACTTGAAGTTCTTCAGCCACGCCTGTCCGTCGGGCAGCGCATCCACCGTGATGTCAGCCGCCTCAATGCCGCCATTGCTGCCCAGCACACTCACGTCGTAACCCAGCGTCCACGAGCCTGCCTCGCTGGTGTTCATCAGGAACGATACCCAGCCGCGCTTCACCGCCAGACGCGTCTCGTCGAACGTCTCCACGCTGGGATCCACCGGCGTGCTGTGCTTCATGTTCATCTTCACCATCAGCATCAGCGGCGTCACGTTCGTCACGTCGAAGTTCTTGATGTAGTTGCCATTCTTTTTCTTCGTAGCCACAAAGAAAATCTCGTTGTATCCCGTGTGGAACGATCCGTTTTTCGAGTACGCAAACACGTCGTACTTCCCATCCACCGTCGTCGACAGCTCAGGGATTATCTTCACCGTCTTCAGGAAGTTATACACCTGCAGCGCCTCCTCAGCCGAGCAGCAATCCACGTCACCGTCTATCGTAATGCCAGGAATCTCAATCGCCTGACTACCAAAATCATCGTTCGAGTTGCAGGATGCCAGTCCCACCAGGACTGCAGCTGCGAAAAACAATCTCATTACCTTTTTCATATCCTTACTTTTTGTTTAAATGAATATATTAATTTCACGCTGCAAAGGTACGGTGATTTCGTTACTCCCACAATCGCCACTTCATGGCATTTCGCATACCAAACGTTTGGCATGAGAAAATGGGGATTGCTATAAAACAAGGACGGACGCAATCAAATTGCGCCCGTCCTAAAGGTTTATGAATGAGCCAAAAATGTGCTTAGATTAATATCCGGGGTTCTGTGCGATGCCGAGATCCTCGCCGTGCAGGCCATTGGGGATGGGCTGGCGGTAGTGCTTACCACGCACGTTGTTGTACTTAGCCACGAGGTGGTTGTGCACTTTCTGGAAGTAGGCCTCCTGGTCGGAAGTGAAGGTCTGCTTCTCCTTCCAGTCGTCGGCGAAGTGCTTGTAGTTCTTCACCTGCTTGACTGACGAGATGAGGTCCTTCCAGCGGTAGCTGTTCAGCACGGAGAACTGCTCGTAGGTGAACTCGTAGTCCCACTCGCGCTTAATCTGGTCGAAGGTGGGAGCGCTGACCTCGGCGATGCCGGCACGACGGCGCAGTTGGTTGAAGGGCTCGGCGGCCTCCTGGTTGCGACCCAGTTGCACAAGGGCCTCGGCTTTGATGAGTAGCACCTCGGCATAGCGAATCTCGATGCGGTCAACTGAGTTTTGCTTGATCTCGAGGTTCTCGGCATCCTCGTAGCTCTGATCTACACCCTTACCGTTGATGGGGGTATAGATGGGCGAATAGTAGTGATGGATAAGGCCTGTTTCAGGATTCTTGACCTCGACGAAGTAGGTCTCGGCCAGGCGCTTGTCGTTGGGTTGCTCCTTCTTCCAATCGTCGTAGAGGTCGTCGTCGGCCACCTCGGTATGGTTCTGGGTGTAGCCATTGCCGTTCTCACCGTTCTGGAAGGGGAAGGTCCATGAGCAGTGGGTCTGGTGGTTGCCCTGAGCATCGTTCTTGTCGCCGTCGTGAGCGATAGTGAAGAGGTGCTCGTTGGTGCCGCGCTTGTTCGACTCGTAGTCACGTCCCCACAGCTTGTTGTACTCGGGGTCAAGGGCCAGTTTGCCGCTCTTGATGACCTTGTCGGCATACTCCACGGCTTTCTCCAGACGACTGTCGGTCTTGGTGAACGCGGGGTCCTGCTGGGTGGTGGCGATGGCCTGCACCTGCTCTGCTGTCAGAGGATTGTCACCCCAAACGAGGTAGGTACGCGCCAACAGCGCCTGAGCGGCCTGCTTAGAGGGCACGCGAGGGTCACCGTTATAGTCGAGCAACAGACTCTCGGCATCGGTCAGGTCTTTGACGACCTGTGAGAGCACGTTGTCAATGCTCTGACGCTCGGTGGTAGAGCCGCCTTCCTCAGTAAATACGGGCACCTCGCCCCACAACTGCGCCAGCTTCAGATAAGCCAGGGCGCGCAGGAACTTAGCCTTACCTACGGCGGCGTTATAACCCGTCTGTGTCACCTTGCCCAACTTCAGCGAGTTGCTGATGGTAGTGATGGCCTCGTTGTCCTGGGCGATACCCAGCAGCAGGTGGTTGAAGATCTTAATCTGATACCATGTGGTGGGCTCCTGTTCGAAACGGCTGTTCACAGGACCTGCCTCACTCTCCTCGCCCTCGAACGAGATGAGCTTGTTGGAGTTCAACTCGATGATGAACGAGAACGATGACGAAAGGGGTTGCCAGTGGCTGTAGACACCGTTGACAAGAGAGAGGGCCGAGGCGTCGTCGTTCACCACGTTTGTCTCGTCTATCTGGTTGCCACCACTGGTGTTCGTGTCGTCATTGTCACTTGAGCAAGCTGTGAAGCCTGTCGATGTTGCAAATGCTACAAGAGCTGCGAAAATAAATTGCTTCTTTTTCATACTGAAAATCTCCTTTTACCTTTAATTAATACTATGTTTATTTCTGTTTATTTCGCGTTGTGAATGAATCACGGTGCAAAGGTACGGCGGTTTCGCGGATACCACAATCGCCATTTCGTGGCATTTTGCATACCAAACGTTTGGCATAGCCCTCCTTTTCGCCCGTTTTTCGCGACTTTTAACGCCGAAAACGAATATCTTTGCAAAAATATTCTTATCTTTGCACGCAAAAGCGTGCGAGAACGGGCGGCGCCTCAGCAATTGGAACACGTTCCATTGCGTTCGGCTTGCACCGTCCTTGCGGCGCAATATAAAGAAAGAACGCAATATGAGTATCGACACTTACAAGCTGACAAGCATGGAGGAACCTACCGACGAGATGCTCGCCCAGTTGATGCATGAGGCTGCAGAGGAGGCTTCGCGCACAAACCGTGAAGCTACGACACGTTTTTTTGAGGAAATCAAACAGGCTGCTGCCGCTTTCTGATATGGGTACCACAGAGCATCGTCCCGTTCTTATTGTCATTGCTGGGCCAAATGGTTCTGGCAAGACTACCATTACTTCAAAGATTCTCAAACACGAATGGCTGGAGGGAGCTGTATATATCAATCCCGATCAGGTGGCGCAAGACCGTTTTGGTGACTGGAACTCACCAGAGGCCGTTATGCAAGCCGCCCAATACTGCGAGGAGGAAAGAGAGGCGTGTTTGCGTAACAAACAGAGTTTGATTTTTGAGACCGTCCTGTCTTCTGAGGGAAAAGTTGATTTCATCCGTCGTACCCGTGAAGCAGGATATTTCATTCGTCTGTTCTTCGTTTCTACGAATCATCCTTCCATCAACTCATCTCGTATTGCCAAGCGTGTGATGAAGGGTGGTCACGACGTACCTATCCCCAAAATCATTTCTCGCTACCAGAAGTCGATTGTAAACTGCAAGCGTTGCGCCGCTCTTGCCGACCGCGTTTACGTTTACGACAACTCTATTGACGATGCCGATGCCCGTCTGCTCTTCCGACTAACCGATGGTCAGTTGTTCAAGCAGTATACAGATGACATTCCCGAATGGGCAACAACAATACTCAAATAAAGAATACCCCAATAAGAGCGGATAGGCCGACAGACATTCGGGACTATCCGCTTTATGAAATACAAACAACGCTTTTCAAATGGAAGAAATCAGAATCTATCATTCCCTGTGGAAGAACGGTCTCCTCATCTTAGTCTGTTTCGCTTTCGCAGGTCTTGGCGTCCACAGCCTTATCGTACATCCCGAGAAGAGTGGAATTGTGTTTTGGCTGTGCATACTGTTCTTCGGTCTTGGCGGTCTCTTTATGCTATGGCTTATTCTGAGGGAAAGGATAACCGACAAACCCTATTACGTCATTACTGACGAAAGCGTCACCATGAACAGCGGCCTGAAGGCGTGGGAAGTCCGCTTCGATGACGTGGAGAGTTTCTTCCTTGTTGGCAAGATGATTGGGATACGCTACAAGAAGGACAGAGAGATTCAGAAGATGGAAGATGCCAGTTGCCTCGGGCGCATCGTTCGCCGCTTTAACCAGCGCATCGGTGGTTCACAGGAACATCTCTACGTATCCGACATGACAATGAAGCCCCAAGAGTTGTGCGACCTGCTGAATAAACGGTTGAAAAAATGAATGGCGGAAGCAAAAGGGCGAAGGGCTAATAAGACCAATGGCAGACAGTGGAACATTGTCCCGAAGGGACTGCAGACCACAGGCAGGGGTTGGAGCGAAGCGAAACCCCTGTGCAGAAGAAAAAACAATTAACAACAACCCCGACGAGGTGATAGAATACAGGCAGGGGTGAAGCCCCTGTAAACGATATGGCAAGTACACTGGTGAAAATCGACATTCATCTGATATTCCACGTCAAGAGCACGAGCGTGAAGATGCGGACGGAGGACCTGCCGCGCATCTTCGCCTACATCGGCGGCATCATCAAGGGCCTCGGCGGGCTGCCTATCGAAATCGGGGGCATGCCGGACCACATGCACATCCTCACGTCGCTGCCGAAGACGATGTCGCTGGCCGAATTCGTCCGCGCCGTCAAGGCCGACAGCAGCAAGTGGATGAAGCAGCTCGACCCGTCCTACAATACTTTCGCATGGCAGGAGGGATATGGAGCGTTCTCCGTCAGTCCGTCGCTCATCGACAAGACGGTGAAATATATTCGCGGGCAGGCAGAGCATCACAAGAAGCGGACATTCCAAGAGGAGTACCGATTATTTCTTGAGGCATACGGCATTGAGTACGACGAGCGGTATGCGTTCGGAGATTAGGAAAGTCCACAGAAATGATGTTGATTTGGCGGGATAGCCCCGACGGGGTAGCGAGGCCACGACGGATTTGCGGTATAGCCCTGAAAGGGCGGTAAGAACACAGGCAGGGGTGGAGTGCGAAGCACGGAACCCCTGCTTGTTGCGTTGATAGGGATGGAAACCCCGACGGGGTGACAGATGTACCGTGTGTAATCTGTCACCCCGTCGGGGTTTATATTGTTTGCGACCGTTTTTATACAGGGGTTCCGCTTCGCTTCACCGCCTGCCTGTGGTCTGTAGTCCCTTCGGGACATCGCTTCGCCGTCTGCCTATTGTCTTATACAGGGGTTCCGCTTCGCTCCACCGCCTGCCTGTATTCTTAACAGGCCATCGGCCTTTTTTTTTCTTCTACAGCGTGACGTTTACGCCGAAGGTGAAGGTGCGCGAGGCGGGATAGGCGCCGGAGTCAGTGCCGCTGCTGACCTCGGGGTCGTAGCCGTTGTAGGGGGTGATGGTGAAGAGGTTCGAGGCGGTAGCGTAAATTCTTAAACTTTGAACTATGAACTTTGAACTATGAACTGTATACCCCACGGTGAGGTTGCGCAGCTTCAGGTACGAGGCGCTCTGCACGTAGCGGCTGTCGATGTAGCTGAACGGACGGGCATTGGTGGCCAAGGGAAGTGTGTTGCTGGCGTTGGTGGGCGTCCACGAGTCCTTGACGGTGGTGAGCACGTTGTAGGAGTCGCCCGTCAGTTCTAGGCGGCGCTGCAGTGCGTTATACACCTTGTTGCCATAGCTGCCTGATAAGGAGACCGAGACATCAAAGCCGCGATAGGAGAACTGCGACGAGAGGCCGTAGATGAGGTCGGGCTGGGTGCTGCCGAGGATGACGCGGTCGTTGCCGTCTATCTTGTTATCGCCGTTGACATCGGCATACTTCAGGTCGCCAGGTTTGGGCGTCTGTCCGTTGACAGTAGGGAGCTTTGAAACGTCCTCTCCCTGCTGAACGATGCCTGCGAACTGTAGGCCGTAGAAAGATCCAAGCGACTCGCCGCGACGCAGAATCTGCTGCTTGTCAGAGCCCAGGATAACATCGTTGGTGGTGCCCATGTCGGTTATCTCATTCTTGTTGTAAGCGGCGTTGGCGCTGACGGTCCAGTGCAGTTTCCTGCGTTGCAGAAGAGTGGCATTGACGCTGAGTTCAACGCCCTTGTTCACCACATTGCCAACATTCTGCAACTGCGAGGTGACACCACTGGCAAAGCCTACTGGCACAACAAGCAGCAGATCGCTTGTCTTCTTGTAGTAGGCATCGAAAACAATATTCACGCGGTTCTTCCAGAGACCGAGGTCGAAGCCGAGATTATAGGATGCGGTGGTTTCCCACTTCAGATGATCGTTTGACGCATTCTCCTTCGAGTAACTCGATGAGCCGGCATACGAGCCTGTGGCATACGAGGTGGTAAAAGCATAGTCAGGAATCTCCTGATTGCCCACGATACCGCCCGAGAGGCGTACCTTCAAGTAGTCGATGCTCTTGATATTAGCCAAGAAACGTTCCTTATCGACGTTCCACGACAAGCCCAGCGAAGGGAACCAGCCCCAACGATAGTCTTTGGAAAAGCGGCTCGAATTGTCGGCACGCAGGGTGGCAGTGGCATTATAACGGTTGAGCAGCGTGTAATTGACACGGGCTATCAGCGAATTCAACGTCGACTCAGAGATACCCGTCTGTGGGGTATAGGTGCCCGAGCCGTCGCCCAGATTATACTGCTTCAGTGTCTCGTTGGTATAGTGGTTGGTGCGGATGTTGCTAAAGGTCGACGTCGAGGTCTGGCGCGTATATCCCACCAGTGCGTCTATATAGTTGTGGTCATTGATATCCTTTGCGTATGTGGCGGTGTATTCCTGCTGCCAAATGTCTGTCTGGCGATTGCCTGTTCCGCCTATGCCCTGAGTGGCCAGGCCCAGCGAGGTGTAGGCACCTGAGAAGTAGTTCTGCGTCAGTTTCTCACTGCTCAGTCCCACTGATGCCTTCAGTGTCAGGTCGCCGATGCGGTAGCTCGCCCAGACATTCGACAACAGATAGTTGTTGATGTTTTCTGCCACACTCTCCTTGAGGTCGTAGACGGGATTGGCGGCGTGGTCGCCGATGGCGAAGTAGGCGTACTCGTAGGGGTTCGTGAAGTTGTAGGTGCCGTCGGCATTATAGACACTGATGACAGGCGGCATCAGCAGGGCATAGACAAAGCTGTTGGTGATGCCTGCAGAGTAGGGCGACGAGTTGAATACCTGTTCCTCGGTGGTGGTCAGCCCCTGCTGTTTAGATCGTCCGTACGTGGCATTGACACCAAAGTGTAGTCCTTCGCGTAGTTCCCACTCCACATTGGTATGGAAATTATAGCGCTGGAATCCTGTATTCAGCACGATACCGTCCTGGTCAGTATAGTTGGCCGAGAAGGCATAGCGGCTCTTGTCGCCTGCACCTGTGATGCTCAGTTCGTGACTCTGTTGCAATGCGGTGCGCAGCACAGCATCCTGCCAGTCAGTACCCTTGCCCAAAGCAGCAATCTCGGCATCAGTGTAGCCGCCCTTATTGCTGAAATAGTCTTTCTGGAACTGCGCCCACTCTGAGGCATTCAGCAGGTCGAGTTTCCTGGCTGTGTTGCTCACGCCGAGGTTATATGTATAGCTGATATGCGCCCGTTTTCCACCGGCTTTTCCCTGTTTGGTAGTGATGAGGATGACACCATTGGCACCACGTGAGCCATAAATGGCGGTAGCCGAAACGTCCTTCAGCACCTCCACGCTCTCGATGTCATTAGGGTTGATAGTGGCCAGTGGGTTCAGTCCGCTGGCAAATCCTCCCAACCCCGTGCTGCTGTTGGAAGCATCCTTGAAATAGATAAAACCGTCGATGACGTAGAGCGGCTCGTTGGAGGCATTCACCGAGTTGCCGCCACGAATGCGCAACTGACTGTCAGCACCTGGCTGACCGCTGCTGGCTGTCACATTAAGACCTGCCACTTGTCCGCTCAATGCGCCATCAAGCGTTGCAGCCTGCGAAGTTTCAAAGATGTCGGCCTTTACCGTCACGACACTTCCCGTCAACTGTGTGCGCTTTTGTGTGCCGTAACCAACAACAACCACCTCGTTAAGCCGGTTGGTATTTTCCACCAGTTCTATGTCGACGGATTCTGCTGCATCGTAAACATCAACCTCCTGCGACCGATAGCCAATAAACTGCACATCGAGTGTGAGTGGCAGCTTTACACGTGTGGTCAGTGTGAATTGTCCGTCGATGTTCGTTACAGCACCAAGTTCGTTACTCGATTTTGGAACTAATGTGGCACCAATGAGTGGCTCTCCAGTGCGTGCGTCGGTGATACGACCTGTGATGACAGTTTGTGCTGTAGCAATAATTGCAGTAAGCCAAACTATGATGATAGAAGTAAATCTCTTTTTCATAAATACAAGTCTCCTCTAAAGGAACGGGCACTCATGGCCCGATCCTTCATCTAAAACAAATAATACTACTAATTTATGGCTAAAGTTTGTGGATCCTATTTCTGTGCCAGATATTTCTTCGGCAACTGAAGCAAACCATATTCGTGGACGTACTGCGTGCCATTGACAAGAACCCATTGCACAAAACTTTCGAGTACGAGGTTGGCATGGTTGTACGACAATCCGATAGTACCAACAGGTATCTCGCTATATGCCTGATTCTCGAGCAAAGTAATAATATTGTCGAGATGTCCCTCATTGAGGACCTGCTTACCCTCCTTATTGATGTCGAGAGGGAGCAACGCAAGGTCGCTACGCACTTCTCGGCTCTGCAAGTCAAAGATGTTGGAAAGCGGGTTGAAGGTAATACCCAGTGGGTCGCGGCTAATGGCAGTATTGAGGAAACTGTCGTCACCTGATATCTTCTTACCTTTATAGTTTGCTGTCTCCTGTTTGAAATAAGATGCGATGAAACGGGAAACAGATTGTTGACCATTACCTGTATAGATATGGAGCGCTTGTTCATTGTCGTTGTCTTCTTCTTCCTCGTCAAAATCTTCCTTCTCAAAGAAGAGACTCTTCAATTTCTTTGCATTAAGGCGATGGGAGCCTATCAGCTGTTGTGCTTTTGATGCCTTGGTGGTAACGGGGAGTACGGCAAAGCGCGCGAAGACAACGGCATCATCGTCGGTAGTGAATGTAATCGTGTTGTTGTTATCCTGAGATTTCCCTGAAACAAATTGGAAATCCACGTCAATGTTAGACTTCTGATATTCAGTAACCCACTTCTCAACTAACGGACGTACAAAATGAGGTACTCGAAGGGCTACCTGATTATTATTCTGTGCAACGGCTGTCAGACTAAGCTGCAGCCCTAAAATCAATGTTATTGTAAATACTGTTTTGTTCATGTTTTTGTCGTTTCTTATATTTATTAATGTTGTTTCTTCTCACCTCCTTACTACAATTCATCATGTTCATGCTATAACAACAGCAACACATTCGCCATTTGTTCATGTCCATTATTATTGTCTTCATAACTTTATATCTTTTTTATTGCTATTTTATCTTTTCGACGCTGCAAAGGTACGGTGTTTTTCGCATGTCGGCAATCGCTATTTTACGGCATATTATATACCATACATTTGGTATAGAATATAAAATCGCCGATAGAACTGTCTGTCTATCAGCGATTTAAACACTTTTCTGTTTTTTCTTTCCTATTTCTTTTCTTTTTCCTTTTTTACTTCAGAAGCTTCGTATTTTATCTTTTTGAAGCCCTGGATGATGTTTTGGACGTTGGTCTTGTCGGCATCGTACTCTACGGTAACCGTCTTGTCCTTGAGGTCGGTCTTAATAGACTTGATGCCTTTCTCGAAGCGGATGTTGTCCTTGATTTTCTTTTCACAGTTTGCACAATGCATCTCAGGCTGGGTCTTCAGCACCACAGTCTTGATATCCTTACCAAAACAAGCAGTGGCAAATACCAATGCTACGAATAATACTTTTGTTCTCATATTCTCTAAACTATAAACATTAAACTCTAAACTATAATTTATTCCAATTTAAACGGACGCCGATATAATAGACGGCTCCGTGTATAGGTCCCCAAATCATCGTAGAGTCAAAACGACTACCCCAAGGGTCATCGGCTCGGATGATAGGATTCTTCTGTTTGAAACCAGTGATGTTCTCACCACCGGCATAGATGCTCCAATGGCGGAAGAAACGGGTTACCTGTGCGCTCAACTGCTCATAGCCCTTGTAGCGACTGTCCCATGAGGGAGAACCATCGGCTGTGGTATAGGCCGTTGGCATCCGTCCGCCACCGTTCAGTTGTAGCGTCACGTCAAACTGCCACTTTCCGAGACCAGGGGCGTATGAGGCTGTCAGCAAGCCCTTATACTTGTTGGTCAACGGTTTTTCGCAGAGCACACCATCGTAGGTGCATTTCACGTCTGTACGACGATAGGTGGCTGTCATCGTGAATCCTTGGAAGAGGGGATAGGTGGCTTCCACCTGCCAAGTGTGGGAATAGCTCTTGCCGTCGAGATTGGTGAAGTGTATGGCATGCGGATTGCTGTCGAGGTCTGTCACCACTTGGTGCAGGAAATTCGTGTAATAGTACTCTGCATTCAGTTCCAGTTTCTTGTCGCCGATGGGGATGTTGAGTGCGGCACTGATGCCGTAGTTCCAAGCCTCTTCCTGATCCAAGTCGGCATCGATAACCATCTGCCGTCCACTGGCCAACAGGTAGTTGTTCTCTGCCAACACATGACTGGTACGAAAGCCCTTACCGATGGAACCACGCAAGGTTACAATGTCGTTGGGCGCATATTTCAGGTGCATCCTCGGTGTGACGAAACTGCCGTAGATGTTGCTGTGATCCCAGCGCAGGCCTCCCATCACAATCAGCTTCTCCCCCATCTTATAGGTGTATTGGGCGTAAGCCCCAAAAACATTCTCAACAGCGGTAGCCAATTTTTCACTTTTCACTATTACCTTTTCCCTTAAAAAGTCGTGATTCAGGCTGACACCCGTCGAAAGGCTATGATGGTCGTTGAAGTCCGTTTCAAACAGCAGTGAGGCATAGCCGTTACGCTGGTCTACGTGATAGAGCTGATGTCCGTATGTGGCATCCTCATGATGTAGTGAACCAGAGAGAATCAAAGCAATGTTCGTGGCATGTTCCTCGTTCAGGAAATAGGCGTTTTTAGTGAAGGCCTCATAGCGCTCGTTGGTGATGTCTATCAAGTAAGGTGAAGGCATGGCGGAAGCAAATTCTTCACTCTTCACTTTACACTTTTCACTTAATTGTCCACCCTCGCGATGTTCCTTGAGCCCTTTCACAGAGGCTTGGAAGATGTACTTGTCGCCCAGCCACGCCCAACGGCTCTGTAGCGACCCTTGCTTGATCTTCGGCATGTCCACAAAACCATCACCATTATCATCATGAGCCTTGTCGAGAATCTCGTAATGTCCTAACAGGGCCGTACTCCACCTGTCTGATAGTTTGAGGTTGGCACCCAGGTTAGCCTCCAGCTTCCCCTTCGTATTATAATATAGGTTCGCGTCCGCGAAGGGTGTTGCCTGTGGCTTCTTGAACTCCACATTAATCTGACCCGTAATGCTCTCGTAGCCGTTTTTGACCGACGAAGCGCCCTTTGACACCTGAATACTCTGCATCCACGGGCCAGGGATATACCCCAAAGCGTATGGAGCCGCCACACCACGATAGTTAGGGATGTTCTCCGTCAGCATCTGCACGTAGGTGCCAGAAAGTCCAAGTAACTTAATCTGCTGTGCACCGGTAGCGGCATCGGCATAATTCACATCGACTGAAGGGTTTGTCGTGAAACTCTCGCCCAGATTGCAGCAGGCCGCCCGCAACAGTTCCTTCGAACTGATCAGTTCCATGTTGCCAATCCCGCTGGTCTTCACCCGACCTGCCTGATGGGCAGTGACTGTCACCTCATTGATGTTCTGCGTCTTCAGGGTGTCCACATCATCCTTGCTCTGTCCGAAAGCAGACAAAGCTATGCTGAACAAGATGATGATGTAGCCAACCTTCTTCACTTGTCAATGTTCAACGTTCAATGTTCACAGCGTCTTGTATCACTAATCCTGCCAACATAAAACCAAAGATGGCAGTGATATGAGCTAGCGTACCATTAATCTGAGCCTTCGACGAGCACCACTCGTGATTCAGCAGGTTGGGGTCGCCAGGACCGCTCTTGGCTTTAGGACACATACATTGTTCCGTGCCGCAAGTAGCATTGTGGCCTTTGTTTTCCAAGAGTTCGTCAGAGAAGACACATTGGAACTTGCGCTTTGGGAACTGTTTATCGCGTTTGAAACGGTTGCGGAGAGCTCGGGCTAATGGGTCACCCTTCACTTTCCAGAACTCAGCCACTTGAATCTTGGTGGGGTCGAGTTTCAGGGCAGCACCCATCGACGAGAAGAACTGAGCCCCCCTCTTATCCCCCCGACTGGAGGGAAGACTTGTTGCCATCAGGATGAGCAGGGCTTTGTCCTTCAGCGAGTCGATAGCATCAATGATATAGTCGTAGGTGTCCAGCTGGAAACTCTCAGCCGTCTCAGCGGTAAAGATCTGTTGCAGGGCGGTGATTTCCGCTGAGGGGTTGATGGTGAGCAGACGCTCCTTGAGGGCATCCACCTTCACCTGTCCCACAGTCTTCGTCGTCGCCATCAGCTGACGGTTGATATTGGTGATGCACACGCGATCGGAATCAACGATTGTCAGATGCTTGATGCCACTACGTACCAGGCTCTCTGCACACCAAGAGCCAACGCCGCCCACGCCAAAGATAATCACGCGCTTCTCGCCAATGCGGTCCATCGCCTCGTCGCCCAACAGGAGTTCCGCCCTACGGAATATTGCTTGCTCTATTGCCATCGCTTCTAAATTTGGCTGCAAAGGTACAACATTTTTTTCATTTATTTGTATCTTTTCGCATCCTTATGTTGGTATTTCGCTGATTCAGACGCCCTACAGGTTCAGCTCCATCAGAATATCGCATCGTTCGTATGCATTTCCTTTGAGCGGAATCTCCTTGAAACCCAATTTGCGGTATAGCGCGGTTCGTAAGTGACAATTCGTATCATTATCAGATGACGTAATCCGTGTCCGGTGCGAGCAGCTTGTCGATGAAATAGACAATCTGCTTGCGCCACCAGGCCCAGTCGTGGGCAGAGTCGTAGCCCCAGTACTCGATCCTGGCAGGAACGTTTTTCTCTTGCTCCCAGCAGCCAGTTAGGGTCCTGTTTTGCCACAAATTCATCCCCCCATAACCTTTTTTTTAAAATTTTCCCACTTTCACCCCCATTTTCTCCTCTCTTTTCATCCCTTCTTCCCTCATTCAGCTCCCGTGCAGGTCTCGTGCAGCTCCCGTGTGAAGTCGTGTCTGCTCGGGAGCTGAACAGCACCCGGACAATATCTGAACAAGTGCTATAGCATGACAACCTAAAAGCCGAAAACATTATCCCAATGAAAGAAAAAACCGGTGTATTCGTGTGTCATCATCCAGTTCGGGATGAAAGGCAGTGACGAGCCTGCGACCTTGACGGGCAGCAACAATATGGCCATCGACCTCGGCCAAACCGTCACAATCTGGCGACAGTATCTTATTGATATAGGGTGCACGGATGAAGGTCATGGGAACGTCATTGCCAATGCCTTTGACGGGAGCAACTGCATGGAAACTTCCCAACTGCCGACCATAGGCGTTGCGTTGCACATCGATGTCCATCGCATCCAGGTGCATGGGTGAGAGAAGAATGAGTCCAGCACAAGTTCCGAAGACGGGAAGACCGTCGATGATGGCCTGACGGATAGACTCGAAGAGACCTAAGTCGCGTAGGAGTTTCCCCTGTGTGGTCGATTCACCTCCAGGAATGATCAGCCCGTCTTTGTGTTGCTGCCAATCACTCAATTGGCGCACCTCAAAGGTCTCTGCGCCTAAACGGTGGAGCATCTGCTCATGTTCGGCAAATGCTCCCTGTAAAGCTAAAACCGCGATTCTCATTTTTTACTTGCCGCGTTCAGCCATTAAGAGTTCTATTTCCTGTTCGTTGATACCGACCATTGCTTCGCCGAGATCCTCGGAGAGTTCTGCCAGCATCTTAGGGTCGTTGTAGTCGGTGACAGCCTTCACGATGGCGGCGGCACGTTTGGCGGGATCGCCGCTCTTGAAGATGCCACTGCCTACAAACACGCC
>JAEEGH010010470.1_pt1 | contig 21279 bp, 16 predicted proteins | sample 9134181 | NCBI WGS metagenome assembly JAEEGH01 (sample SAMN16246544, study PRJNA631951) | gut metagenome | biome: gut microbiome; feature: rumen; material: DP-attached | host: Bos | place: Iran: Karaj | collected 2018-10
GTATTTCAAAGCTCTATCGAGCCGATAGAGGGATTCGAACCCACGACCCCGAGATTACAAATCACGTGCTCTGGCCAACTGAGCTATATCGGCGCTCACGAATCCTTCATCGCTGAAAGGACTGCAAAGGTAGATACTTTTTTTGAATCCACCAAACTTTTTCACATATTTTTCAACATCCCCTCCAGGAGTTCAAACAGGGACTCCTCGTCCATGCCGCAGGAGGCACGCTGGGCCTTCTGTGTATCCTGGGGAATGTAGCAGTCCGGAATGCCTACGCCTTTGATCACCGGAGCTTCCGTTCGGCCTGCAAAATATTCACTCACAGCGCCAAAGAGGCCTCCCTTGAGGGCGCCGTCCTCAACGGTAATGATGGCCTTGAACTTACTCACTTCCTCGAGAATGGCCGTATCGATGGGCTTGAGGAAGCGCATATCATATACGGCGGGGGTCTTCTTAAACTCTTCCTTGCACCGGAGAGCGGCCTCCAGAGCGCGGTTCACCACCGGGCCCAGGCCCAGGATGGCCACGTCCTTTCCTTCCAGGAGTTGCTCTCCCCGGCCGACGGGCAGTTCCTCGTAAGGAGCTTCCTGCCAGGCTACGCCCTCCCCTATGCCGCGGGGATAGCGGATAATGAGCGGACTGTCCTTGAGCGACAGGCCGGTATACATCAGACGTTTGAGTTCAATCTCATTGCGGGGGGCCGAAACGAGGATGCCCGGAATGGTGCGGTAGGCCGCCAGGTCAAAGCAGCCGTGGTGCGTGGGACCGTCCTCCCCCACCAGGCCGGCACGGTCAAAGCAGAAGACCACCGGGAGGTGCTGCAGGGCCACGTCGTGGATGATGCAGTCGTAGGCGCGCTGGGAGAACGAAGAATAGATATTGCAGAAGGGCTTCATACCCGCCGCGGCCAGACCGGCCGAGAAAGTAACGGCGTGCTCCTCTTCAATACCCACGTCAAAGAAACGTTCTGGCACGGCTTTCTCCAGCATATTCATACCGCAGCCCGTGGCCATAGCGGGCGTAACCCCCACCACTTTCTTATCTTTCTGTGCCAGTTCCACCAGCACCTTGCCAAACACGTCCTGGTAACGGTCGGCCGGATAGGCCGTCCTGATCCGTTCTCCGGTAGCGGGATCATACTTGCCCGGAGCGTGCCAGGTGGTAGGATCGGCCATAGCCGGAGCATAACCGGCGCCCTTGCGGGTATGGATGTGCAGAAGGCGCGGGCCGTGCAGGTTGCGAAGCCGTTCCAGCGTATAAACCAGCTGCTCAATATCATTGCCGTCAATAGGGCCGAAGTACCGGAAGCCCAAAGACTCAAACAGGGCGCCGCCGCTGGAGCGGACCAGGTTGGACTTGGTGTCAATCACTCGCTTCTGGACCCAGTCGCGGGCCTTTCCGTCTCCCATTGTATTCCACACCTTGTTCTTGACCCGGTTGTAGAAAGGATGGGTGGTAACGTTGAGCAGGTATTCGTGCAAACCACCGATATTTTGGTCGATGGAGATGTTGTTGTCGTTCAGGATGACCAGGATATCGGCCTTGGAAGAGCCGGCGTTGTTAAGGCCTTCCCAGGCCAGACCTCCGGTGAGGGCGCCGTCTCCGATGATGGCCACCGACTTCTCCCCCGTTCCCATCATGCGCGCAGCCTCGGCAAAACCCAGGGCGGCCGAAATGGAAGTGGAGGAATGGCCGGCGCCAAAGGCGTCGTAGGGACTCTCGTCCCGCTTGGGGAAGCCGCTGATGCCCTCCAGGGTGCGGTTCTTCCGGAAGAGGTCTCTTCGGCCCGTCAGAATCTTGTGGGCGTAGGCCTGGTGGCCCACGTCAAACACCAGCTTGTCTGCGGGCGTATTATATATATAATGTAGGGCAACTATCAGTTCCACGGCGCCCAAACTGGACCCCACGTGACCGGGGTTCACGGCGCAGCACTCCAGAATATACCTCCTTACCTCCTCGCACAGTTGCGGGAGCTGCGAGAGCGACAGTTTCTTCAGGTCCTCCGGGGAGTTGATCTTATCCAACAATTCATACATAGTGTACAAAGATAAGAATTTTTCCGGAAGACCCTACTTATTGGGCTGGTCCAGTTGGAGTTCGGGATGGCGGGCCGATGTGCGGCAGAAGATGACGGCCACCAGCACGGCAAAGACGCAGAGGGCGCTGAACATCATTTCTACGTGCACGGGACCCTGAACGCCCGTTCCCAGGATAACACCCGAGAGCCATTTGAAGCTGAGCAGGCCCAGGTTCTGCACCCAGTTGGTGAGGGCATAGGCCGTACCCAGCACCTTGTCCGGCACAATCTTGGGCACGGTGGGCCAGAGGGCGGCCGGGACCAGGGAGTAACCAAAGCCCAGGAACACCATAGCCAGGTAACCCCAGAAGGGCACGCCGGCGGGGGCGAAGGCCAGCAGCAAGTGGGCAATGAGGGCCAGGATGGCACCCACCATCATCCAGCGGGTACCCTTACCCACCTTGTCCACCAGAATACCGAACAGCGGAGCAAAGATAACCGTAGAGAACGGTAACATAGATATCATCCATCCGGCTGCCTGGGCGGGAATGTCAAAACGGGGGATGAGGATGGCGCCGGCAAACTTCTTGAAGGCAATCACGCTGCTGTAGAACAGCACGCACAGAAGGCCCAGGAGCCAGAAGTTGCGGTTGCCCAGCACGTGGAGGATGTCGGAGAAACGGAACTCGTCTTCCGGGGCACCGGCCGGCGAAGAAGCGCTGTCCGGGGTCTTGGATTTGAGGGAGTCCACTTCCTCCTTGCGAGCTTTACCGGCCGAAGCATCCAGGGCCACAAAAACGGCCCACAGGATAAGGCCCAGGGCCATCAGGCCCATACCCACCACGGCGGGATGGGCGGTTTCGGCCAGGGTATAAATATGGTCGGACTGTTGCTGCACCAGCCTGGGAGAGAGCACCAGGGCGAAGGCCGTACCCAGACGGGCAATGGCCAGCTGGATGCCCATAGCGAAAGCCATCGGCCCTCCTTTGAACCAGCGGGCAATGCTTCGCGTAACGGCCGTTCCGGCAATCTCACTTCCCAGACCAAAGAGCATCACGCCCACATAGGCCACGGTAAGGGAGGCCGAAGAGCCGCTGAGCAGCGCCCAGGTAACCATTCCGGCACCGCCGGCCATCATACCCACAAACAGGGAGCCCGAGATGCGGACACCCCATTTGTCCAGCAGGATGCCGCCCAGCACCAGGCCTCCAAAGACGCAGAGCACGCTGTAACCGCTGGCGTACAGGCCGTACCCGGCAGCGTCCCAGCCCAGCTGGGTAAGCGATGCGTTCTCAAACAGGTACGAGATGCTGGAGAACATATCGTCAAAGTAGTACGATGCAAACATCGGTACTACCAAACAGGCCAGCACTATCCAAGAGGCTGACCTGTAAAATTTCTGAGCGGAGGATGCTGCCATTACTCAGCCGTAATGTTGGGCAGCTCCAGTCCCAGTCCCTTCTTCTTGTCCACCACTTTGAGGACGAGACCCAGCACCAGGGCGGCCACGCCCAGCAGGGCCAGCATCACCAGCGGAGCGGTGTAGTTGAACTGGGTGGGATCCGTAACGCCCGGATTGGTCTTGTCCAGCACCTTGCCAATGAGCATGGGGAACAGCCACAGGCCAATGTTCTGGATCCAGAAGATGAGGGCGTAGGCACTGCCAATCACCTTGGCGTCCACCAGCTTGGGAACGGAAGGCCACAGGGCGGCGGGAACCAGGGAGAAGCTGGCGCCCAGCACCAGGATGGTCACATAGGCCACGATAACGCCGCCCAGGTCGTTGCCCTTGAAGGCGGGCAGCACAAAGGCGAAGGTAAGGTGGCAGGCGATCAGGAGGATGGAACCCAGCACCAGCATGGAAGCGCCCTTACCCTTGTGGTCCAGGTAATTGCCCAGGATGGGGGTAATGAGCACGGCCAGCAGCGGGAACACGGCAAAGATGGCCTCGGCGCTCTGGCGCATATAACCCATATAGCAGTATACGATGAGGGCAATGATGGAAATGCCCAGGAGGATATACTGGTTGGTCTTCTTTTTCTGGAAGTTGCTGGCGAAGCCGGCAGCGGCCACAATCAGCATAATGAAATACTGGATCAGGGTTACCTTGGAGCTGGCCCAGAACGAGCCGGCATCCGGCAGTTCCAGGGAAAGGTTGCACTGCAGCATGTTCACGGCATACTTCTGGAAGGGGAAGATGGCCGAATAATACAGCACGCACAGCAGGGCCACAATCCAGAAGCCGCCGTCGGAAAGAATCTTTCCAATGTCGCTGACTTTGAAGGGGTCGTCTTTTTCTTCGGCCTCTCCGGTCTGCTCGTCCAGCTTCTTGTCCATGAAGAAGTAGACGACGGTCATCATGACGGCGATGCACATGAGCACCACGCCGAAAGCCACGCTGCGGGAGACGTCGACGTTGCCGCCCAGCTTGGCAAAGAAGGGGCTGAAGATCATGCAGGTGGCCACACCCAGACGGGCCAGGGCCATCTCGGAACCCATGGCCAGGGCCATTTCACGTCCCTTGAACCACTTCACGATACCACGGCTCACGGTAATACCGGCCATCTCGCAGCCGCAACCGAAAATCATAAAGCCGCAGGCGGCCAGTTTGGCCGATGCCGGCATGCCGCGATAGAAGGGAGAAACCCCCAGTTCGTCAAAGAGCGGGATATAATTAAGGTTGTTGGTGAACCAAGTCTCCAGGCTGCTTCCCATGAAGGATTCGCTGACGGCATACCACTTGATGCAGGCGCCTACCAGCATCACGGATGCACTCAGGACGGCGGTAAACCGAACCCCCATCTTGTCCAGGATGATACCGGCAAAGATGAGGAAGAAAACAAATACGTTGAGGAACACCTCGGAGCCCTGCATGGTACCAAAGGCGGTGGAATCCCAGCCGCGGGTTTCCTGCATGAGGTCCTTGATGGGGGACAGGATGTCCATGAAAATGTAACTGCAGAACATAGCCATGGCCAGCAGCAAAAGGGCTGTCCAGCGCATGGCGGCCGAGTCACGGAGTGTTTTTACGGTAGAAGTAGACATATACTTATAAATGAATTTTCCAATTGGAGCGCTAAAGTAATGAAAAAAATCCAAAATGGCCGGTTTTTTGATACAAAATCCCAACCGATCCCCAACTTTCTTCGTCTAATAAACGAAAAAAGTTTTGCAATTTAAAAAAACAGTCCTATATTTGCAGTGTAATAGGATACTAATACAGCGAAATAATGGCGCTAATAGAATTAAAAGAACTTAACAAAACTTACAACAACGGGCAGCCGTTGCACGTTCTCAAGGGTATCAATCTCAGCATCGAAAGAGGTGAATTCGTGTCCATTATGGGTGCGTCGGGTTCCGGTAAGAGTACACTACTTAACATTCTCGGAATTCTCGATAACTACGATACCGGAACCTATACCCTTGATGGAAAACTCATCAAAGACCTCACCGAGCGGCAAAGTGCAGACTACCGCAACCGTATGATCGGGTTCGTCTTCCAGAGTTTCAACCTCATCAGCTTCAAGACGGCCGTGGAGAATGTGGAACTCCCCTTATATTATCAGGGGGTGTCCCGCCGCCGCCGTCACGAACTGGCTATGGAATATCTGGAAAAACTGGGCCTCACCCCGTGGGCTTCCCACTTCCCCAACGAGATGTCCGGCGGTCAGAAGCAGCGTGTGGCCATTGCCCGCGCCCTCATCACCCATCCCCAGATTATCCTGGCCGATGAACCCACCGGTGCCCTGGACTCCAAGACCAGCGTTGAGGTTATGCAGCTGCTCAAGCGCCTCAACCAGGAGGAAGGAATCACCATCATCGTGGTTACGCACGAAAGCGGCGTGGCCAACGAGACCAACAAGATCATCCATATCAAAGACGGCATCATAGGCCAGATTGAAGAAAACACAGCCCACACCTCCTGGGGCGCCAGCATCATCAAGTAATGCTAGAATTATATCACGAAATTGTCAGTTCCCTCCGGAACAACAAGCTCCGCACAGCCCTCACCGGCTTTGCGGTGAGCTGGGGCATCTTTCTGCTGATAGCGCTGCTGGGAGCCGGCAACGGCCTTATGAATTCCTTTATGGGTAATATGGAGGACTACATCTCCCAGGGCGTTACGGTAGAAGGCTGGATGACCTCCAAGCCCTATGCCGGCTATAAGGAAGGCCGCATTATCCAACTGGATAACGCAGACCTTCACTATACCCAGGACTCCCGTTGGCAGGGCGTGATAGAGAATGTCACCCTGGCCACAGCTTACACCGGCGTAACTCTTTCCCTGAACGGACTAACCGTTGCAGGTTCCGTAAGGGGAGTGATGCCCGAATACCAGGATCAGAGAAAAATCAGAATGTCCGCAGGCCGCTTCCTGAATCCCGACGACGTCAGAGAAGGCCGAAAGGTCATTGTGATAAGCTCGGCCCAGGCCAAGGAGCTGCTTCCCCATAACCCCGACGCACTGGTTGGCAAATGGATCAATGTTGGAAACGTAGCTTTTCGCGTAGTGGGCATCTACAGCACCGACGAGTCCAGTATGACGCGTCTCTGCCCCATACCCTATTCTACTTACAAAAGCATCTACAACCCCGACGACAAGATTGACGCCATTACCTTTACCGTAAACGGGCCCAAAACGTTGGAAGAGCACCGTGCCTTTGAAGATCTCTATACCGATGGCCTCAAAGTACGCCACCACGTGGCCCCGGACGACAACCGCGGTTTCTGGATTGACAATGGTTACACCGACAACCTGGAAATGAACAAGGCCTCCCGGATCATCCGCATTGCCTTGTGGATCCTGGGTATCCTGACCCTCATCAGCGGTATAGTTGGCGTGAGCAACATTATGCTCATCACCGTAAAGGAGCGTACCCACGAGTTCGGTATCCGCAAGGCCATTGGAGCCAAGCCCGGAGCCATCCTCAAGCTCATCATTGGAGAAAGCATCAGCATCACCGCGGTGTTTGGATACATTGGTATGTTTATGGGTATGGTGGCCTGTCAGATTATGGACAAGACCGTGGCCCAGGATTCCGTAAACATTGGCGGAGAAGAAATCCGTATGCTGGTGAATCCCAATGTGGGTCTGGACATAGCCCTGGAAGCCACCCTGCTGTTAATTATTGCCGGAACCCTGGCCGGAGTCATCCCTGCCTGGAAAGCGGCGCGTGTTAAACCCATAGAAGCATTGAGGGCCGACTAATGAAAAAGTGGTTTGATACAGATACATTCCGGGAAATCCTGGACAGTCTCCTGCGGAACAAGAGCCGCAGCATCCTTACCGGATTCGGCGTTTTCTGGGGCGTCTTTATGCTTATGCTGCTCACCGGCGGCGGGCGGGGCTTCAAGCAAATACTGATAGATAACTTCGCCGGCTTTGCCCAGAACACCTGCGTTGCCTTTGCCAACAATACCTCCAAGCCTTACAAAGGTTTTGAAAAAGGCCGAACCTGGAATATGGATTACGGCGACGTGGACCGTCTCAAGGCCCTGGTTCCCGAGCTGGAAACCGTTACCCCTTCGGTGAGCCTCTGGGGCAAGAGCGTAACCCGCGGCGAGTACACTTCTTCCAGGGCCGTGGTCAAAGGTGCCCGGGCCGATTATGCCAATATCGAAACCCCTCAGATGCGGTATGGCCGATGGATCAATGACGCCGATAACCTGAACGAGCGCAAAGTTTGCGTGATTGGTAAGCGTGTCTATGAAGAACTTTTCCCGGAGGGAGGCTCTCCGTTGGGTGAGCGAATCAGCATAGACGGCAGTTACTATACCATTGTGGGCGTAGATTGGAGGGACAGTAACAGCATCAGCATCAACGGACGGGCCAGTGATGCGGTAACCATTCCCATCAACCAGGCCAGAAGAGCCTACAACCTGGGTAATACCATCCATATGCTGTGCTTCACCGCCAAGCCGGGCATTACTATGAGCGACGTTACGCCCCGGGTACAGGAGGTGATGGCCAGAAGGCATATGTTCGATCCCACCGACGAACAAGCCCTGTTCCTGCTCAACACGCAGCTCATCTTTGGAATTGTGGACAACCTGTTCAACGGTATCAATTTCCTCATTTGGCTTATTGGTATTGGGACCTTGCTGGCCGGCGTGATTGGCGTATCCAACATTATGATGGTGAGCGTGAAGGAACGCACCACCGAGATTGGTATCCGTCGCGCCATTGGTGCCACCCCTCAACAGATCCTGAGCCAGATTATTTCTGAAAGTATTGTCCTTACGCTGGTGGCGGGCCTTTCGGCCATAGTGTTCAGCGTACTTATATTATACGGCGTAGAGCTGGGTATGACAGACGACGGTATCCTGAAGGCTCCCTTCCAGGTGCCCTTCTGGACGGCCGTGCTGGCCGCCTCCCTGCTGGCCATCCTGGGCGTTGTGGCAGGTCTGATGCCGGCCGCCCGTGCCATGCAGATCAAGCCCGTAGACGCCATGAGAGATGAATAATAAATAGTTGTTAGTTATATGAAAAAGTTTTTCCGAATTCTGATGATTGTTGTGGTGGCCGCCATCTTTGTGGGCACCTTCGCCTACCTGTTCAAGCGGTCCCAGCCCAAAGAGACGGTGTACGAGGAGCTCGTTCCCGAGATGGGCACCATCTCCAAGTCCACCGTGGTTACGGGCAAGATCCAGCCCCGCGACGAGGTTAACGTGAAGCCCCAGATCAACGGCATTGTGGCCGAAGTGTACAAAGAAGCCGGCCAGACCGTGCAGAAAGATGAGATCATTGCCAAGCTCAAGGTGATTCCGGATATGAACCAGCTGTCTTCGGCCCAGAGCCGCGTGCGCCTGAGCGAAGTCAACCTCAAGCAGGCTCAGATCAACTACGACCGAGAGAAGAAGCTCTATGACCAGAAGCTGGTGAGCGCCGAGTCCTTCGAGAAGGTGACCCAGGCCCTCAAGCAGGCCCAGGAGGAGCACTCCATTGCCAAGGAGACCCTGGAGATTGTCCGCGACGGTGTTTCTTCGGCCAATAAGAGCGGAAGTACCACCCTCATCCGTTCCACCATCTCCGGCCTGATCCTGGACGTGCCCGTGAAAGTGGGTAACTCCGTGACTATGTCCAACACCTTCAACGACGGTACCACCATCGCCACTGTGGCCAATATGGACGACCTCATCTTTGACGGAAACATTGACGAGACGGAAGTGGGTATGCTGCATCTGGGCCTGCCCGTGCGTATTACCGTGGGCGCTCTGAGGGACCTCTCCTTTGACGCCGCCCTGGAATACATCGCCCCCAAGGCCACCGTTTCCGGCGGCACCAACCTCTTTGAGATCAAGGCTTCCGTGAAGGTTCCCGGCGACGTAACCATCCGCAGCGGCTACAGCGCCAACGCCGAGATTGTGCTGCAGCGCGCAGAGAACGTGCTCACCATCGAGGAGAGCGCCATCCAGTTTGAAGGAGACGACACCTATGTATACGTAATGGGGGCCGATGGTTATGAAAAGCGCCCCGTGGTCACCGGTCTCTCCGACGGCGTAAAGATTGAAATCAAGGAAGGGCTCACCACTTCTGACAAAGTCCGCGGTCCGCAGATCATTAACGCTAAGTAAGCTATGAAGACATTGCTCATTGCCCTGGCGGTTCTTACCGCCCCCACCGACTCCCTGCCGGATCTGACCCATCCCTGGAACCTCCAGGAATGCATTGACTGGGCCATGGACAACAACCTTACCGTGGCCGGCAGCGAGCTCACCGTGGAGTCCCGCACCATAGACAACAATACGGCCAAGATGGCCTGGCTGCCCGCCGTGAGCGGCTCCATTGGAGAGAACTTCAGCTTTGGCCGCGGTATTGGCGGAAACAATACCTACGAGAAAGGTAACACCTCTTCTACCAGCTTCTCCGTGGGCGCCAGTATGAACCTGTTCGACGGTCTGGCCACGCCCCGCCGTATGCAGCTGGCCAAGCTCAACCTGGCAGCCGCCACGGCCGACCTGGAAAAAGCCCGTGACGACGTAAGCGTCAAGGTGGCCCAGGCCTATGTCCAGATCCTTTACAACTATGAAATCCGCGATGTGGCCGCCCGCCAGGTTTCCATCGATTCCCTGCAGGTGGAGCGTCTCCAGGGCCTCTTTGAAACCGGCCGTGCTTCGGCCGCCGAGGTGTCCCAGCAGAAGGCCACCCTGGCCCAGAGCCGCGTCACGCTCATCCAGGCCACCAACAACATCCGCAGCTCCCTGCTGGACCTGGCCCAGCTGCTGGAGTTCCCCTATTGGGAAGGCTTCTCCATCGTTCGGCCCAAAGTCACTTTCTCTTCTCTGGTGATTCCGCATCCCGACGAGATTTACGCCGAGGCGCTGAGCATCCGTCCCGCCATCCGGGCCGAAAAACTCCGCCTGGAAGGTGCCAAGAAGCAGATCCAGATTGCCAAGGCCGGCTACTATCCCTCCCTTTCCCTGGGCGGTGGCGTGGGTACCAACTACTATACCAGCTTTGCCACGCAGGGCTTCTGGGATCAGTTGCAGTCCAACTTCAACAAGTACGTGAGCGTATCTATGAACATCCCCATCTTCACCCGGTTCAATACCCGCAACCAGGTGCGCAGCGCCAAGGTTCAGTACCGTACGCAGGAGCTCAACCTGCTCCGTACCCAGCACACGCTGTATAAGGAGATTCAGCAGGCCTGGAACAGCGCCGTGGCCTCCCAGGCCAAGCACGCCGCCTCCCTGGATGCCGCCGCCGCCGCCGAAGACGCCTTCACGCTCACCAAGGCCAAATACGAGAACGGTAAGGCCACCATCACCGAGTTCAACGAGTCCCTGGCCCGCCTGGTCAAGGCCCAGTCCGACTCCGTGCAGGCCACCTACGAGTGCCTGTACCAGACCGCCCTGGTAGAATTCTACCGCGGCCGTCCCCTGACCCTATAGTGGCCCTTTTAAGGTCCTCCCCTTACGCCGCAGCCAGCACTTTTGCCCCAAAACGCTGGCTGCGGCGTTTCGTGTGACGTGGCGGCCAGCCGTTCCAGGATGCGCGGATGGGCGCCCTCCGAGTAGTCGCAAACGAAGGATAACATAATCGTTTGATTATAAATGGTTTTGGATATGACACAGATAAAGAATAATTGGGAAACGGTAAGATCATTGGAAGGAACGAAAACATTGGTCATGTCACAAAAAATCATTATATTTGAACGGTACATACTATGACCCATGAAACACACGATCACCTTCATCTTTGCTGCTATCTTATTCAGCCTCAATGCCCTGGCGCAGCCCAAGGAAATCAAAGTCACCGTCGATGGCATGGACATCGAGTTGGTTCGGATCGAACCGGGTACGGTGACCTTGCCGGAGAGAACGGCTTTTACGTTGGGAAAGGATCCCCAGACCGGAGAATGGGTGTATTCTTATAAGGACCCCATGACCGGGCGCTACCAGGTTGTGTCGGAAGACCTTACGCTTCCCGAAAGCACCCAGATCATCTCCGAAGCCTATTACATCATGAAATATCCAGTTACCCGGGCACAGTGGGGCCTGGAGCAAAAGGGGAAGAAGGCGACGATGCCTATAACGATGTCATACTCCACAGATGATGGCATAGATAATAACTATGACACCCACGCTGTTCCGTTCATCAAAAAGCTGAAGCAGAAAACGGGACTGGATTGGGCACTGCCTTCACTGGGAGAATGGCTGCTGGCCTGCGGTCCCATCCCCGAAAACGTTGAGGAGTATGCCTGGATAGACGGCGGTACCGTACACGCGGTGGGCTTGAAGAAGCCCAATGCCAACGGGGCTTACGACATGCTGGGCGGCCTTGCCGAAATGGTGGAGAGCGCATCTTATGAACAGGATGGCAAGCTGGTAATAGAGCATCCCCGCTACGTGGGTGGCATTCCAGTCTTAGGAGCCAGAGCTTACAAGAAAGACCCATCCAAACTGCTGGAGCTGATGAGTCGCGCACCTGTTTCCAGCATGTGGCCTCCTACCTTGCGCCTTGTCCTGAAGGGTATTCCGGAGGATAGCCCGGCCATCTTGAAGATGCAAATTGTCAAGGAGGGCAACAAATACGGCCTGGAAACGGAATACGGAACAGTCCTGAAGCCGGAGTACGATGTGGTCAAGATGGTGGAAATGGATTCCGAGCTGGCTGCCGGCGGCGGCTTCCTGGCTTCGAAAAATGGCAAGTGGGGCGTATTCAATCGCCGCGGAGAAACGCTTCTTCCCATGATTTTTGTTGACGAGAAAACGGTCATGACCCACATCACCTACCTGGAGTTTGTGTCCTATTCCTACAATTATAAGCAGGAGGTAGAACGCATCTCGGCCACCAAGGGAGAGTATGAAAAAACGGCCGATTTCGAGGCCCGCAAGGCCGATCCCGCCCTGCAGAAAGCCTACGTAGAATCCCAGATGAAAGACTTTGAGCAGCGCTTTATCGGCACAATCATTAATAACAAGAGAACCGTCATCTCGTTTAGGGATTACGACGCCGACAAAGAAGTGTTCCCCTTCATAGTGGCCAATGCCAGAACCCTGTGGACGACGTATGAACTACCCGTTCCCATCGATGCCGCCCCGGCTTTCAGTGAGTATATAAAATCGGCCGATCATCAGGAACTCCTTCAGAGTGCCCAGTGGGGCATTGTGGACGACTGCGCCCAAATTCTCCAGATTACGTTCACCCTCCCTGACGGAAGGAGTTATACCTATTCACGGTAATGATGAAACGCACCGTTACGCTTATCCTTCTTTCGCTTGTCTGCGGCGTTTTGTGTGACGTGGCGGCCAGCAAAAAACGCCAAAAGTGCGGGTTGTCAGGTATGGCTACCAGCTGATGGCCGGTTGCTTGAGGGATTCGTGGAGCTGGGTGTCGTAGCGGAGGCGGATCTTGATGCCGGCACGCTGGAAGTAGTAGCGTACGGCAATCTCCTCTTCGATGAAGGGGATAATCTCGTCCTTTTTCAGACGCAGGAAGGTGGCCTTGTCCATATCCAGGGACTTCTCCAGGGCCGAAAGCTCTGCGGAGACGGCCTCGGTGAGGCCATCTTCGGCCAGGGTCTTTTTCATCTCGTCAAAGAGGGCACGGGCCGAAGAACGGTAATCGAATTCCTTATCCTGGGCATAGGCCACGAAGTCTTCGAATTCGTTGTAATGGAAGTCCTCCACGGCGGGGATGCTCTCGTGCTCCTGGACATATTTGAGGGCATACTGCTCCACAATGCCGCCCAGTACCAGGGAGTAAGTGAGGCGGGAGTATTTCTGGCCCTTGACCGTGAAGTCCGGGGTGATGCCTCCGCCGTCACGCACCTTGCGGCCGTGGGCCGTGGTGAACTCGTGGGTGAGGGAATCGGGGATGAAGCCCACGCTTCCGTCTTCGTTGCGGCGGGAGTAGTCAATGGCCTGGACGCAGCGGCCCGAAGGCGTATAGTACTTGGCCGTGGTTACCTTGAGCTGGCCGTCGTAAGGCAGCGGACGGATGCTCTGCACCAGGCCCTTGCCATAGGTGCGGGTGCCCACGATGGTGGCGCGGTCGTAGTCCTGCAGGGCGCCGGAGACAATCTCGGAGGCCGAAGCACTTCCGGAATCTACCAGCACCACAATGGGAATCTCCGTATCCACCGGATCCGTGGTGGTCTTGTAAACCTGCTCCGAGCCGGCGGCGCGACCCTTGGCTGTAACCACCACCGAGCCGCGGGGCACAAACAGCGAAACAATGTTAACCGCCTCATTCATAAGGCCGCCGCCATTGCCGCGGAGGTCCAGCACCAGGCGCTTCATTCCCTGGGCCTTGAGCTCGTGATAGGCGTCGCGGATGTTCTGTCCCACGCCGTCCGTGAATTTCTCCAGGAGGATGTAGCCATCGGCCTCGTTGAGCATACCCACATATTCCACCGAAGGCAGGGAGATGCGCTCGCGAACAACAGGCACGTCCACCGTTTCTCCGCGCAGCTTCTTGATGGTAAGAACCACCGTGGTGCCGGGCTTGCCGCGCATACGGTCGCTGCTCTCGGCGCTGGTGAGACCGTGGGTGGAAACCCCGTCAATGGCCAAGACCTCGTCTCCGCAGCGGATGCCGGCCTTGGCGGCGGGAGAACCCTCATAGGGTTCGTTGATGAGCACGTTGCCGTTCACGTCCGGTTTGTAGATGACGGCACCAATACCGCCATAGGTGTTGGTGAGCATCATCTGGAAGTCTTCCTGCTCTTCCTGGGGAACATACAGCGTGTACGGATCCAGGGAAGAAAGCATGGCATCGATGGCCGCACGCTGGATGCGGCCCACTTCCAGGGAATCTACATAAGAACGGTTAAGCTCTTTGAGGATGGAGTTGTACACCTCCACCCACTTGGCCATGCTAAAACTCTTGGACTGGGCCGATGCCGCCGGCACCGAGGCAAAAAAGAAGCCCGCGAGGGCCAGCAATATAAGGGAACGTTTCATCTTCATCGCTTTATTTGCGCCAACCATCTTCAAAGAAGATGCCAATGCACAAAGATACAAAAATTATTACTACCTTTGCGCCCGGTTAGATATTAGTGTATTTATGAAAATCGTATTTGCAACGGGCAACCCCGGTAAGATCCGGGAAGCTGCTGAAATTCTGGGCGAGGGATTTGAGCTCGTTACCCCCGCATCGCTGGGTATCACAGAAGAGATCCCCGAAACCGGTAACACCCTCAGGGCCAACTCTATGCAGAAGGCCGACTATATCTACAAGAAAACCGGACTTCCCTGCTTTGCAGACGATTCCGGCCTGGAAGTAGACATCCTGGGCGGCGCCCCGGGCGTGGAAACCGCCCGCTATGCCGGACCCGACCACAACGCCGACGCCAACATTGACAAACTCCTCTCGGAGATGGCCCGCCGGGAGAAGGAAGCCGCCATGGCCCGCACCAACGGTTTAACCACCGCCAAGGCCAGTCGCCATGCCCGCTTCCGCACCTGCGTCACCTTTATCAACGAAAAGGGAGAACACCATTTCTTTGACGGCGTGATGGAAGGCCGCATTGCCTATGCCCGTGCCGGGAAGGGCGGCTTTGGCTACGACCCCATCTTTATCCCCGATGGCTACGAAAAGACCAACGCCCAGCTGGGTGAGGCGGTGAAAAACACCATCTCCCACCGCGGCAAGGCCCTTCGCGCTATGGCGGAGTACATCAAACAGTAATGACCGGGGAAAGCATAGAGCTTATTGTTCTATCTACCACCAAAGTGGGAGAAAACGCGCTGGTTGTCCATACCCTTTCCAGGGAGTGGGGCCGGCGTGGTTTTTTGGTGCGTTCCGGCAAAAAGGCCGGGATGTCGCGCTTCCTCCCCCTCAACATCCTGGAGGCCGAAGTGGTGGAAAACCCCAAGTCCGAACTCTGGAGCATCCGCAACATCGGCCTTAAAGATGGCCTCTCCGGAATTCGGGAAAACCTTTACAAAAACAGTATGACGCTGTTCCTGTCGGAGGTGCTGCTGCGCACCCTTAAGGACGGCGCCAACGAAGACGGGCTCTATGAGTGGTGCGTAGGAGAAATCCTTACCCTCAATGCCCTGGAAAGCGACTTTTCCAATTTTTCCGTGCGGTTCCTGCTGGATTTTGCCGGTATCCTGGGTTTTCGGCCCACTTTGCAGGACGTAGCTCCCTTTGCCGGAGAGCAGCTCTCCCGCCTCAAACCTTTTCTGGAAAGCCGCTTTGAGGAGTGTATGCTCCTCCCCCTGAGCGGAGAAAACCGCAACGACCTTTGCGACGTGCTGCTCCGCTACCTTTCCTATCACACCGACACCAACATCCAGGTTAAGTCCCTGCAAGTCCTTCGAGAGTTGTATCGGTAAGGGATTTTGCGTATCTTTGTGAATTAACCACCACATACCTTATGTCCAAACGCAAAAACAGCCCCAACCGGAAGAATCACAAGAAGGCGCGCGTAGTTCCCGAATTCGAGGGAAAAGTACTGATGTCCCGCGAGGGATTTGCCTTTGTGCGCATTGAGGGGCAGGAAGAAGACGTCTTTGTCAAGGCCTCCAAAACCCGCGGTGCCCTCCACGGAGATACAGTCCGTGTGGCCGTCACACAGGAAAAGAGCGGCCTCAACAAGCGTCGCAGCGGAGAAATCATAGCCATAGTCCAGCGAAGCGACCGTCCCTTTGTGGGCATGCTGCACATTGTGGGCAAGCAGGCCTGGGTACTTATGAGCTCCAAGACCATGCCCTACGACATTTCCGTCCCCATTCCGGAAGGCGGAGAGCGGGGTATGAAGGTAGCCGCCGTGGTGGACGGCTGGGAGCGTGGCGCGTCGGGCCCCTACGGCCACGTGGTGGACGTACTGGGTATGCCCGGAGAGAACGAAACCGAGATGCACGCCATCCTGGCCGAATTCGGCCTTCCCTACCGCTTTGAAAAGTCGGTGGAGAATGCAGCCGACAAGATCTCCGAGGAAATCACGGACAAGGACCGCGCCCACAGAAAAGACTTCAGAAAGGTTCTCACCTTTACCATAGACCCCACGGACGCCAAGGACTTTGACGATGCCCTGAGTTTCCGGAAGCTGGACAACGGCAACTACGAGGTAGGTGTCCACATTGCCGATGTAACCTGGTACGTGAAGCCGGATACGGCGGTGGACAAAGAGGCCCAGGCACGCGGCACCTCCGTGTACCTGGTAGACCGCACGGTCCCTATGCTGCCGGAGAAGCTTTCCAACAAGCTGTGCTCGTTAAGGCCCAACGAGGAGAAACTCACTTACAGTGCCGTGTTTGAGATAACGCCCCAGGCCAAGGTCATCAACCCCTGGTTTGGCCGAACCAATATCATTTCCGACTACCGCTTTGACTATGAGCTGGCCCAGTCCATCATCGAGGGCGCTAAGCCGGAAGAGGTACCGGAGCCCATCCAGGAGGCCATTCTCACCCTCAACGGCCTGGCCCTGAAGCTGCGCAAGAAGCGCTTTGCCGCCGGCGCCGTCAACTTTGACCGCCCGGAGATGAAGGTAGACATTGACGAGAACGGAAAACCCATTGGCGTGCACCAGAAGTTCTCCAAGGAAGCCAACTGGCTCATTGAGGAGTTTATGCTGCTGGCCAACCGCAGCGTGGCCGAATTCGTGGCCACCGGCGGAAAGATGAACGGAAAAGCCCAGGCCAAAGCCAAGACTTTTGTATACCGTGTCCACGACGAACCCAATATGGAAAAGCTGAGCGGCCTGAGAGACTTTGCCGGCAACCTGGGCCACAAGATGGGCCCCATTGGAAACGGCAAAGACGTGGCTATGGCCCTGAACCAGCTTATGGGAGAGGTCAAGGACAAGCCCGAGATGGGTGCCATCCAGATCCTGGCCCTGCGCTCTATGGCCAAAGCCTGCTATTCCGTAGACAACATTGGCCACTACGGTCTGGCCTTTAATTTCTATACCCACTTCACCTCCCCCATCCGCCGGTATCCGGATATGATGGTGCACCGCCTGCTTTCCAAGTACCTGGCCGGAGGAGATTCGGCCAATGCAGACTACTATGCCCTGCAGTGCAAACACGCCTCCGAGCGCGAGGTAGTAGCCGCCGAGGCCGAGCGCGAGAGCATCAAGTACAAGGTGGTGGAATTTATGCAGGACAAGGTGGGTCAGGAGTTCGACGGCCACGTGTCCGGCGTAACCGAGTGGGGCATTTACGTAGAAATTGAACCCACCAAGATTGAGGGTATGGTCCCCTACCGCACCATCAAGAGCGACTTCTTCATCTTTGACGAAGAGCATTACCGCGCCGTGGGCCGCCGTACGCACCGTTCCATCCGCCTGGGAGACCCCATCCGCATCCGCGTCAAGAGCACCTCGCTGGAACAGAAGCTCCTGGACTACGAACTGGTAGAAGACCTGCCGGACGTTCCGGAGATGGCCGAAGACCAGGACAGCCCCGAGGCCGATATGGAGCGCGCTATGGCACAGCGCGAACGCCGCCCCCGCCGTCCCCGCCGGAAATAAAGGAATATCACCCTTCAGGGGCGCAGAGGGTTAAATCAACGAAACCAGCAGATAGAGGAAGTGGGCGAAGATGCCCGCGCACAGACCGGCGATGGTGTGTGCGCCCAGGGCCTTGGAGATAACCTTGCGGTAGCCCAGGGAGTCCATCATGGCGGTGTGGGTGGAGAGATAACCGCTCCAGCACATGCCGATGGCAGTGAATACGGCAACGGCGTTTCCGTCCAGGATACCGGCGGCGTTGAAAGTGGGCAGCAGGCCTAGGGCAGCGCCCACGGCACCCAGGGCCGTCATGGGGAAGGCAATCAGTTCCATATCCTTGAAGCCAAAGAGCCATTCAAAGACCCAGTGGATCTTCTCTGCCAGCCAGGGAAGGATGGGAACGCCCTGTGAGGAAGAGCCGTCATACACGCCCCCTTCTCCCGGGCCGAAGGTAACCATAATCACGGCCGTGGTAATGATGAGAACGCCGGGAATAATCTGCAAACCCAGTTCCACACCGTTCTTGCCACCGTCCAGGATGGCATTGAGGAAGCGCATGAAGACGCCGTCCTTCTTCGTTTTCTCCTCGGTTTCCGGTATTTCTTCTTCAAAGGTGTTGGACACCGGGGAATCCAGCTCGGGGTAGTCCTTAAGGCAGCTGCGCTGCATCAGGCGGGTAGAGATGATGGAACCCACGATGGCGCCGGCCAGGCCCACCAGGGCGGCGGTCACCTGCAAGTAACCGATCATAGTGATGATAACCACGAAACCCATACCGAAGGCGGTACCGAAGTTGGTCAGGGAAATGAGCTGATACTTCTTGAAGTAAGAGGCGAATTTCTTGTCTTTGGAGAGAGCGATGATGGCAGGGTTATCCGAAAGGAACGTCATCACGCCGCCCAGGGCCGCCACACCCGGGAGGTTGTACAGAGGCTTCATCAGGGGCCTGAGTACTCTCTCCAGCAGGGTCACCACCCCAAACTCAGACATCAGTTTGGATAGGGCGCCGGTAAGCACCGTGATGCCCATGAGGTAGAACACGGTGTTGAGCAACAGGTCGTGGGCCGTGTTCATGAGCGTCCTGAGCATGTTCCCGCTGCCCATCCGACTTCCCAGCAGGGAAAAACAGGTTATCAGAAGGGCTAGGAAGATGATGGCTTCTACAGTTGAGCGGCGAATTTTTTTCATATAATCAGGTTAGTTTAGCGTCCAGATAAAAACCTTATCACCCCGCCTGGGGTGAATCTTATCCCCGGCCTCGGCATCGGGGTTGATTTTGTCCTCCGGCATTCCGTTCAGGGGAACGGCTATGGAGCAGCGCAGGCCCTGGTGGACCACGTCTACGGGCTTGAAGTCCAGCCAGAGTTCTTCCACCTTCATCTCCAGGGTGCCGGTGGTGGCGCCAATGAACAGAATCTGGTCTCCCTGGTGCAGGTCGCGGGCTTCTACCTGAACCTCCACCACGTTGATCTTGGCAAACCAGTTGGTCACCTTGCCCACATACACCTTCTGGCGGGTAGCGCTGCTGCCGTACTTGGCGCTCCACTCGCCCATCCGGGCCCCCAGGTAATAGCCGTCCCAGAAGCCCCGGTTGAAGACGGTGGCCAGGTCCTTTTTCAGTCTCTCCCCCATCTCCGGGGTAAAGGTGCCGGCAGCCACGGCGTCTGCTGCCTCCCGGTAGGATGAGGCGGTAATCTTCACATAGTCTGCGCTGCGGGCGCGGCCTTCGATCTTGAACACCTTGACGCCGGCCTCGATGAACTTGTCCAGGAAGTCGATGGTGCAAAGATCCTTGGGAGACATCAGGTACTTGTTATCTACCCAAATCTCGTTGCCGGTCTCGTAGTCCGTGAGCTGGTAACCGCGGCGGCAAATCTGCATACAGTTGCCCCGGTTGGCACTTTCCCCATAGGCGGCCAGCGACAAGTAGCACTTGCCGGAAACGGCCATACAGAAGGCCCCGTGGGCAAACATTTCAATGCGGATGAGTTCTCCCGAAGGGCCGCAGATCTTCTCTGCCACAATGGCTTCGTGAATGGCTTTCACCTGCCCCAGGTCCAGTTCGCGGGCCAGCACCACCACATCGGCCCACTGGGCATAGAAGCGCAGGGACTCAATGTTGGAGATGCTCAGCTGGGTAGAGATATGCACTTCCAGGCCGATCTTCCGGGCATACAGGATGCAGGCCATGTCGGAGGCAATCACGGCATCCACGCCGGCGGCCTTGGCGGCATCCAGCGTAGCGTACGCCTCCTGCAGTTCTTCTCCGTACAGGGTAATGTTCAGGGTCATATAACCCTTGATGCCGTAAGCGCGGCAGATGCGCATCACTTCCGGCAGGTCTTCCTTGGTAAAATTGCCCGCCGAATGCGAGCGCATATTCAGATGGCCGATGCCAAAATAGACAGAATTGGCACCGCCCTCAACAGCGGCGGTAAGGCAGGCAAAACTGCCCGCCGGAGCCATGATTTCCAATTCTTTTTTGTGCATACGCTGCAAAGGTACGCAATTAATTGCTATCTTTGCCCGGTTAAAGGAAAAACTAAACCTATATGAAAAAACTGAAACGTTCCACCATAGAAGCCCTTGTTTTCCTGACCGTTCTGATTGCCGGATTTTCTTTCCTCGGCTCCCGGATGGGCAGCGGAAACATGCTCAAAACCCTCATGAACACGGCGCACGACCTTCTGCTCAATACCGTGTTCTATCTCATGGGCATCACCGTGCTCACGGGTGCACTCTCCAAGCTCATGTCGGAATTCGGGGTGGTAACGCTGCTGGAACGCTTCCTGCGGCCGCTCATGAAGCCGCTGTTCAATCTGCCCGGTGTAGCTGCGCTGGGTGCCGTAATGACTTTCCTTTCCGATAACCCGGCCATCATCGCCCTGTCCAAGGACAAAACTTTCTCGGCTTATTTCAAGAAATACCAGTTGATTTCCCTGACGAATTTCGGAACGGCCTTCGGCATGGGATTCGTCGTCATGATCACGATGATCAGTTTCGGCCATGCCGGCGGAGCGCTCGTCGGCTTTTTCGGTGCTTTCTGCGGTTCCATCATCTCGACCCGCATCATGCAGCGCTCCTGCCTCAAGAGTTTCCCGGAACTGGACGCCCCCGTCAGCGAAGTGACTCCGGAAGAAATCCATGAGGAAGCGATCGAGGAAGAGAAAAAAGACGGTGTGTTCATGCGCTTTCTCAACGCCATCCTCGACGGCGGTAAAAACGGCGTGGAACTCGGTCTGGCCATCATTCCGGGCGTTCTGATCATCACGACGCTGGTCATCCTGATCACCTTCGGCGCCGGCCCTGAAGGATACACAGGCGCAGCGAGCCAGGGCGTTCCGATCCTCCCCT
>JAEEGH010010472.1_pt1 | contig 21274 bp, 16 predicted proteins | sample 9134181 | NCBI WGS metagenome assembly JAEEGH01 (sample SAMN16246544, study PRJNA631951) | gut metagenome | biome: gut microbiome; feature: rumen; material: DP-attached | host: Bos | place: Iran: Karaj | collected 2018-10
GCTCCGGCTCCGGGGCGCGGAGACGGTACTTGTCGATCAGCTTCACAAAGTTCAGCCGCAGGAAGAGCTCGTAGAGCGCGCGGCGGTCCGGCTCGCGGATGCGGGCGTCCTCCGGCGCAAAGCCCCCGATCGGGGCGTCCGTGCGGATCGTCGCCAGCTCGTGGGAGAGGTAGGCGCTGTCCTTACCGGCCTCCAGCTTGTCGTAGAGCTTGCCCTTCATATTCTCCCGGCTCAGATGCTCGTAGACCCCGTCCAGGGTCCCGAAGCGGAGCAGAAGGTCGGTGGCGGTCTTGGGGCCGACGCCGGCCACGCCGGGGATGTTGTCGGAGGAATCGCCCATCAGAGCCTTGAGGTCGATCAGACGGATCGGCGCGAAGCCGTATTCGGCTTCAAAGACCTGGGGGGTGTAGAGCGTGGCGTTGGTCTGTCCGCCCTTCGTGACCACCAGCTTGACCGAGACGCGCTCGTCCACAAGCTGTAAGCTGTCGCGGTCGCCGGTGACGATCACGCAGTCCCAGCCCTCGGCCCCGCACCGCCTGGCGACGGTGCCGATCACGTCGTCCGCCTCCCAGCCCTGGCAGGCGTAGATCGGGATATTCATCGCCCGCAGAACGTCCTTCATCACGGGCATCTGCATCGCCAGCTCCTCGGGCATCCCGTGGCGGGTGGCCTTGTAGCCGTCGTAGCGCAGGTGGCGGAAGGTCGGCCCGTGCAGATCGAAGGCGACGCAGAGGGCGTCGGGCTGCTCCTGGGCGCGCATCCGCTCCAGAACGTTCAAAAACCCGAAGATCGCGTTCGTGTAGAGGCCGTCCGCCGTGGACAGCAGATGGACCCCGTAAAAGGCCCGGTTAATGACGGAATTCCCGTCCAGAATCATCAGCTTCATGCCAGCTCCTCCTGTTCGTGTCCGGTCAGCTGCCGGACGGTGCTTCCTGTTGCGCCAGATACGCGGCGATCAGATAGTCGGCCACCAGACCGTAGCTCCGGACGCCCTCCGGCTGATCGAAGGCCTTGAGATAGCCGTCGTTGACGGCCTGGGCGGCCTCCTGGACCTTGCCCTCGTACCGTTGGTTGTGTGTGATATTCACGTTGCAGTCGTGGATCAGTTCGTCCGAGCAGAGCTCCCAGAGCTTCTGCGCCGCGGACGGGTTCCCCTCGTGCAGGGCGTTGAAGCAGTGGATAAAGGCCTCGTAACAGCCCGAATACCGGAACAGCGGGTCGTCGCTGGCCGTACACGCCAGATAGGCGCAGTAGTTGGCCTCGTCCTCGGCGGCAACCGCCAGACTGTGACCCAGCTCGTGGCAGACCGTAAAGGGCTGGGCGAGCGGGAAGCAGTCCGTGCTGACCGTCGGCTCGCCGGTCAGACAGACGAAAACGCCCGTCGTCCCCATGTAGGCGAAGGCCTTGCTGACCAGAAGGGGCTTGGCCCGGTTGACCGGGTGGTCAAAGCGGGGCAGCAGCCTTCCGAGGTTGACATAACTCTCCGCGGCGGTCTCCGCCAGCTCCGGGAAGGGCGGCAGGACGATATCGCCGTTTTCGTCGCGTGCAACGGCCTTGGACGCCTCGCTGGCCTGCCTTGCGTAGAACTGCGCGGCCTGCTTGAGCTCGGTCTCGGTGTATGCCCGGACCTCCAGCCCGATCTGATCCTTCAGGGCCGGGCCGAAGTAGTTCAGCCCCCAAAGGCTCACAAAGAGGAAAACCAGCAGGGCGAGGACCTCGATCACGCCGGTCAGCCAGCCGAAGAAGCGGCGCTTTTTGCAGGCGTAAACCAGCCAGACGATCACGCCGAGGATCAGCGCTGCGAGCGCCGCCTCCCAGACCGGGAAGGGGATCCAGCCGAAGGCGATCCCGAGACCGCGTACCGCAGCCCGGGAAACGCCGGGATAAAAGGAGAACCAGAATTCCGGCAGGAGCCGCGCCGCCGCGATCAAAGCGGCGGTCAGAGCGAGCAGGATCCCCGCGCCGATCAGATTCCGGACGGGCTTTTTGAGCTGGAACATGTTTGCACCTCATTTCAGATGAAAAACCGGGGGCGTTCCTCCACGCACGGCGAAGGAACGCCCCCGGCCCTTGCGGGACTTATTGAGGCTTGTCCTCCGGGGCAGCGGAGCGGCCGACGCGGGAGGCAATGAACAGGACGACGGCGGATACCAGCGAGACGGCGCCGACAATGAGAACGACCGTCCAGTTGACGGTGTTCAGCGCGGTGACGTCGAATTCGCCGGTTTCGGCGTTCTGCATCTTTCCGAAGACGGTGACGGTGATGAAGACCAGACCGGCGGTCAGCACGATGCCGGAGACCCAGCGAAGGGCGGGAATGCCCTTGACCGCGCTGCGCTGGTAGGGGGCGATGCTCGTCTGGCGGAAGTCCAGGCTGCTGCCGATGTAGTAGGCGACCAGAAGCAGAACGATGACCTCGGGGATCATATAGGTCGCGTTATAGACGAAGGAGTAGGTCAGAGCCGCGGCGGTGGGGATGGACAGACCGGCCCAGACCGTCGCGCCGGAGATCACGTGGCAGAGATAGCGCAGGAGCCCGGCCAGCAGGCAGCCCAGGAGCAGACCGGCGGGCTGGGACTTCATCCGGCGGAAGGCCCCGGCAAAGCCGATGACGCCGAAGGCGATCAGATAATCCAGACCGATGATGGCAATGATGGAATACCAGGTGGAGAAATAGCTGAGATTTTTCAGGCCGAGAAGCTGCTGGATCGCGCCGAAGACCAGACCGGTGACCAGGCCCCAGCCGCAGCCGTAACGGTAGGCGATGATGGCGATGGGCAGCATCGAGGCGAAGGTGACGGAACCGCCGTAGGGCAGCTCCACGAGCTTGAACAGGCTCAGCACGGTTGCCAGAGCCAGCATGACCGCGCTTTCGATGAGACGGCGGGTGGTAGAAGTGGATTTCTGCATGATGTTTCCTCCTGTAGTATGGTTCGGGGCCGTACCAAAAAACCGACGGACTGCTGCCGTCGGCAAGGTGCGGCCTTTGGCCACAGGAGCCTCTTTCCCTACGACGGCATGATCCGTATCAGGTTCGCGGGTGAGAGCGCCGTTTCGCTCAGTCTCAGCCGGATCGGTCCGACTCCCCGAAGAAGTATCTATATATTACCGCAAACGGAGGGAATTGTCAACTGGGGGCCTCTAAAAACTCTCGCCTAAGAGCTCAAAATATGGTATAATGGGAGTAAGGGGGCGAGGGTATGGGTCAACTTAGTTTTTGGGATGAGAGCAGGCGCTTGGATAAGCTCAGCGAGCTTGGCGACTGCTTGGTGAGATTGCAGGACGCAATCAATTGGACGATTTTTCTTCCAACATTGAAGCGGGTTTTTCGCAAGACCGCAAAAGGTCCCGGCGGACGTCCGCCGTATGACTATCTCATGATGTTCAAGATTCTTGTACTGCAGCGGATCTACAATCTGAGCGACGACCAAACGGAATACCAGATCAATGACCGCATGAGCTTCATGCGCTTTCTCGGCCTGCGGATCGAAGACAAGGTTCCCGACGCAAAGACAATCTGGAACTTCCGTAACATGTTGACCGAGGCCGGAGTCATGCGGGAATTGTTCGACTTGTTCCACCAGCAGCTCCGCAAAGAGGGTTTGATTACCAAGACCGGAACCATCGTAGACGCAAGCTTTGTTGAGGCTCCTGTGCAGCACAACAGCAGTGAAGAACGCGAAACCATTAAAAAGGGCAAAATCCCAGAGGAATGGAAAGGCAAGGAAAACAAGCTGCGGCAGAAGGACACCGACGCCAGGTGGACCAAGAAGAACGGGAAATCCTATTTCGGGTACAAAGATCACGTGAAGGCTGACGCCGAGAACAAACTGATTGACGACTACCAGGTTTCAGATGCTTCCGTAGGCGACAGCAAAGCAACACCGGCAATTACCAAAGAAGACAAGGTTCTATACGCAGACAGCGCATACGACGGTCAGCCATTTGCGGAATCATTGCCTGAGACTGTAGAGAGAAAAATCTGCAAGCAAGGAAGAAGAGGACACGCGCTAACAGAAGAGGAAAAGCAGCAGAACGCAGAGTATTCAAAAGTCAGATGCCGGATTGAACACATTTTCGGGTTTATGACTGGATCGATGAACGGCATGACCTTACGCTCGATCGGTCTGGCGCGAGCTGAGTTCAATATTGGTCTGACCAACCTAATTTACAACATGTTCCGCTACGAATATCTCCACCGTCCAAAGAAGGCGGCGGGTTAGTGCGCCCATTTCGGGTAAAAAGTTTTCCACAGGGAAGCAAATAACCTCGAAATCATCCCATTTTACGGGTTGCTTGCTTCAAAAAATGACATTTGGCCTCTTGAAACGCAAAATATGCTGGTTTTTAGAGGTCCCCAATTGTCAATTCATTCGGCAGCTCCACCACGGTGGGCCGGTGGCGCAGGGCGGGGATGATGGCGCCGGTCAGGTCGCCGGTGGAGACGGCGAGGGTGGAGGTGTTCAGGCAGGGGTGGAAGCCGATCTCCGGCCGGTCCAGCACCGGGCGGTCGATGATGAGCCGGACGCGCTGGTCCGGGTCGTTCATCAGACCCAGGATGCTCAGGGAGCCGGGGGTGATATCCAGCAGGGCTTCCATCTGCTCGTCGGTGGCGAAGCTCAGCCGCGCGCAGCCCAGAGCCTTGGAGAGGTACTTGGTCTTGAAGACCTTGTCGCCCTCCATGAGCAGCAGATAGAAGTCGGTCTGCTGGCGGTTGGTCAGCAGAAGATTCTTGCAGATCGGGCAGCCGAGGGCCGTTTCGATCTCCCGGCAGAGCTCCATCGTGGCGGCGGGGGCGTGGTCGGCGCGGCGGTAAGGAACGCCCAGCCGGTCGAGCAGGGCGTAGCATTTTTGTTCCTTGGGGGCGCGTTCGGCAAGGTTCGCCGGCGCGCCGTTCTCAATAACCGTAGGGGTGCAGGTCATTGGCGGTGATCTCCGTTTCGTAGGGGTTGTATTTCTCGTCGATCAGAGCGGCGGCTGCCGCGCGGTTTTCCACGTAGTAGGCGCCGCCGTTGACCGTGGCGGGCTCGCCGGGGAGGGTGTTGCTCTCCAGGTTCCCGGTCCCGCACTTGACGATGGACAGGGCGATCCAGCAGAGATTCCGGTAGCTCAGATCGGTCTGCGTGTTGCGCGAAAGCAGGCGCAGCGCGCCGGGCACGCGGAACAGTCCGGCGGGGCCGGTCCACTGCGCCATCGCCTCGGCCACGAACTCGCGCTGGACCTGGACCCGCTGGAGGTCCGCCATCGCATAGCCGCTGCGGTAGCGCATCAGCCACATCGACTGCTGCCCGTTGAGCCGCTGCCGCCCGGCCTTGAGGTCGATATGGAGGTTCTGGGCCGGGTCGTCGTAGACCATGTCCATCGGCACGGTGAAGGTGACGCCGCCCATCTTGTCGATCAGCTCCTGAAAGCAGTCCAGGTCGATCAGCAGATAGCCGTCGGGCCGGTAGCCGATCAGGTCGCGCACGAAGTCGAGCAGGGAATCCATGCCCGCCTCGCCCGCGCCGTTTGCCCAGTAGGCTCCGTTGAGCTTGGGGACGGCGCTGGTGCGGTTGACCATCGTGTCGCGCGGCAGACTGAGCAGGCGGAGGACCCCGGCGTTGCGGTCGATATAGAGCAGGAGCATCGTGTCGGTCCGCTGCCCGCCCTCGTCCGTGCCGCAGATCAGAACCGTCGCGCAGTTGGCCCGCCGGACGCCGAGGGGCTGATCCGTGCGCGGCATCTGCGCCAGCAGGACGGAGGCGATCCCGCCGACCAAAACCGCCAGCAGGGCAACAATCAGAAGTCCGACCAGAAAGCGCAGCAGACGGTGCTTTTTCCGCCGCCTCGGGGCCGGGGCAGGCGCGCCGCCGTAGTAAGCCGCGCCGTCGTGGATCTCCTGCATGCTGTCCAGACCGTAGGTCGAAACGCCGCGCGGCTGCGGGGCCGTCCGTTCCTCCGGCTGCGGGGGCGGCTGGGGCCTGCGCCGGGCAAAGATGGTCTCGATGTCGTCAAAATCGGAAGGACGCTTGCCGGGCATGGTTCAGTCCTCTTGATTCACATAGTCGATGAAGCGGCGGAAGGCGGCCTTCCCGGCCTCGTCGCGCTTGTAGACGCCTGCGTGCTCCAGAACCTTGGCAAAGACCACGCCGACCTCGCGGCGGAGGATCTCCTCTGCGTTTTCGGGCGTGAAGGCATAGCGCGTTTTCAGCGCCTCGGCCCAGTCGGCGTGCTTCTCGGTCAGGGGATCGGCGCGCAGGTCGCCGCCGGAGAGGATCAGCTCGCGCACGCGGGCAAGCTCCGGCTTCAGTCTGGGCGGAAGCACAGCCAGACCCATGACCTCGATCAGACCGATGTTCTCCTTCTTGATGTGGTGGAGCTCCGCGTGGGGATGGTAGAGGCCCAAGGGGTATTCGTCGGTGGTCAGATTGTTGCGCAGGACCAGGTCGAATTCGTAATCCGCCCCACGCCGGCGGGCGATGGGCGTGATCGTGTTGTGGGGGATGCCGTCGGTCTCGGCGTAGATCGCGGCGGCCTCGTCGGTGTAGCCGCGCCAAAGACGGAGGATCTTGTCCGCCAGCCGGGCCAGACGCTCCTTGTCGGCTCCGCGCAGACGGATGACGCTCATCGGCCACTTGACGATGCCGGCCTGCACGTCATCATAGCCGCGGAAGGTCAGCGCCTCCTCGACCGGGGAGACCTCCATCGGGAAGGTGTAGTGACCGCCCTGGAAGTGGGCGTGGGTGAAGATCGAGCCGCCCACGATGGGCAGATCGGCGTTCGAGCCCATGAAATAGTGGGGGAAGATCGTCACAAAGTCCAGAAGCTGGCGGAAGGCGTGGGCGTCGATGACCATCGGCGTGTGCTTGCCGGAGAAGGCGATGCAGTGCTCGTTGTAGTAGACGTAGGGCGAATACTGCACGAACCAGTCCTCCCCGTCCAGAACGATGGGGATCGGGCGGTGATTCTGGCGGGCGGGATGGTCAAAGCGTCCGGCGTAGCCCTCGTTCTCCTTGCAGAGCAGGCAGAGGGGGTAGCCGGATTTCTTCGCGGCCTTGAAGGCGGCCAGAGAGGTCGTGGCCTTCTCGGGCTTGGAGAGGTTGACCGTGATGTCCAGATCGCCGTACTCCGTGGCGGCCTTCCAGACCAGATTCTTTGCGATCCGGTCCGTGCGGATGTAGTTCGTGGCCCGTGCGAAGCCGTAGTACCAGTCGGTCGCGGCCTGCGGGCTCTGTTCATAGCGTTCGCGGAAGCTGCGCCGGACCTCGGAGGGCCGGGGGGTCAGGCAGCTCATCAGTCCGGTGTCAAAGAGGTCGCGGAAGACGACCTCGTTTTCACAAAGCCCGTTTTTGACCGCATAGTCGGTCAGAACGTCCAGATACTCGTGCAGGGGCCGCTCGGTCACGGTCTCCGGCTCGATCCATTCGTCCACGCGCAGACGCTCCAGCAGGGCGTTGATCGCAAAGATGCGGTCGTCGTCGGCGATCAGTCCGCTGCGCCCGGCGCAGGCGACCAGACCGGCAATGGCTTCATAAAGCTGTTCCATGTTGTGATCCTCCTGTTATGGTTCGTAGACCGCCGCGTCAAACAGATCCCACGGGTATTCCCGCGGCGGCGGAAGGAAGAATTCCATCGGCTTCCCGGTTTCGGGATGCAGAAAGCGGAGATAGCAGGCGCGCAGGGAGACCTCGCACCGAGGGTCCCGGCTGCCGTAGCGGACGTCGCCCAAAAGCGGCAGGCCGCGCGCGGAAAACTGGGCGCGGATCTGGTGGGTCCGGCCCGTGTGCAGACGGACCCGAACCAGGGTCAGGGCTTGACCGTCCCGTTCGGTGCTGTCCAAAACGCGGTAGGAGAGCTTTGCCGCCCGGACGCCCTTCCGGGGCCGCCGGACCACGTAGGTCTTGTTCACGCGGCTGTCGTGAAAGAGCAGGTCCTCCAGCTCCGCCGCGTCGGCCTCCGGTCTGCCCCGGAGGACGGCGAAGTATTCCTTCTGCGCGGAGCGGTCCGCGATCTGGGCGATCAGCTTCCCCGCGGCCTCGCCGGTTCTGGCCAGAACGCAGAGCCCGCCCACGGCCTTGTCCAGCCGGTGAACGGTGCGCAGCTCGCCTGCCTCCCCGCGCTCTGCGAGGGCGGCGGCAGCCAGGTCGGGCAGATTCCGGGCGCTCCCCGGCTCGGAGAGGACGCCCACGGGCTTGTCGCAGACCGCGACGGCGCGGTCATAATAGAGAAGCAGTCCGTCCATCAGGCCTTGACTGCGGCGGCAAAGGCCGCGGGGTCGGGGGCCTTGAACCAGGCGCTGCCCGCGACCAGGACGTCGGCCCCGTTCTCGCGGCAGATCCTTGCGGTCTCGGCGTTCACGCCGCCGTCCACCTCCAGCTCGCAGCCGGGGTTCTTCCCGTCCAGCCAGCGGCGGAGGGTTTTGAGCTTCGGCATCATGTCGGCCATGAATTTCTGCCCGCCGAAGCCGGGCTCCACGGTCATGACCAGGATCAGGTCGCAGAGCTCCAGATAGGGCAGGGCGGCCTCGGCAGGCGTGCCGGGCTTCAGGCTCAGACCCGCCTTTTTGCCGCAGGCGCGGATGGTTTCCAGCGCCTCGCGGGTATGCTCAGGCGTATCCGCCTCCACGTGGAGGGTCAGAACGTCGGCTCCGGCCTCGCAGAAGCGCTCTGCGTAGCGCAGGGGGCGGTCGATCATCAGATGCACGTCCAGCGGCAGCGGGCTGATGCGGGAAATGGCCTTCACCACCGGCAGCCCGATCGTGAGATTGGGAACAAACAGCCCGTCCATGACGTCTACGTGAACGTAGTCCGCTCCGGCGGGACCGAGCGCGCGGATATCCCGCTCCAGATTGACGAAATCAGCGGACAGAATGGACGGCGCGACCTTGATCATGAGAAGTTACCTCCGTTTGAGATTCATACGGACATTATATCCAATATTTTTCATGAAGTCAACTTTACAATTCTTGACTTGCGCACCGTTTTGGGATAAAATAAAAGCGTAGAATCATACCAAGACCGAAAAGGAGGCTTTCCGTATGGACCCGATCCCCGAAATGAAATTTGAAACCGCCGCCGAGGCGGCAAAGCAGACCGCGGAAACGATCACTGCCGAGCCTGCCGCCGTCCCGACCTTTGAGCCGGTCCCGACCCTGGAGCTGACCAAGCCCGAGGAAAAGCCCGTTCCCGAGGCCGGACCCGACTACAGCATCCTCACGGCGGAGGAGCAGAAGATCGTCCACGAGTTTGCCCAGAAGATCGACATCACGAACCCGAACCTCTCCACCGAATACGGCGCAGGGGCGCAGAAGAACATTGCCGACTTCTCCGACGCCGCCCTGGATTCCGTCCGCACGAAGGATCTCGGCGCCGTGGGCAATATGATCACCTCCCTCGTCGTGGAGCTCAAGGGCTTCAACGACGAAGACGACAAGAAGGGCTTCCTGGGCCTGTTCAAGAAGGCCGGCAACAAGATCGAGACCCTGCGCGCCCGCTACGACAAGGCCAACGCCAACGTGGACAAGATCTCCCATGAGCTCGAGGAGCACCAGCGCACGCTGATGAAGGACGTCGTCATCCTCGATCAGATGTACGACAAGAACCTCGATTACTACAAGCAGCTCACGATGTATATCCTCGCCGGCAAGGAAAAGCTGGCGCAGGAGCGCACCACCACCCTGATCGAGCTGCGCGAGAAGGCGCAGCAGACCGGTCTGGCCGAGGACGCCCAGCGCGCCAAGGACTTTGACGAGATGTGCCTGCGCTTCGAGCGCAAGCTGCACGATCTGGAGCTGACCCGGATGATCTCCATCCAGATGGGCCCGCAGATCCGCCTGCTCCAGAACAACGACACCCTGATGACCGAGAAGATCCAGTCCTCTCTGGTCAACACGATCCCCCTGTGGAAGAATCAGATGGTGCTGACCCTCGGCCTTTCCCACAGCCAGGAGGCCCTTCAGGCGCAGCACGCCGTTACGGAGATCACAAACGCCATGCTGAAAAAGAACGCCGAGACCCTGCACACCGCCACCGTCGAGACCGCCAAGGAGGCCGAGCGCGGCATCGTGGACATCGAGACCCTGCAGCAGACCAACCAGCACCTCATCAACACCCTGGACGAGGTCCTTCAGGTCCAGGCCGACGGCCGCCAGAAGCGCGCCGCCGCCGAGCAGGAGCTGCGCCGCATCGAGGGCGAGCTCAAGCAGAAGCTGCTGGAGACCCGCGGCAGCGTCAACTGATCGCATAGAAACCGCCCCGGAAAGGAGAAAGCCCCATGAAGAAGGCGCTGACGATCCTGCAGGCGATCCTGCTTCCGCTGCTGCTGATCGCGGGATTGGTCTTTCTGGTCTTCTGGACCGCCGGACCCCTGCGGGAGATCCCGCATCTGCATCTGAATCCCGGAAGGCTGCGCCTGTCGTCTGCGATCCTCCTCGGCGGGGCTCTGCTGAGTCTGGCCTTCGCCCTGCTCGCCGCGGTCTATATCCTGTTCAACCTGCGCGCGCCGCTGTACCGGCTGCTCCTTCCGCTGCTGGCCTTTGCCGCCCTGTGCGCGGTCTGCCGGTTCTGCTTCCTCGGTGGAACGAAGCCGATGTGCTATTCCTACACCGAATCCGTGGAGGATTTCCGCGCCGAATCGGACCCGGAAAACTTCCGCGTGCGGAATCAGCTTCTCATCTCCCCGGAGAAGGCGAAGGGCGTGACCGCCTATGAGCACTATTCCGACGGCGAATCGGAGGCGGAGCTCGTCACGGTTACCTTCCGCGTGTCCGAGTACGGCCGCGAGGCGGCCCGCTTCCGCGCCATGGATCTGACCGCCTTCCAGGTCGAGGACTGGCTCTGCTATGACCTCGAGGAAAACGGCGTGCGCTACCAGGTGCGTCTGAACAAGCTGACCCATCAGGCCGTCTACTGCCGCTTTGTCAACGGCGAAAACCTCCCCGCCCTCGCCCCCCAGCCGCTGGAGGAGCCGGAGCCGGAGCCTGAAACGCCCCCGAAATCCGAGACGACGGACGCGACCGGGAGCCTGTAGCCCGGGACCCGTTCCGCCGTCTGTACAGCAATCGCCGTTATGCTCTGCATAACGGCGATACCTGAATGAGAAGGAGTTACAGCCATGAAGCTCTTATACGCGGAGGATGAAAAAAGCCTCTCCGAGGCGGTCGTGGACGTTCTCGAATACAACAAGTTCAGCGTGGACGCGGTCTACGACGGCATGGACGCCCTGGACTATGCCCAGAGCGGGCACTATGACGGCATCATTCTCGACGTCATGATGCCCAAGCTCAGCGGGCTGGAGGTTCTGGAGCGCCTTCGCGCCGCGGGCAGCAAGACCCCGATCCTGCTTCTGACCGCCAAATCCGAGATCGAGGACCGGATCGCCGGTCTGGACCTCGGCGCGGACGACTACCTCCCCAAGCCCTTTGCGATGGGCGAGCTCCTCGCCCGCATCCGGGCCATGCTCCGCCGCCGGGCGGAGTTCACCCCGGACGTTCTCACCCTCGGAAACCTGAGCCTCGACCGCCAGAGCTACACCCTGTCCGTCGGGGATAACCGGATGATCCTGCCCAAGCTCGAATTTCAGCTCATGGAGCTCTTTCTGCTCAACCGGGGCATCTACCTGTCCACCGAGGATATTCTGGTCAAGGTCTGGGGCTACGACACCGATACCGAGATCGGCGTGGTATGGGTCTATATCTCGTACCTCCGCAAGAAGCTGACCGCCCTCGGGGCCAACGTCGCCATCCAGGCCAAGCGGAACATCGGCTATACGCTGACGGAGGTCCCATGATACGGGCGTTGAAGAAGCGGTTCATCCGAACCGCAATGATCGCGGTCACGATCCTGCTGATCCTGATCTTCGGCGCGCTGAACCTGGTCAACGCCTGGTCCGCCCGCTCGGAGACGAAGCTGGTTCTGGAAATGCTGACCGACATGGAAACCAACGGCAGACGCCCGGACCGCCCCGACGGACAGAACGGTCCGCCGGATTGGGCGCTCAGTGAGCCGCCCGAAAACGACCTGCAGGAAGGGGAGCGGAAGGGCTTCCTCTCCAAGCCGCTGACCGAGGACGACTGGCGGGCCGCGGTCTATTTCACCGTCCGGACCCTGGACGGCGCGGTGGTCGAGACCGACGTCTCCCGCATCTCCAGCGTCAGCGCCGAGACCGCCGTGTCCTACGGCGAGAAGGCCCTGGCTGCCGGGGAGCAGACCGGCACGATCGGAGACTTCCGCTACGCCTCCGCCACGGCAAAGACCGGTGAGACCGTCTGGGTCTTTTTGGAGAATTCCAGCCGGACCGCCGCCGTCCTGCGCGTTGCCGCCCTGTCCGGTCTGGCCGTTCTGGTCGGCTGGGGGCTGATGCTCCTGCTGGTCATTTTCCTGACAAAAAAGGCGATCGCCCCGATCGCCGAAAATATGGACCGCCAGCGTCAGTTCATCACCGACGCCGGTCACGAGCTGAAAACGCCGATCGCCATCATCCGGGCCAATACCGAGGCGATGGAGATGATCAGCGGGCAGAATAAATGGTCCCGCAACATCTCCGCCCAGGTCACGCGCCTGAGCGAGCTGACGCGGAACCTGCTCACCCTGGCCCGGGCCGAGGAGGTCCCCCAGGCGGGCAGTCTTTCCGAGCTGGATTTTTCCGCCCTCACGCAGCAGACGGCCCAGACCTTTCAGGAGCCGATGGCCCTGCGCGGGATCACCCTGGACGCGGAGATCGAACCGGATCTGCGTCTGCGCGGCAGCCGGGACCAGCTCTCCACCCTGCTTTCCATCCTCTTTGACAACGCGGTCAAGTATGCCGCGGAGGGCAGCACCGTCACCCTGCGCCTGACGCGGGCGGATAAGATGCTCCGCCTGCGCATGGAGAACGACTGCCAGACCCTGCCCGACTGTCCCCCGGAGCGGCTGTTTGACCGCTTCTACCGGGCTGACAGCGCCCGGACGCAAAAAAGCGGCGGCTTCGGCATCGGCCTCTCCGCCGCCCAGGTCATCACGCTCCGGCACCGCGGCCGCCTCGAGGCGGAATACCCCGCCGACCGCCGCATCGCCTTCACCGTCTTCCTCCCCGCGTTACAGTGACCGCCCGGCAGGAGAGGCAATCGGGATTAGGCAATCGGCAAAAGGAGACGGGGAGATTAGGCAATAGGCAGCAGGCATTAGGCAATAGGAGACGGGGATCCGACAGAGCCTTCCCCCCTTGGGGGGAAGGTGCCGAGCGCAGCGAGGCGGATGAGGGGGCGTTCCGACAAGGCAATCTGGATTCGGCAACAGGAGCCGTAGGGCGGCCTGACCCCAGGCCGCCGCGCTGTCTGCCACCCGGCGGGACGGCGGCCAGAGTCTGGCCGCCCTACGATGGTTCCCGGTGATTTTTTCGCAGTAACTTGTCCGTCAAAGGCGGAAATGGCGAACAACGTTCGCCGCTACAACAGGAAGCTGCCTTGTTTCTAACGTGCACTCGTCGGCAGCATACCCCTCCACCGCTTCGCGGTCCCCCTCCCCTTGTCAGGGGAGGTTTCGCCCCTGATCCCTGATCCCTGATCCCTAGTCCCTGATCCCTCCCTTTTGTCTATTTCTACAAGGAAAAGCGGAAAACGGCAAGCGTTATTTGCTTAAGTTATAAAAAATTATGAACTTTCTATTGCAAAACAGGAAGTGTTGTGCTATATTATAAGCACTGGCGGTCTGTGGATTGGCTTCTGACCCCTTCGCCGCCTGATTCCGGTATTTGCGGAGCACGATTGTGTCCTGTAAATATAAAATTTTTTAGGAGGAACTTTTCATGATCAAAGCGAAGAAGCTGCTTGCTCTCCTTCTTGCCGTTGCGATGGTCGCCGCCATGTTCGTCGGCTGCCAGAAGACGGACAACAAGGAAACCACTGCGGCCCCCGCGACGAAGGGTCCCGATACCCCCGTCACCACCAACGAAACCCCCGTTGACTCCACTGCTGAGCCCGTTGAAACCACGGAAGAAGCAGTCGAGCCCGTCGTTCGTCCCGACAGCTACGTGCGTGCTGAGGACGAGGACGTCTACATGAACGCGCTGCCCGAGTATGAAGCCATGCTCGACGCCGCCAACGAACTGGAAAACCTGGACGATCGTTTCGTTGCCTACGCCAAGGCTGAGGCTTATCTGCTCTCCACCGGCGTTATGGCTCCGTATCAGACCCAGGGCGGTGTTTACCGCATCGGTCACCAGGCCTACAGAACCACCCCGTACGCCATGTGGGGCAATGACGACGACCGTATGTTCTCCATGGTCATCGCCAACGAGCTCATCAAGGTCGAGGACTGGGACGCCATGAAGGAAATGTGGAACGCCGCTGCCGCCGGTGAAGGCACCTACGACGCCGCCGCTTACCTGACCGGCAAGGGCTACACCCTGAACCCCGATCTGGCCATCACCTTCTCCACCCCTCCCGTCACCATCGACTGGCTGAACACCTCCTCCCAGGCCGACACTGAGATCACGGTCAACTGCGTTGACGGCCTGGTCCAGTACGACAACCTGGGCGCTATGCAGCCCGCTCTGGCCGAGTCCTGGGGAGAATCCGACGACGGCCTGACCTACACCTTCCACATCCGTCAGGGTGTGAAGTGGTTCACCTCCGAAGGCGCTGAGTACGCCGATCTGACCGCCAAGGACTTCGAGGCCGGCTTCCATCACATGCTCGATGCTGCCGCCGGTCTGGAATGGCTGGTTCAGGGCAAGATCGCCGGTGTTGACGAGTACCTGCTCGAAGGCGGTTCCTGGGACAACGTCGGCTACAAGGCTGTTGACGACTACACCCTGGAAATCACCCTGGTCGCTCCGCTGCCCTACTTCATGACCATGCTGACCTACTCCTGCTTCCTGCCCATCTGCGACTCCTTCTATCAGAGCCGCGGCGGCGTCTACGGCATCGAGGAGTATGCGGCTGCCTCTCAGAGCGACAGCTACAAGTTCGGTCTGCAGACCGACGTCTCCTCTCAGGTCTACTGCGGCCCGTTCCTGCTGCAGAAGCTGCAGAAGGACTCCGAGATCCTGGTCGTCAAGAACCCCAACTACTACAACGCTGACAAGGTCGTCCTCAACTCCATCAAGTGGGTCTACGACGACGGCTCCAACCCCATCGGCCTGTACAACGAAGTTCTGAACAACCACCTCGTTTCCATCGGTCTGTCCGAGGGCTCCGGCACTCTGAAGCAGGCGAAGGACGACGGCAACTTCGAGAAGTACGCCTACATCACTGACACCACCTCCACCACCTTCTTCGGCGGCCTCAACCTGAACCGCGGCACCTTCAAGCTGGAATCCGACGCCTGCGCTTCTCCCGCTGACGAGCAGGCTCACATCTCCACCAACCTCGCCCTGAACAACAAGGCCTTCCGTCTTGCCATTCAGTACGCTTGGGACCACGAGACCATGAACGCTGTCGCTGTCGGCCAGGATCTGTCCGCCGCTGCTCTGCGTAACATGTACACCGCTCCCGAGTTCGTCCGTCTGACCAACGACACCACCGACGCTGACGGCCACACCTTCGCCGCCGGCACCGCTTACGGCGATCTGGTTCAGTACTACGTCACCGAGACCTACAAGATGCCCATCGACGTCCATGACAGCACCAACGGCTGGTACCGTCCGGACGATGCCAAGGCGATGCTCGCCAAGGCCGTAGAGCAGCTGGGCGACGCCGTCACCTACCCCGTGCAGATCGACGTCGTCTTCCTCGGCACCTCTGCCAACAACACCAACATGGCCAAGGTCTTCAAGCAGTCCATCGAGGGCGTGCTGGGCGCTGACAAGGTTCAGGTCAACCTGATCGAAGCCACCACCACCGAAGACTTCTACGCCTGCGGCTACCGCGCCTCCAACGGCGAAGCCGGTAACTTCGATATGTTCTACGGCTCCGGCTGGGGTCCCGACTACGGCGATCCTTCCACCTACCTGGATACCTTCCGCGGCCTGGGCGCCGGCTACATGACCAAGGTCATCGGCCTGTTCTAAGCCCCGCCTGACCGGGTCATTTCAAATCCCGGAACGCATATATGGGGGGGGAGAATCCTCTCCCCCCTATATGCGTCTTGTTTCAATCGCAGACCCCCCGCATACCCCCGAAAGCAGAAACCAAGTCATCGGACCGGTATTTCACCGGAATGATCTTGCGGCGATTGCCAAAAATCTAAATGAGAGGGAGATAACGGCGTATGCCGTGTCCGGACGGATACGATTATGGGAAAATACTTAGTTAAGCGCATTCTGTTCTCTATCCTGTCATTGATTGTGGTTGTCGGAATCGTCATGTTGCTTGTTTACACCGCCATCCATCGGAACGTCATTTTCCAGACGGATGATTTATGGAACAAGAAAAACCTGAACGACAGAACGATGTACGAGTATTCGCTGTATCAGAAATACGGCTATCTGACCTACGTCGACTTCGGCAGCTTCCTCAAGACAAAATATGAGGCGCAATTCGGGCCCGAATACGACAAGCAGAAGGAATACACGGACGACCTGGCCTCGATCAAAAAGGCTGACACCTACGAGCAAAACGCCAGCGTCCAGGAATTCAAGGCGAAGTATGAGGGCATGGGCTACAAGATCGTCTATCTTGAGCCGCAGAACTACAAGAACGGACGGATGAAGCCCGGCGGCAGACCCTATCTGATCGCCGTGGAGGAGAAGAGCGTGTTCTCCCGTCTGTGGAACTACTTCACGCACATCATATCCTTTGAATCCACCAGCGACGTCAAGGATCCGGCTCTGACCGACCGCTACGTCCGCCTGGAGAAGGACCCCTATTCCGGGCTCTTCGCCGTCGTGGGCAGCGGCACGCAGCACAAATATCTGCTGTACTTTGACAGCAGCTTCCCCTACATCCATCAGAACTGGATCCATTTCAATCTCGGCACGTCCTACACCACCTACCGCGGCCAGGAGATCACCGAAGTCATCGACATCAACACCGGCAGTCTGGTGACTTCCAAGCTGCAGTATCCGAAGTGGCTGGGCACCGATCGTTACGAAGAAACCGCAACGGATATCCACACCGTTAAATATAACACCGGCGAGCTGAGCATCGCCCAGCAGGAGCGCTTCACCGACAAGTACACCGAGGCCTCCTACCGCTACTCCGGCCTGACGCCGGTCGGCAACTCCTTCGTCATCGGCATCGTGGCGACGGTCATCGCCTACGTGCTCGGCATTATGCTCGGCATCACGATGGCGCGGCACAAGGATTCGCTGATCGACCATCTGGGCAACGCCTACATCGTCTTCGTGACCGCCGTCCCGTCGCTGGCCTACATCTTCATCGTAGCCTCCGTCGGTACGCAGGTCTTCCACCTTCCCCTGAAGTTCGCCACCGCAAAGGTCAAGTTCCTGGCCTATATCATGCCGACGATCTCCATGTCGCTCGGCGCAATCGGCGCCGAAATGAAGTGGACGCGCCGCTTCATGATCGACCAGGTGAACTCCGACTACGTGAAGTTCGCCCGGGCCGAGGGTATGTCCGAGGGCGAGATCTACAACATCCACATTGCACGCAACGCGATGATTTTCATCGTTCAGGGCATTCCGGCCTCCATCCTCTTTGCCCTGACCGGCGCGCTGCTGACAGAGCGCGTCTACGGCATTCCCGGCGTCGGCGGCATCATGATCACTGCCATCAACCAGCACGATAACGCGGTTATCGTCGCGATGACGCTGATTCTCACCTCGATCTCGATCGCGGGCCAGATCCTTGGCGACCTGCTGCTTGCCAAGTACGACCCGAGAATCTCGCTATCCAGTGACAGCGGCGGAGGTAGAAAGTGATGAATAACGAAAAGAAAACAACTGCCCCTGTGCAGTCCAATGAGGAGCTCGGCTTCCGCGTCGTCGGCAACAACGCCATTGCCTCCGAAAAGATCATTGCCCCCCGCTACTCCTACTGGAAGTCCGTGTTCCGCGTCTTCTTCCGCAAGAAGTCCAACTACTTCCTCATCGGCCTCTTCGTCCTGATGATCCTCTCGGCCATCTTCGTGCCGATCATCTGCCCGTTCAACGCCGATGAAAACGTCATGAACGCCGAGCTGTTCCACAAGTCCCCGGCTTACATGATGAAGCACTTCGGCTTCTCCTTCAAGTGGCTCTTCGGCTCCGGCAAGTCCGGCAACTCCATCATGTACAACATCTTTGCCGGTGCGCGGATCTCCCTGGCCCTTGCCATCATCTGCGCGGCGATCAACATGACGATCGGCGTCATCCTCGGCGCGGTCTGGGGCTTCTCGAAGAAGCTCGACATGATCCTCATCCCCATCTTCAACATGATCGCAAACGTCCCCGACCTGCTGATCATCACGGTTCTGGTCTACATCCTGGGCGCCGGCTTCTGGAGTCTGGTCCTGGCCATGTGTATCACCGGCTGGTTCGCCGTTGCGTTCTTCATCCGTACCCAGGTCATGATCATCCGTGACCGCGAGTACTCGCTGGCGTCCAAGTGTCTCGGCACGCCGGTCAACCGCATCGTCAGCAAGAACATTCTGCCCTTCCTGACCTCCGTCATCGTGACCCTGCTGGCCACCAATCTGCCCGGTTACATCAACTACGAAGCCTACCTTTCCTTCTTCGGTCTGGGCTTCGGCGAGAAGGTTCCCAGTCTCGGCAGAATGATCTCCGACGCACAGGCGGCCTTCCTGAGCTATCCCTGGGAATTCTGGCCCCCGGTCGCGTTTGCCGCTCTGCTGACCATCATCCTCTATCTGGTCGGTCAGAACCTCGCGGACGCCACCGACCCGAAGACCCACATGTGAGAAGGAGGACGGAATTATGCAGAATCAAACCGATCGTAAAGTCCTTCTCTCCCTCAAGGACGTCGAAGTCAAGTTCAACGTCCGCGGCCGTATCCTGACCGCCATCCGCCGCGTCTCTCTGGACATCTATGAGAACGAGGCCCTGGCCATCGTCGGCGAATCCGGCTCCGGCAAATCCGTTCTGACCAAGACCTTTGCCGGCATGCTCGAATCCAACGGCTTTATCTCCAACGGCACCATCATCCTCTCCGACGACGAGATCTCCGATACCTCCGTCGAACTGAACGCCGCCAACAGCCGCAAGCTCAAGCAGTATCAGGACATGCTCAACAAGCACTCCGTGCTCGAGCGCGGCGCAGCCGAGTTCCGCGCCATTCAGGAGAAGAAGAACGAGATCCAGGCCGCCCAGGCTCTGAGCCTGGACGAGGAGGCCGATTTCGCCGCCCGCCTGAAGCGGCTCAAGGACAACGCCGTTGACAAGAACAACTATCTCCAGACCCTCGACCGCCGCAACGCGGAGGACGCCAAGGAGATCGTCAAGGTCAAGCAGCAGATCGCGGAGTTCGAAGTCGAACGCGAGCAGCTCGAGGCAGAGCGCAAAAAGATCCTCGAAGAGCGCATGGCCAAGTACAAGTCCGAAAGCGGTCACTCCGCCCGCGACGCCGAGGCGCTCAAAAAGCTCGAGGCCGAGCGCGCCGAGAAGATCGCCAAGGCCGATAACCCCAACAACCCCAACGGGCTCTCCGACGAAGTCATCGCCCGGAACGAGAAGCTGGCCAAGGAGCTCCTGCTCTCCACCGCCCGCTATCCCTGGAAGAAGCAGCTCAAGTTCCGCCGCAAGCTGGACAAGGCCTTCCAGATCGCCATGGCGACCGGCGAGGATCTGAACGATCCCGCCGTCCTGGGCAAGATCTTCGACGTGGCTGCCTTCCGCGTGGAGTACCGCTCCACCGAAACGCCCGAGGAAAGAGCCGCCGCCATGCAGACCGAGGAAGGCAAGGATCTGAAGCCGATCAAGAATCCGGTGCTCCACGGCTACGCCATCATCGACTGCGCCAAGGTCAAGTACACCGAGGACTGGCAGAAGATCCGCGGCACCCGCATTGCCACGGTCTTCCAGGACCCCATGACCTCCCTCAACCCGGTCATCACCATCGGCAAGCAGATCATGTCCGTCATCCTCAAGCATCAGCAGTGCTCCCGCGAAGAGGCCAGAGCCCGCACCATCGAGATCATGGGCAAGGTCGGCATCCCCGACCCGGAGAAGCGCTTTGACGACTATCCCTTCGAGTACTCCGGCGGTATGCGCCAGCGTATCGTCATCGCCATCGCCCTGTCCTGCCAGCCCAAGATCCTGATCTGCGACGAGCCCACCACCGCGCTGGACGTCACCATCCAGGCGCAGATCCTCGAGCTGATCAAGGACCTGCAGAGAGACCTCGGCTTCACCGTCGTCTACATCACCCATGACCTCGGCGTCGTGGCGAACGTGGCCGAGCGCGTGGCCGTCCTCTACGCCGGTCAGATCGTGGAGATCGGCACCGTCGAGGAGATCTTCTACGAGCCCAAGCACCCCTACACCTGGGCCCTGCTCTCCTCCCTGCCGCAGCTCTGCGAAAAGGGCACCGACCTCTTCTCCATCCCCGGCACACCGCCCTCCCTTTACAACAAGATCAAGGGCGACGCCTTCGCGCCCAGAAACCAGTACGCGATGGCGATCGACCTCGAAAAGGAGCCCCCGATGTTCCAGGTCAGCCCGACGCACTTTGCCAAGACCTGGCTGCTCGATCCCAGAGCTCCCAAGGTCGAGATCCCCAAGAATATCACCAATCTGCATGAAAAAATGAAACGCCTCCATGTGGATTATGAGTTTTAAGGAGACAACAAGATGAATCAGTCTGAAAAAGAAGTATTGCTTTCCATACAGAATCTTGATGTTGTCTTCGGCAGAGGCAAAAAAGCGTTCAAGGCTGTTGACAACGTCAGCTTCGATATCTACAAGGGCGAGACCCTCTCCCTGGTCGGCGAGTCCGGCTCCGGCAAGACCACCATCGGCCGTGCCATCATCCGCATCAATCCCTGCTCTGCCGGTCAGATCCTCTACAAGGGCAAGCGCATCTCCGGCAAGCTCTCCCACAAGGAGGACCGCGAAGTCGTCCGCAAGATCCAGATGATCTTCCAGGACCCCGCCGCCTCCCTGAACGAGCGCGCCACCATCGAGTACATCATCTCCGAGGGCCTGTACAACTTCCATCTCTTCAAGGATGAGAAGGACCGTATGCGCAAGATCGAAAAGGTCATCGAGGAAGTCGGCCTTCTGCCCGAGCACCTGACCCGCTATCCGCACGAGTTCTCCGGCGGTCAGCGTCAGCGTGTCGGCATCGCCCGCTCCATCGTCATGGAGCCCGAGTTCATCATCGCCGACGAGCCCATCTCCGCGCTGGACGTGTCCATCCGCGCCCAGGTCCTGAACCTGCTGGAAAAATTCCAGCGCGAGCGCGGCCTGACCTACCTCTTCA
>JAEEGH010010473.1_pt1 | contig 21272 bp, 14 predicted proteins | sample 9134181 | NCBI WGS metagenome assembly JAEEGH01 (sample SAMN16246544, study PRJNA631951) | gut metagenome | biome: gut microbiome; feature: rumen; material: DP-attached | host: Bos | place: Iran: Karaj | collected 2018-10
TGAAGACCGGCAGCGAGACAGAAGTCGATACCACCTTCAACGGCCTGCTCTACCCCACTTTCTACGACGCCCTCGACACGCTCACCGCCGACAAGGGTTACGTCCAGGATGAAGCACCCGTCTATAGTTTCACTACACGTACGAAGAAAGCATTCTCCGGCCGCAGCGAGATCACCAACGGACAATTCGAGTTCTCGTTCACCGTCCCCATCGACATCAGTTATAGCGAGAATCTTGGTTTGGCCAACTTCTATGCTGCCAGCGAGAACAGCGACGAGGCATCGGGTTTCTACGACAACTATCATCTCGTCAGCGCCGACGATTATGTCATCACCGACACCGAAGGCCCCGTCATCAAGCAACTCTTCCTCAACGACAACACCTGGACCGATGGCAGTGTGGTCAATGCGACGCCCTATTTCTTCGCCGAAGTACAGGACGACGGCGGATTCAATGCCACAGGCAATACAGTAGGACATGACATCGTGCTCACCATCCGCTGCACCAGCAACATGCTGCTGGCAAGCGAACAACACACGCTCAACAACTACTTCACCACCTACACCAACGACCCAACCACGGGCAACGTGCAGTACAGCATCCCTGCTCTCGAGGACGGCACCTACGAGGCAACCTTCCGCGTTTGGGACGTCTATAACAATCCGACCACCAGGAAGTTTACCTTCACTGTGCTTAACGAGACACCTCCCGAGGCCGTTGTAGTCCAAGCATATCCCTGTCCTGCCAAGACGGGCGACACGGTCACCTTCCGCGTGCTCCACAACCGCCCCGAATCGGCGCAAAGCATCACCCTGCAGGTTTATACCCAAACAGGATACAAGGTATATGAGACTACCGCGTCATCGAGTTCGGCCAGCAAGGTTTACGCATTCAGCATGGACAATCCGACGATGCTCAACAACGCCATCAACGCCGACGAGACCTCCAATTTCATGGGCGCAGCGGCCATCGAATGGAGTTCGCCCAACCTCCGCCCGGGATTCTATCTCTACCGCGTCTTCCTATCGAGCGACGGCAGTACCGAAATCTCGAAAAGCAAGCTCCTGATGGTTAATCCATAAATTTCAACTCCCCTTTTACTACAACAATAAATGAAGCGAATCATTGCACTGACACTGACAGCCGTCACCTCACTCTCGGCCCTTGCACAAGTCGATAAGGAGAGAGCCGAAGCCAACCCCTATAACCCCCTCAACCCGGCCATGATGTCGCTGGGCATCGCCCCCGATGCACGTGGTGGCGGTATGGGCGACGTGGGTGCTGCTACCGATCCCGATGAGGTGAGCCAGTTCTGGAACCCCGCCAAATATGCTTTTGCCTACAGTCGTTGCGGATTGTCGCTCAACTACACTCCGTGGCTGCGCAAGATCGTGAGCGGCATCAACCTGATGAATGCTGCGGGATACTACAAGTTCGGCTATGACGACAACCAGGCGGTCTCGGCTTCCTTGACCTATTTCAGCCTTGGCGAAGTGACTGCATACAACAGTGAGGGTGTCGAAGTTCAGGTCATCAACCCCATGGAAATGGCGCTCGACGTGGGCTATTCGCGTATGCTGAGCGAGAACTTCTCGATGGGCGTCGTCTTCCGCTACCTGCACTCGGCAATGACCTATACCGACAACGACAACAAGCCCGACAATACCTTCTCGGCCGACATCGCTGCCTACTACGAGGCATATCCACAGATCGGCTACAACGAATGCAAGTGGGCTTGGGGCCTCAATATCTCCAACATCGGCGGCAAGGTAAGCTACGACGGCGGTACCACCTCGCAGTTCCTGCCTACCAAGGCCCGCCTCGGCACATCGTTCACCTTCCCCATCGACGACTACAACCTCTTCACCATCAACGCCGATGCCGACAAGTATCTCATTCCCACAGCGCCTAAGCGCGACTACTACAACGACGAGCAGACCTATCAGGATGCTTTGCGCGACTTCTACGACATGAACGGCTTTACCGGTATCTTCAAGTCGTTCAACGATGCGCCTCGCGGAATGAAGGAAGAGCTCGAGGAGATCAGCTGGGGCCTGGGTGCCGAATATACCTACGACCGACGCTTCTTCCTCCGTGCAGGCTACCATTTCGAACATGAGAACAAGGGTGGCCGCAAGTATTTCACCTTTGGTGCCGGCATCGCGCTCAACGTCTTCCACATCGATGCTTCGTACGTCCTGTCCAGCGAGCAGACCTCAGCCCTCGACCAGACGCTGCGTTTCTCGCTTGGCTTCGACCTTGAAGGTTTGCGCGACATCATGGGCGGTCGCCGACGTTAAACCCCAACCTACGATTATGCACTCATTCATTGACCATATACCCCACATCATCGCACCTGAGCTATTGGCCCAGGCGCGTGCTTTTATTGATACCCACAGCAAGTTTGTCATCACAGCCCACTTCTCGCCCGATGGCGATGCAATCGGTTCCGTGCTTGGCATGAAGCAATACCTCGAAGCCAAAGGCAAGGAGGCAAAAGTAGTGCTCAACGATGCTCCTGGCAATAACCTTGCGTTCATTCCCGGATATCGCAGCGACGTCATCGTCTTCGACAACCAGAACGACGGCACTCCATCGCAACGCGACGAGGCCATTGCTGCCATCCAGCAGAGCGATGCGATGATCTGTCTCGACTTCAACGCTATTTCCAGGTTAGGCGGAATGAAGGACCTTTGGATGAACCATCCTGCCCCCAAGCTCCTCCTCGACCACCATCTTGGTCCCGAACTCGAACATTTCGACATCTGCATCTCCCACCCCGAACTGGCTGCCACCTGCGAACTCGTCTATCGATTCATCCTCGAAATGGGCGATGACCATCTGCTCAACAAGCAGATTGCAACCTCGCTCTTCTGCGGACTGATGACCGACACCGGATGGTTCATCTTCAACTCCAACCGTCCCGACTTCCACCTCATCATGGCACGTCTCATGATGGAGGATGTCGATCGTGAGAACATCATCAAGGAGAGCCACGTCGTACCCGAACGCAAGTTGCGCCTCGAAGGCTATCTTATCAACCAGAAACTGCGTGTCGTCCGCGAACACAAGGCTGCCTACATGTCGCTCAGCCTGAGTGAAGGTCGTCGCTACGGACATCAGAAAGGCGACAGCGAAGGCTACGTCAACGCGCCCCTCGACATCGAGGGTGTTCAGGTGAGTGCTTTCTTCCGCGAAGAGAAGAACTTCGTGAAGGTCAGCCTGCGTTCCAAGGGAGAATACCCCGTCAATCTGATTGCCGAAAAATTCTACAACGGGGGCGGTCATCGCAACGCGGCAGGCGGCGAATTCCTTGGCAGTTTGTCACAAGCAGAAGCTATTTTCGTCAAAGTATTGCCCCTTTTTGACAAATATCTCCAATAAATTTGGTGAAAAGAAAAAAAATCCGTATCTTTGCCGCCCATTTAAGGACATAATATGAAGAAACTTCTTTACACCCTCTCTGTCTTGCTGTTTGCAGCAGTCTATGCATCTTGTTCCGACACCCAGACCTACGCCGATCTGGTCAATAATGAGGAGAACTGCATCAACTACCTCGTCACGACAGAGAATCTGGACGTCATCTCCATCAACGAGGAGACGATGGAGAATTGGACCAACTACGTCCTCAAGGACAGCATCAGCCCAGCCGATTACATCCAGCTCGGCCAATGGTACACCGTGACCGAGGGCTACTTCAAGCGCCTCTATTTCCGCATCAACGACTGGGGCACTGGATTCCATCGCTGGCAGGCATGGAAAGCCTATAATGACAGCATCGCTGACCATCTATCGCCAAGCGTCAAGCCAGATTCGGTGTCATTCTACGACAACAAGATTGTGAACGGCAGCTACGTACTTGTGCGTTACGACAGTCTGTTCCTCATGACCGATTCGCTCGACATTCATTCCGACACACCGGCCGACAATCTTAACCCTTACAGCTACAAGATCATCTTCGGCTGGAATCCTGCTTATTACGCCACGACATACTACTCCTACTCAATGGGATCGAGTTCCTCGTATGCCTGCACTAGCGGCGGCCTGGCCTTCCCATTGCGCTACCTGTGGTATGACAGCAGTGTTTCGCTTATTGTGCCCTTCTCGATCACCGAAAGCGAATACAGCAGCTATTATTATACATTCTACTACGGCAACGTGAAATACTCCAAGCCGAATTATTTACCCGAGGAGTAGCAACCTTTCGATCCTTTTGAACCTTTCGAACTTTTCGAACCTTTCTTAACTCCTCCTAACCCCCACCCATATGAGTCTGATCAAATCAATTTCCGGCATACGTGGCACCATCGGCGGCAAAGTCGGTGAAGGCCTCAATCCGCTCGACATCGTTAAGTTTACGGCAGCCTACGCCACCGTGATTCGTCGCACCACCAAGAATCCTTCGAACAAGATTGTCGTAGGTCGCGACGCCCGCCTCTCAGGCGAGATGCTTTACCAGTGCGTCAGCGGCACCCTCATCGGCATGGGCTTCGATGTTGTCAACATCGGTCTTGCCACCACTCCTACCACCGAGATTGCTGTCACTGCCGAAAAGGCCGATGGCGGTATCATCCTTACGGCCAGCCACAACCCTATCCAGTGGAACGCCCTCAAGTTGCTCAACAGCGACGGAGAGTTCTTCGACAAGGCCACTGGAGAACAGGTGCTCAAGATTGCCGAGGCTGAGGATTTCGACTTCCCGGCCATCACTCCCAAGACCTACACAGGCAAGGAGTCGCAGACCGAGTCGTCGCCCAACTACGAAGGCAATCCTCTCGGCCACATCATCCTCAAGGATTATACCCAATATCATATCCAGGAAGTGTTGAACCTCCGACTCGTTGATGTCGAGGCAGTCAGAAAAGCGAATTTCCGCGTTGTCTGCGACTGCATCAACTCCATCGGCGGCGTAGTCATTCCCCAGTTGCTCAAGGAGCTTGGCGTAGAGGTCATGGAACTCAACTGCCAGCCTACCGGCAACTTCGCTCACACTCCCGAACCCATCGTTGCCAACCTCACGGGCATCTCCGACTTCATGAAGGCAGCCTACAAGGCCGGTCGTCCCTACGACCTTGGCGTCATCGTTGACCCCGATGTTGACCGACTTGCATTCGTGCAGGAGACGGGCGAACTCTTCGGCGAGGAATATACGCTTGTCAGCGTGGCCGACTATGTGCTTCAGCACACACCGGGCAACACCTGCTCCAACCTCTCTTCAAGCCGTGCCCTCCGCGACGTGACACGTGCCCGTGGCGGCCAGTACAGTGCAGCCGCTGTCGGTGAAGTGAATGTCGTGGCCAAGATGAAGGAGACCGATGCCATCATCGGTGGCGAAGGCAATGGCGGTGTCATCTATCCCGAATCCCACTACGGACGCGATGCACTCGTAGGCGTAGCCCTCTTCCTCACCAACCTGGCCCACCTGCGTGCCGACAAACCGACGCTCACCGTCAGCCAGCTTCGCAAGACCTATCCTCCTTACGAGATAGCCAAGCAGCGTGTTGACCTTTCTCCCGAAATTGACGTCGACGCAGTTCTCGCACGTATGAAGCAGAAGTATTCTGGCAAGCCAGGCATCGAGGTGACAGATATAGACGGCGTGAAGCTTGACTTCCCCGACCGTTGGGTACATCTCCGCAAGTCGAACACCGAGCCCATCATCCGTATCTATGCCGAAGCCAGCACTATGGCCGAAGCTCAAAAGACTGCCGATCAGATCAAGGCTGAGATCGGATAATCCAACCACGAGGTCGGATAATCTACTGTTTGGATTATCCGACCTTCTCCATTATCTTACTTTAACAGATTTACCATCAAAAAACATACCATTATGAAAACGTTATCCTTAGGCACTATTGCCCTTATTGCTGCCACGTTGTTGTCCTCCTGCGCTATGAAGCCCAGCGAAAAAGATATCATCGTGCTCTATACCACCGATGTCCACGGAGCCTATCTCCCATTTGACATTCGCAACAATATGCCTGCTGTGACGTCAATGGCCAACGTCTGCACATACGTCAACCAACAGCGTATGGAAAACCCCGATGCCGTATTTCTCTTCGACACAGGTGACTGTCTGCAGGGACAGCCCTCCATGTACTACTACAATTTCGTCGATACCGTATCTCCTCACCTCGTTCCCCTCGTTTATAATTACATGGGCTACGATGCCGTCGGCCTGGGCAATCACGATGTGGAAACGGGCGAGAAGGTGTATCTCAACCGAGTAGCCAAACAGCTTCGTAAGCCATGGCTCTGTGCCAATGCCATCGACGAACGCACCGGAGAACCTATGTTCACCCCCTATCGCGTCTTCACACGTTCGGGCATCAAGGTGGCTGTGCTCGGTATGATTACGCCTAACATTCATGCTTGGCTGCCCAAGAAACTTTGGCCGCATCTCGAATTCCAGGACATGGTTGAATGTGCACAATATTGGGTTCCCATCATCCAGGAGAAAGAGCAGCCTGACATTCTGATTGGTCTCTGCCACTCGGGCACTGACTACCATATCGATGGCAACGACCTCGATACGAAGAAGAACGAGAACGGCTCCATCCCCGTAGCCATCAAGGTTCCTGGCTTCGACCTCATCCTTTGTGGCCACGACCATCAGGGTAATATGCTCACCGTCGCCAATGTCAACGGCGACTCTGTCAAAGTCCTTGATGCACAGACACAGGCCGCCAAGGTGGGCCGTGCCAAAATCCATCTGACCCTCAACAAGGAGACCAACCGTTACGACAAGCAGATCGAAACCGAGCTCATCGACATGACCCAATATGAACCCGACAACGACTACTGCAAAACCTTCCAGTATGCCGTCAACGAGGTTAACGAATTCGTCGATGCGCCCATCGGTTACCTCTCCAAGACAATCTACGGTGAGCCTTCGCTCTTCGGCCCCTCCGAATTTATGGACCTCATCCACAACGCTCAACTTGAAGCCACAGGTGCCGATGTCAGCTTTGCTGCAGTTCTTGCTGCCCACGATTCGGTTGCTGCCGGACCTGTCACTATGCGACAGCTCTTCACCCTCTATCGTTACGAAAACTCCCTCGTCACCGTCAATATGACGGGCGAAGAGGTGGAACGTTACCTCAACTATGGAATCAGCAAGCAGTACAATGGCATGAAGAATGAGAACGACCACTTGCTGGCGTTCATGTTCGACGAGAATGGTGAGATTGCATACAACGTCTATGGTCCGCGCTTCCTCACTCCCACCTTCAACTTCACGAGTGCTGCAGGCATCAAGTACCAGATCAACCTCGACAAGCCAAGCGGGAAACAGCTCACAATCATCAGTATGAGCGATGGCTCGAAATTTGACAAGGCCAAGACCTATAAGGTGGCTCTTAACAGCTATCAGGCCAATGGTGGCGGCAACTTCATTCCCGAAGGCCTGGGTTGGTCCAAGCAGGAGTTCGAGAAACACGTCATCGCATGGTCCGACCAGGATGTACGTCACTACATCGCCGACTATCTCCACAAGCACGACACCATCGTGCCCAAACTGCGTGGCGACTGGAGTGTCGTGCCCGACAAGTGGTTCAAGAAGGGTGTCGAAACGGATATGAAATTCATCAACCCCAATCAGCGCTGATGCTGCGACTTAGCAACCTCAACATAGGATACAATGATTCCGCACCTGTCGTTTCGTCGATAGATGCGGAATTATCTGATGGATGCTTCTGCTGCCTGTTGGGGCGCAACGGCACGGGCAAGAGCACTTTGCTTCGCACCATCGCCGGCCTTCAGCACCCCCTCACTGGAACCATCGAACGACCCGACAGCATCGGCATTGTCCTGACCGGCATTCCCAATCTGCTCAACACCAAGGTACGCGAAATGGTAGCTTACGGGCGACTGGCTCACACAGGCATTTGGGGGCGACTGCATGACGAGGATTATGCGATGGCTGACGAGGCCATCCGTCTGGTTGGCATCGAAGATATTGCCGACCGACTGCTCAGTACGCTCAGTGATGGCGAAAAACAGAAGACCATGATAGCACGCGCCATTGCCCAACAGTCTCCCCTTCTGCTGCTCGATGAACCTTCCGCCTTTCTCGATTATCCCAGTCGTCGCGAACTGATGCACCTGCTTCAGGACCTCGCACACATCCATCGGAAGACCATCCTACTCAGCACGCACGACGTTGAACTTGCTGCCTCAAGTGCCGACGTCCTCTGGATCATCAACGACAAGGCAATGATCAAAAAAAATCCCCAGGACTTTCATCCTGAGGAATTGTAGTATTTAAGCCTCCGGTATCATATCCGGCGTAGCCGACGAGACAGCCACTTCCTTGTTGATCTTTGAGCAGAGACCCTGCAGAACCTTGCCTGGGCCACACTCGATGAACTCGGTAGCACCAGCTGCCACCATAGCTTCCACCGACTTGGTCCAACGCACGGGGCTTGTCAACTGCTTCACCAGATTCTGCTTGATCTCCTCGGCATCGATATGAGCCGTAGCATCAACGTTCTGATAAATCGGGCACTTGGGCGCATTGAACGTGGTCGATTCGATAGCCTCGGCAAGTTCAGCACGTGCAGGCTCCATAAGTGGAGAATGGAATGCACCACCCACCTTAAGCGGAGCAACACGCTTCACGCCCATCTCCATGAACTTGGCACCGGCGGCCTGTACAGCCTCCACGGCACCAGAAATGATTACCTGACCTGGGCAGTTGAAGTTGGCAGCCACCACAGCGCCGTCGATCGAAGCACAAACTTCCTCAATCTGTTCATCGCTCACCACGATATTACGCTGGAGAACTGCAGCCATCGTGCCGGGCACCTTCTCACAGCATTTCTGCATTGCCTGAGCGCGCTTGCTCACCAGCTTCAGACCATCCTCGAACGACAAAGCGCCCGATGCTACCAATGCCGAAAATTCGCCCAGCGAATGACCGGCGACCATATCGGGCTCAATGCCTCTTACGATAGCAGGAATAACTGAGCACAAGAACACGGCAGGCTGTGTCACCTTGGTCTGCACGAGGTCCTCGGGAGTGCCATTGAACATCAAATCGGTAATCCTAAAACCAAGTATCTCATTGGCCTGCTCAAAGAGCTGACGGGCCTGTTCATTCTCTTCATAAAGGCTTTTACCCATGCCTACAAACTGCGATCCCTGTCCGGGAAAAACAAAAGCTTTTGCCATTTCTTTTTAATTTATAATGTGGAGTAAATCAAAAATCTGTGCAAAGATAATGCTTTTCGCCGAACCGACAAAATCCTTAGGATTCTTTCGTCAGATTTTGCTCTTTTCCTCTTATATAATGAGAAAATGCGAATGTCCATCTGCCAAAAATTCATCATTACACACCTTTGTTGTAAATTTTACGTACGTATATTTGTAAATTTAAAAGAAATATACTATCTTTGCACCGCTAAAAATGGCAAGTTCACAGTACTCTTAATAAATTAATCATCATGATAACTACAAAAGCAGGCCTCGATCCCGAGCGCTTCGTGTCTGTCGTTGACGGCAAGAAGACTGCCCTTTATGTCCTCAAGAACAACAAGGGCGCTGAAATGTGTGTGTGCAACTACGCTGGTACCATCGTATCACTGATGATGCCCGACCGCAATGGCGAATTTGCCGACGTCGTATTGGGCATGGACAGCATCGACGGTCTTGTTAATGGTCCCGAGCCAACCCTTGGTGCAGCTATCGGCCGTTATGGCAATCGCATCTCTGGCGCCAAGTTCACCCTCGGTGGCAAAGAATATCAACTCGCATTCAACGATGGCCCCAACAGCCTGCATGGCGGTCCCAAGGGCTTCCATAAAGTAGTTTGGGATGCCGAGCAGATCAACGATCAGACCCTCGTGCTCCGCTATACCAGCGCTGATGGCGAAGAAGGCTTCCCCGGCACCCTAAAGGTAGAGATGTGCTACAAGCTCACCGACGACAATGAGGTTCGTCTCGACTACAAGGCTACCACCGACAAGTTGACGCTCTGCAACCTCACCAACCATTCGTATTTCAACCTCGCTGGCATCGAGAAGGTCACTTCGAGCGTTGAAGGACAGATGCTCACCGTCAATGCCGATCGCTACCTTCCTATCGACAAGGTCAGCATCCCATTCGGCGAAAAGGCTCCTGTCGAGGGCACTCCCTTCGACTTCCGCACTCCTCACCTCGTTGGCGAGCGCATCAATGATGATAACGAGCAGCTTCGCAACGGCTCTGGCTACGACCACTCGTTCGCCATCAACCAGGACAAGCCAGGTGAACTTTGCCTCGCTACTGTCTTCGAGGACCTCAAGAGCGGCCGCGTGATGAAGACCTATACCACCGAGCCTGGCATCCAGGTTTATACCGGCAACTTCCTCACTGGCTTCGAGGGCAAGCACGGTTGCGCTTTCCCACGTCGCTCGGGAATCTGCTTCGAGTCGCAGCATCACCCCGACTCACCCAACAAACCTCAGTTCGAGCAGGCTACGTTGGCTCCCGGTGAAGTTTATCACCAGCTCACCATCTACGCCTTCTCAACCAAATGAGTTAAATCATCAACCAATTAAATAATTCTAACAAAAATGGCAAAATCAGAAAAGAAGCGCAGAAAGGTCTTCGGCTTCCACACTCCTTTCAACAAGCCGACCAACGAGCAGAAGACCAATGCCGCCAATTTGGCAGCTTATCTTGCAAAGAAGGACTAATCTCCTACTAAGGGGCACACTCATCGTGTGCCCTTTTCTTCACTTATATAACCCTATTCTTAGTTCCATTAATAAAAACATTTCAATATCATGGACATTCAAACAATTCGCGAGAAATTCACAAAACATCTTGGTGGTGAGGCTACTGCTGTGTATGCTTCTCCAGGTCGTATCAACCTTATAGGCGAACACACCGACTACAATGGCGGTTTCGTATTCCCGGGCGCTGTCGAGCAGGGCATGATCTGCGCTTTCCGTCCCAATGGCACCCGCGTCATTCGCGCCTACAGCGTTGACCTCAAGGACTATGACGAGTTCTCACTCGACAATCCCGCAGGTCCTCACGCAAGCCACTTCCGCTATGTATTCGGCGTAGCTTGCGAGATGAAGAAGCGTGGCGTTGACGTACAGGGCTTCGACACCGCATTTGCAGGCGATGTACCTCTTGGCGCCGGCATGTCTTCAAGCGCTGCCCTCGAGAGCTGCTTCGCATTCGCCATCAACGACCAGTTCGGTGACAACAAGGTTGAGAAGATGGAGCTTGCCAAGGCTGGCCAGGCTACCGAGCACAACTATATTGGCGTGAACTGCGGCATTATGGACCAGTTCGCTTCCGTATTCGGCAAGAAGGGCCACCTCATGCGTCTCGACTGCCGCAGCGGTGAGTTCGAGTACTTCCCCTGGAATCCAAAGGAGTACCGTCTCGTCCTGATCAACAGCCGTGTAAAGCACGAGCTCGTTGGTAGCCCATACAATGACCGTCGTCGTAGTTGTGAGAATGTCGTTGCTGCCATCAATGCCAAATTCCCCGAACTGAAGGCCGAGACCCTGCGCGATTGTACATGGGATCACCTCGAGGCTGTCAAGGATACCTGTGATCCAGTGGATATCAAGCGTGCCAAGTTCGTCCTCGGTGAGGTCGATCGCGTGCTCGCCGTTTCTGACGCTTTGGAGCGTGGTGACTATGAGACCGTTGGCCAGAAGATGTACGAGACCCACTACGGCCTTTCACGCGACTATGAGGTAAGCTGCGAGGAGCTCGACTTCCTCAACGATGTTGCCTTCGACTGCGGCGTGACCGGTTCACGCATCATGGGCGGTGGCTTCGGCGGCTGCACCATCAACCTCGTTCGCAACAACCTCTACGAGCTCTTCACCACCACCGTGGTTGAGCGCTTCGCCGAGAAGTATGGCAAGAAGCCCGTTGTCATCCCCGTAGTCATCGGTGATGGCTCACGCCGTCTCGCATGAGATATTTCATCTATCTTCAATATGATGGAACCTCCTATCACGGATGGCAGACGCAGCCCAACTGCGTCACCGTGCAGGAGACCATCGAACAAAAGCTCTCGCTGCTCCTGCGGCGAGAGCTCTTTATCGTAGGTGCCGGGCGCACCGACACGGGTGTCCATGCCCGACTGATGGTGGCACATTTCGAGATTAATCGAGAGGTGGATTGCGAGCAGCTCACCTTCAAGCTCAACGGCTTGTTGCCTCCCGACATCGCCATCCTCCGCATCGTGCCTGTCACGCCCGATGCCCATGCCCGATTCAGTGCCCTCAGCCGCACCTACCGATATTATATCACTACGCGCAAGTCGCCATTCGACCATCTCTATACGATGCGCACCTATCGCACGCTCGATGTCGAGCTGATGAACGAGGCCGCCAGTCACCTCTTCGACTACATCGACTTCACCTCGTTCGCCAAACTCCACACCGACGTCAAGACCAACAACTGCCGCATCATGTATGCCCATTGGGAACAGACTGCTGACGGCTTTGTCTTCTGCATCAAGGCCGACCGCTTCCTGCGCAATATGGTTCGCGCCATCGTCGGCACGCTCATCGACGTGGGTCGTGGCAGACTCTCGGTAGCCCAGTTCTGCGAAACCATCGAAAAGAAGGACCGTTGCTCAGCTGGCGACAGCGTCCCCGCCTCCGGCCTCTTCCTCGAGGATATCGAGTATCCTAAGGAGCTCTTTCTCTGAGAATTCGGAGTCCTCAGAGTAGTCGGAGTTCTCAGAGTTCTCCGATTATTCCGATCACTCCGATTATTCCCACTCCTCCTTCCTTCCCCATCTCTAAATCTTCTTCTCTCCATGAAACGTCTTCTCCTCCCCCTCCTCCTGATTGCTCAAATCGCCTCGGCGCAAGTCACCGAACAGATACCTACAGCCAAAGAAGTTGGTGCAAAGGTCTGCCCGGCCGACATCGCACCCATCGGGTGCACCTTCGAAGGCATGCCACAACTCCAGCGTCCCACATTTCCCGAGCGTACGCTCAGTATCCGCAAGACCAAAGGCAACATCCAGCGAGCCATTGACCAACTTGCCAAGCGCGGCGGAGGCCACGTCATCGTGCCTGCCGGCGAATGGAAGTCGGGACGCATCACGCTGCGCGACAACATCGACCTGCACCTCGAAGCAGGCGCCAGCATCCGCTTCTCCGACAAGGTCGAGGACTATCAGCCCGCCGTCTTCACGCGCAACGAGGGTGTAGAACTCTATTCCCTCGGTGCCCTGATCTATGCCAATGGGGCGCGAAACATCGCCGTAACGGGTGCAGGCTTCGACGCCGATGGCAAGCCCCTCTCCCGCCTCATCGGACCAGGCAAGGAGAACGACATTTATGCTCGTCGTATGGACGGCCTCGTAGTCGAGGATTTCCTCGACCTGCAGAGTCCCGTCGAGGAACGTGTCTTCGATGGCACTTCCCTTCCCACCTCCGTACTTGGCCCGAAATTGCTTGCCAACGACTCGTTGATGCAGCTCAATGCACACTGCATCTTCCTGCCGATGTTCTTCGCGCCCGTTCTTTGTAACAATGTGCTGCTCGAAGGCGTGGAATTCGAGGAACCTCTCTTCTGGAACATCACTCCCGTCTATTGCGACTCGGTCATCATCCGTGGCTGTGCTGTCAATAGTTATGGTGGACGCACCGACGGCATCGACATCGAATCGACACGCAACGTACTGATCGAATACTGCACGTTGGCCTGTGGCGACGACTGCTTCACGCTCAAGGCAGGACGCGCCGAGGATGGATTGCGCGTGGGCCGTTCCACCGAGAATGTCGTCATCCGTTATTGTCTTGCCGAACGCGGTCCCGGCGGCGTTACTTTCGGCTCCGAAACGGCTGGTATGATTCGGAAGGTCTATATGCACGACTGCGTCTTCACTTCGCCCAACAACGGCTTCTACTTCAAGTCACGCCGTAATCGCGGTGGCGGTGGCGAGGACCTCTCGTTCCGTCGCATCCGTATGAAGTCGCCTGGACGCGCTTTTTATTTCGACATGCTCGGCTCCACGTTCTATGTAGGCGAACTTGCCAACCGACTGCCCGTGCGTGACATCACGCCCCTCACTCCCGTCTTCCGACGCATCACGATGGACCAGGTGCTCGTCGAATCGTGCAAGGAGCTGATTCTCCTCAAGGGTCTGCCCGAAAGCCCCGTCGAAGACCTCACCATCTCTCATCTCGAAGCCACCACTCGCGACCGCGACCTCAAGATCCAGGATGCCCTCGGCCTCATTATGACCGATTGCAACATCAAATGATGCATCGGATCGTTCATTAGGAAAACCGAAAGATTCATATCAAATCACGGCATAACCAATCTTGGCCAAAACTAGTTATTCTTCTACAGGAGTATGACCTTTCTTGGCCAAGATTGGTTATTCTTCTGTGGGAGTATGACCATTCTTGGCCAAGATTGGGTATGCCACGATAGGATAGAGTACTCTAACGGCCGATAGAGTGTTTGCTCCCGTTGGAGTATGACCTTTCTTGGCCAGGATTGGGTATGCCGCGTTCGTCGCATACCCTTTTTTCGCCAAGATTGGTTATTCTTCGTCTAGACCATAACCTTTCTTGGCCAAGATTGGGTATGCCGCGATTGGATAGAGCATTATAACGGCCGACAGAGTGCTTGCTCCCGTTGGAGCATACCCTTTCTTGGCCAAGTTTGGTTATTCTCCGCTCGCACTATGGCCATTCTTGGCCAAGATTGGTCATACTTCAAAAAGCACTTGTCAGTTCACAAAAAAACTAAAAAAATTGACGATAAGAGAAGTCATAATTTGGCAAAAATGCGTCAAAATTAAAAATATCATTATATTTTTATAAGTTATTTTTGGCAATTAAATAAAAAATTGATAAATTTGACCCCAAATATATATATAATAAATTAGAAAAAACTAATTCATCGAAGGCTGATACGTCAACTTATAAAATGAACTTTATTATTCATCGAAACGAATTCAAATATTACGCGCGCGTGTAATGAAAACCCAAAAATGTTGAAGAATATATTGACCATACTGCTGCTTATGATGCTGGTGTCTGTGACGATAGCAGACACCAAGGATTATCCGTACGTGATTATCCTGGAGGCGAACGCTCCAGAACTCGAAGTAAACGATTCGATGTTCTACGAGATCTCGCGCGATGTCATCTTTCCCGTCAACCAATACAGCATTGGCAAGAATTCTGAGGTCCGCAAGGAATTGACAGAAGATATTCTTCCTCGTTTCAACAACCGCAACTACCGACTTGACATAATGAACATCCGTGGTGCTGCTTCGCCCGAAGGGCCTTACCCATGGAACAAGATTCTATCGGAACGTCGTTTGAATTCATTGCTGCAGATCATCAACGACAACAGCAACTTTGCCATGTATGCTCCTGTCAAGACCTTCGAGGTTCCCGAAGACTACATCTATTTGCTCCGAATGATGAAGGAGAATAACGACAAAGACTACGACCGTGTAGCCGACATCGTCAATAAGTATATCGATAGCAATCAGGGGACCTTAAAAAAGGAATTAATGCAGATCGATGGCAGACGCCTATGGTACCGTCTTCTCAGACAATATTTCCCAGCAATGCGCGCTGCCCGTGTAGTTCTAATTTTCCGAAAGAATTTTGACTTGAAAGCCGAAGAATTGAAACCTGTGCATCCATTGGTCTTCGAGAAGCCTGAGATCAAGGTACCAGATCTTTACCCCATTATGGCTCAGCGAAGTAAAGTTCCACGTCGCGAATTACTCTCAGTCAAGACCAATCTCCTCTTTGACCTTGCCTATGTACCTGGTTATGACCGCTGGTGTCCGATTCCCAATGTCGCTGTCGAATATTATCCGCTGCACGGACATTTCACCTATGGTGCGAGTTTCGACTTCCCCTGGTGGCAGCATTATTGGGATCACAAATACTTCCAGATTCACAACTACCAGATTGAGACCCGCTACTACTTTCGCAATGGCGATGTGCGTGAGCGAGGATATGGCAACGGAGCAGCCTATCAAGGATGGTATCTGCAAGCCTATGCCAACGGAGGCATATACTGTCTTTGCTTCGATGCCAACCGTGGTTGGATAGGCGAAGGCTACGGAGGAGGTCTAGGCTTTGGCTATGTAATGCCCCTCAGCAAGAATGGCCACTGGCGTCTGGAGTTCGGTGCACAGTTCGGGTACTTCTGGACCAAGTACGACCCGTTCCAGTATGAATGTCCAGTAGATCCTACCGAACAAGACCATCTCTACTACTACAAGTGGACACTTTCAGCCGACCTCTTCAAAAAACGCCAGTACCGATGGAGCTGGATCGGTCCCACTCGCGTGGGCGTCACACTCTCTTACGACCTGCTTTACCGCAAGCGCACAAAGAAAAGTATCAGTTTTAGAAACTGGGAATGGTCTTACTAACTGACGAAAAATAAAAAATAAAGGTTAACGTGAAAAAAACGAGCAGACATATTGCACTAAGCTTTATTGCAGCATGGCAGAAGTCATGCCGCAAAGGCTATGCTATACTTTCTGCTTCACTCTTCCTTGCTATGGCATCGCCGATTCTGATTGGTTGTGTCCGCGAACCAGAACTGCACCTGCACGATGGAGGTGACATCGTGGTCAAGATGCCTATCGTGCACCTCGAGCTGGATGTCTTCTGGGACTATGTCTCCGATCTTGGCATCCCTTATGATTGGACCAAGGAGTGGTATTATGGTTGGGACGACTACGACAGGGAACTTTTTGGAACCCTTGGTTACGAAGAACCTGATGCCTTCCACATCCGTCGCTACTATACAGGCATGACACCCAAAGCGCCTCATACACAAGCATTGTCGAACTACGTCAATGGTTTCGTTCTTGAGACTTCGTTCAGCTGGGGCTTTTGGGACATCCTCGCCTGGAATGACATCAAGACCATCGACGACATTCAAAGTCTGGTCTTCGACGAGGCCACGACTCTCGACTCCGTGACCGCATACACCAATATGACGATGAACTCCAGCCGTTACCATGCTCCCCAATTCACCCGATCGTTCTATCAGCCCGAAGGTCTTTTCGCTGCTTACGAGCAGGGCATCGACATCAATCGAAACCTCAATGACTTCTACTTTGATGAGGAGCGCGGTCTTTGGGTCAAGAACATCAATATGTTGCTGGAGCCCATCACCTATATTTATCTGACCCAAGTGATCTTCCACAACAACAAGGGCCGTGTCGTAGCCGTCGAAGGTAATGCCAACCTCTCAGGCATGGCACGAAGCGTAGTCTTGAACTCCGGCATCGCAGGAAGTGATGCAATAGCGGTCGACTACAACGTACGCTTCAAGAAGGATTGCAACATGAATGGTGAAAGTGTCGATATCGCAGGCGGTCGTCTGATGTCATTTGGTATGTGTAACATCAATGGCACACGATTTGCCAAAACCCGAGCCGGTGTTACCCGTGCTGACGACGGCTTAAAGCACTACATGGACGTGACTATGCAGTTCAGCAATGGTATGGACTCCACCTTCGTCTTCGATGTGACCGACCAGGTCCAGACGCGCTACAAGGGCGGCGTCATCACCGTAGAGTTAGATATGGACACCGTTCCGATTCCTAGGCGCAAGGGAGGATCAGGATTCGACGCCGTCGTAGTTGACTATGAAGATGGCGGCACCCATGAATTCGAAATGTAGAACGACAGCCACCAGACATAATCAAGTGAAACTATGAATCTTAAAATATTATATATTTCTCAAAAATGAAAAAGCATCTATTTTTCCTAACAGCAGCAAGTGTAGCACTCGTGGGCTGTACCAACGACATCTTTGTTGGGAACACTAACATTGAGACTCCAGAAGAGCAGGTTGCTATTGATTTCGGCAGCAGCACGCAGGCCAAGACACGTGCAGACCATGCAACATCGGCAGAACTTCTGGGCGGCAAATTCTACATCTTTGGCCAGAAGACCACAGCAGGAGCAACAAGCACTGTTTTCGACAACTATCTCCTTGAGTACGCCGAAGGCACAGCAGGTACGACAGAATCCAACACTGCTGACTGGGAGTATGTCGGTAAGACTTCTTTGAAGGATGCCTATCAGGACATCAAATACTGGGACTTCGGCGCTTCAGAATACAATTTTGTGGCTGTTTCGGGTCTTGGTGCCAATGAAACCATCAAAAACACGGAAGATGGAATGCGTATTGAAGTAACCGATGCGAATGCATTGACCAGCATTTATGTGGCTGACCGTATCACTGCCACCCCAACTGCAAAGGCAGCAACGGCTACGACTCCAGCCACCGTTCCTTACAACCAGACAGTGACGTTCAAGTTCCGTCGTCTGGGGGCTCAGATGCGTATCGGTTTCTATGAGACCGTTCCCGGCTTTGCCATCAAGAACCTTGTATTCTACTATGTCGGAGCTCCTTCGGGCAGCAAGACTGTAGGTGTCGGTGCAGCGTTCCCGACATCAGGCAAATTCACGGTGACATACGATGACGCAACAAATGCAGCAGTCACATCATTTGCCGGTGCAACCAATAAGCTTGCATTCTCGAATACTTTCGGCGAACTTGAATACACTTCTGTTTTGGCAGACAAGGCTGGTCAACCGTCCAAATACATTGCAGCCGATGGTTCCATCTCCGATACTGAAGTCAAGGCATTCATCGGTTCTTCAGCCAGCGAGGCGACCTTCGGCAAGGGCACTTACAACATTGATGGCACTCCGGTAAAGGACTCCGACTACAAGCCTATTCTTCCTTACGAGCAGAATTCACTGAAGATGCAGATGCGTGTTGACTATACCCTCGTTGCACTCGACGGAAGTGGTGAGGAGATTCATGTGCGTGACGCATACGTCAGCGTACCTGTTGAATATCTGAAGTGGAAACCTAACTATTCTTACACCTACATCTTCAAGATCAGCGACAGGAGCAACGGCTATACCGGCAAGGGTGGTGGCGGCGAAGTCACAATCGGTCCTGGTCGTGACCCAGATCCCGACAATGGTGGCGGCGATAACGATCCATCCGACGTTAATGGTGACGGTGAAATCGATCCTCCTTATGTTCCGGATCCCAACTACCCCAATCCATATATTGATGACCCAGACTCTGATGACCCGAATGATGTTATCCCCAACCCGGATGCTCCATTGGTACCGAACCCAGCCTATCCCGATCAGCCAGATGCTCCTAACGGCGACCAAGGCGACCCATCCAATCCTGTTCCAACGCCCGAGGATCCTAACAACCCAGGCAACCCAGATCCAGAAAATCCTGCCGAACTGTTCCCAATTACCTTCGACGCTATCATCGTTGATGCCGTTGAGGAGAATCAGGAGACCATCACTGAGGTCACCACTCCCTCCATCACCACCTATTCGGCCACAAGTGATGTAACTACTAACGATGAGTACAAAGTCGGTGAAGAGATCATCATCACAGCAGAGGACGGTGTAATCCCGACTGCTTGGGACTACATCCTTTCAGCTGATGAAATCACGGAATCCAAGGCCGCAAGCAAGTATGCAACCGCCACCTGGACTTCGCTTGGAACAGACTTAAAGGCTACTCTAACTCCATCAGAAGAGGGTTATTACATCATCCGTCTGACCTCTGGCAGCGGCACAGCCTACAAGGTAATCAAGGTAATCAAATAAATCCCTCTTCCCACGTGGAGAGGGATTTAGAGACAAGAATATTCAATTTTTAATATTAACCCTTTATAACTATCAAATTATGAAAAACTATTTTTCCTTCATTGCTTTAGCAGCTCTTGCACTGGCTAGCTGCACAAGCGACGAATTCGTAGGTGAAAACAAGACCGAAACCCTCAAGAATGAGGGCCAGATCCTTTTCACTACTGGTACATCAAGCATCACACGCGCCGACCACGTAGGAGCAGACGCTGCCAATCTCTTAAACAATCGGTTTGTTGTCGGCGGTTTCAAAGGGACGGAATCACCTGCCACGACCATTGTATTTGACAACTATCTTGTCAACTGGACAGCAAACACTGCCGGCACAACTGAATCCAATACCAATGACTGGGAGTATGTAGGCATCACTGCTGAAGATCCTTCCGGCATCGCTGGAAACACACAGACTATCAAGTATTGGGACTATGCTACATCGCAGTATGATTATGTTGCCTATTCTACGGGCTCTTCAACAAGCGTCACTGCAACTGCCATCGATGCGGCAAACCTCACCACAGCAGCTTATACGCTTAAAGGTTCTGCTGAGGATCTTGCCAAGTGCTATATTGCCGACCTTGTAACCCATTACAAAGAAGATAAGGATCCCGCACAGCCGAAATATCAGGATGTTGTGAAACTGACTTTCCGCAGCCTTGGCACAAAGGTTCGCATGGCCATCTACGAGACCGTTCCTGGTTACTCTGTAAAGGATGTGAAGTTCTATACTGATGCAACCACAGAATTATCAGCCGGTGCATCTGAAACCAACGCTACATTGTTCTCTACTGGCACAGCTCCTACAGACTTTTTCTTTGCAGATGGAATAATGACCGTCAGCTTCCCAACAATTGGTTCTTCCAATTTAGCAGAAACTGATTACAACAAAGCCCATGTATCATTTGCGGCTGATGATGGTGCAACTGGAGCTACGACAAAGGATTTTGGCGCATTGAATTATGGAGCTAAGGAAGCAAACGAGAAAACCGATGGCGACATCTGGCTCGGTCGTACTCTGCCATCTGCATCTTATGCAGGAACTGCCGATCCCTATTATCTGACTGTTCTTCCCAACGAAACTGGCACTGTTCTTGAGCTTCGTGTAGATTATACCCTTGAATCCATCGATGGTTCAGGCGAGGTAATCACAGTTCATGGTGCTTCCGCATTTGTTCCTATCATCTACACGCAGTGGAAGCCCAACTATGCTTACACTTACGTATTCAAGATATCTGACAACACCAATGGTTGGACAAGCACTGCTGGCACAGAAATTGGCACAGACCCTGCAGGACTTTATCCTATCACCTTCGATGCAATTGTAACGGATGCTGTTGATGGCACACAGGCTACTATTACCACCGTTGCCACTCCTTCTATTACGACCTATCAGAAGGGACATGACGTAACCAAGGATGAGTACTCTGCTTCTGCTGATGATCCAAACATCTATGTTCAGGTAATGAGTGAATCCACTCTGAAGGACGACCTTGGCACAAACGGCCAGCTCTATACTGTAGCCAAGACAGCTACTGCCGAAATTAGCGAGGCCACAGTTATGGATGCCTTGAACATTATTGAAACAGCCGAAGGCAATGTTACCACAGGCCGTAA
>JAEEGH010010475.1_pt1 | contig 21270 bp, 15 predicted proteins | sample 9134181 | NCBI WGS metagenome assembly JAEEGH01 (sample SAMN16246544, study PRJNA631951) | gut metagenome | biome: gut microbiome; feature: rumen; material: DP-attached | host: Bos | place: Iran: Karaj | collected 2018-10
GAGTATTTATCTCTGATAGTTATGTAACTGTTATTGATGGAGCTTACAAATTCACTGAATGGTCTAGTGTTAATGTTTGGTTTGCAATGCTTGATGTTGTACTTATTATGCTTTCAGCCTTTCAGAATAGAAATGAAATCCCAAGAGTTCTTATGAACCTTATATTCATATTTGTACCATTTGAAATACTTACACTTGTTATTCAAATGATACAGCCACAGTATGTAATCCTTAGTGTTACATATGTAGTTCCATTTATGCTTTGCTATATTACTTTCCATAGCATTTTGTACGATGAGGTGACAGGCTGCCAAAATAAGCAGGCTTTCGAAGCTCATCTTTTGTCGCTTCAAAAGAAGAGTAAAAGCGGAAAGCATATTGGTTTCATCTATATTAAGTTCCCTCGTCTTGAGGTTGTAGATAACTATGAGCTTATGTATATTGCAAATCGTAGAATATCTGCACAGATTAGAAATCTGGAACAACACAACCCAGACGCTAGAGTTTACTCTATCAATGAGTTTACATATGGCATCATTTTCCCAAATAATAGCGAGCACATCACAAGAGAGACAATTGAGCTTGTGAAGAAAGACCTTGAATTTGCTATGTCTAGTTGGGAATATTCAAACAGCCCTGAATACAGAATGGTTGTTATAAAAAATGATTTGGAAAAGTGCGATTTACAGACACTTGATGCATATTCTAACTTCTTGTTCGACAAGGCAGCTAAAAAGAAAGTGAGAGTCTATGAGGCGACACTTTCTGATTACAACATTTGCATGGAACAGAAGGAAATAGAAAGAGTTATTGTTGATATCAGAAACAAGGATGATTTATTGGACCCAAGAGTTGTAGTTTATGTACAGCCTATTTTCGATGTTACAAACAACAATTATCAAAATGCGGAGGCATTGATGCGCCTTGATGTTCATGGCAGATTAATCTCACCGGATATCTTTATTCCTTTGGCGGAAAAGGTGGGATGTATCCATACTCTTACAAGAATTATTCTTAACAAAGTTTGTGCAAAGATTTACGAGATTCAGGATTACTACAATTTCGAAGCTGTATCTGTAAATGTTTCACTTTCAGAGTTTATGGATTACTGTTTACATGATGAGCTTATTGATATTATCAAAAACAATGGTATTACATGCGATAAGATTCGTCTTGAAATGACAGAATCTATGACTAGTGACGAAATCGAAGCAATCAGTCACAACATGGAAGAGTTTAATGCCGCAGGCGTGCATTTTTATCTTGATGATTTTGGAACAGGTTACTCCAACCTTGAAAGAATCGTCAGCTTACCATTTAGAACAATTAAGTTCGATAAGAGCTTACTATATAAATCAATGGATGACCCTATTTTGCTTAGATTGATTCAAAATATGGTTGATGTGTTTAAGAGCCATGGATTAGTAGTACTAGTAGAGGGTGTTGAAAACAACAAACAGGCTGAACTTTCTATTGGTCTAGGATTCGAATATATCCAGGGATATAAATACGCAGCACCAGTTCCAATCAACAAATTAGAGGAATTCTTTGAGCCTAAGCTAGAGCGCTTGGCCTAAAATAAAGTTATGGACAGATGAAGATTTTGGTTATATAATGCAACTATCATCAAAGTTATTCGTTAGTCGATTCGACTTTTATTTCCATGACGTTTTTTATTTTATTAAGGAGAGTTAGATGAGAGAAAAATATGAAAGTTTATCAGTAACAATTTTGCGCGACTTAGCAAAAGCTAGGGGAATAAAAGGCGCATCAGCAATGAAAAAAGCAGATTTGGTAGAAGCTATGCTTGCGCAGGACGAAATTGACAAGCAGAACGAAGCTGCATCTGCAGAAAAGTCAGAGCCAGTAGAAAAGGCTGAAAGACCTAAAAAGGTAGAAAGAACTGAAAGACAGGAGAGACCAGAGAAGGCTGAAAAATCTGAGAAGGCTGACAAGACAGAGGTTCCAGCAGACATCCCTATGGACAATCTTATTCCAGCAAGTGGAATTCTTGAGGTAATGGGAGATGGCTTTGGTTTCATCAGATGTGACAACTATATGCCAGGTACAGACGATGTATATGTTAGTCAGTCACAAATCAAAAAGTTTAACCTTAAGACAGGCGATATTATCATAGGTAAGAAGCGTTTCAATAACCCTACAGATAAGTTCGCTGCTCTTATGATTATAGATTCAATCAATGGTTATGATCCTTCAAGAGCTAGCAAGCGTCCTAATTTTGAGGATTTAACACCTATTTTCCCAAATGAACGTATTCGTCTCGAAAGACAGCGCAGCTCAGTAGCAATGCGTATCGTTGATTTGGTTAGCCCAATTGGTAAGGGACAGCGTGGTATGATCGTTTCCCAGCCAAAGGCAGGTAAAACAACACTTCTTAAAGAAGTTGCTACATCAGTTAATTATTCACATCCAGATATGCATCTTATCATTTTGCTTATCGATGAGCGTCCTGAGGAAGTCACCGATATGAAGGACACTATGAGAAACAGCAAAAACGTTGAAGTTATCTATTCAACATTCGATGAGAGTCCAGAACACCACAAGCGTGTTTCAGAAATGGTTATCGAGCGAGCTAAGAGATTAGTAGAGCATGGCCAGGACGTTATGATTCTTTTGGATTCTATTACACGTCTTGCCCGCGCATACAACCTTACAGTACAGCCATCAGGCCGTACACTTTCAGGTGGTCTTGATCCAGCAGCTCTTCACATGCCAAAGAAGTTCTTTGGTGCTGCCAGAAACATGCGTGAAGGCGGTTCCCTTACAATCCTTGCTACAGCACTTGTAGATACAGGTTCAAAGATGGACGATGTTGTATTCGAGGAATTCAAGGGTACAGGTAACATGGAGCTTATTCTTGATAGAAAGCTTTCAGAAAAGAGAATATTCCCAGCTATTGATATCACAGGTTCTGGTACTCGTAGAGAAGATCTTCTTCTTTCAAGAAAAGAGCTTGATGCAATGGAAATTATGAGAAAAGCAATCAATGGTGCTAGAAAAGAAGACGCCGTTGAAACTATTCTTAATATGTTTGCTCATACAAAGAGCAATGACGAATATATCGATATGATTATTCGCAAGAGAGTTATCTAATTCAATTGATATTCAAGGAGGGAAATCATGGCATCAGTAGACGAAACAGCGGTATTTTTACACAAGCAGTGGAACGGTAAAATCGAGACATGTGCAAAGGCACCAGTTAAAAGCAGAGAGGATTTGTCGATTGCTTATACTCCAGGTGTTGCAGCTCCATGCCGAATCATTGCGGAAGACCCAGAGGCAGCATACAGCTACACATTAAAAGCAAACACAGTGGCTGTCGTATCTGATGGTTCTGCTGTCCTTGGCCTTGGAAATATTGGTCCACTTGCAGCAATGCCAGTTATGGAAGGCAAGTGTGTATTGTTCAAGGAGTTCGGTGGTGTTAATGCATTTCCTATCGTTTTAAATACTCAGGATCCAGACGAAATAGTTGCTGCAGTAAAGGCTATAGCTCCAACATTTGGTGGAATCAATCTTGAGGATATTTCTGCTCCACGTTGCTTCGAAATCGAAGAGCGTCTTAAGAAGGAGCTTGATATTCCAGTATTTCATGATGATCAGCACGGTACAGCAATTGTTGTACTTGCTGGTATAATCAATGCGTTAAAGGTAGTTAACAAGAAAAAAGAAGATTGCAAGGTTGTAGTTAATGGTGCAGGTTCTGCAGGAATAGCCATTACTAAGCTTCTTCTTAGATATGGATTTAAGGATGTCACTATGTGTGACAGAGAAGGAATCATTGGTCCTGATTATCCAAAACTTAATTGGATGCAAAAAGAAATGACTAAAGTCACGAACCTTTCACATAAGACTGGTACACTTAAGGATGCCTTAGTTGGTGCGGACATTTTTGTTGGTGTTTCAGCTCCAGGTATCGTATCAAAGGAAATGGTTGCTTCTATGGCAAAGGATTCAATTCTTTTTGCTATGGCCAACCCTACACCAGAGATTATGCCTGATGAAGCAAAAGAAGCAGGGGCTAGGGTAATTGGTACGGGACGTTCTGATTTTCCTAATCAGGTTAACAATGTAGTTGCATTCCCTGGTATTTTTAGGGGCGCCCTTGAAGCGAGAGCTACAGCTATCACAGAAGAAATGAAATTGGCAGCAGCAGAAACTATTGCCAGTCTTGTGGACGAAGAGAATCTTTGCGATGATTTCATTTTGCCAGAGGCTTTTGATCCACGTGTTGCAGTAGCAGTAGCAAATGCAATTAAAGCATTGGTTTAAATCAAATAAGTTATAAGTAGTTAGTGAGGAAAATCATGGCAGAACCAAATTTAATATACAAGATTACAATACTAGAATTATTACATCGTAGTGGTTTCCCGCTTAGCAATAGTCAAATCACAGACTTCTTTCTAGAGGGTGATTTGACTGATTATTTCACAGCCCAGCAAGCTATCAGTGACGATGAGGAAGCAGGGCTGATTTTTTCGAAAACTAATCATAACAATACGACCTATTCAATTACAGATGATGGAGTGAAGACCTTGGAGCTGTTCAAAGAAAAGATTTCTCCAGCTCTCTCAAAGGATATTAACAAATATCTCAAGGTCAATTCCATTTCCATGAAGGAAGAGAATTCCTACAAGGCAACGTACTTCAAAGCCGATAGGGGTGGCTATGTGGTACAGCTTCGCATTACGGAAAACGATGTTCCGACCATGGATTTAAGCTTTCATGTAGGCTCAAAGGAGCAAGCTGAAACACTATGCAACAATTGGAAGGTACGTAGTGATCAGGTATATGAAGCGGTGATGGATATACTTATGGGGTGAGGTATGAAATCTGTTTACATTAAAATGATTTTAATTGTAACAGTGGCATTATTTTTTGTAGTGGGGGCACTACTAGCTTCAGTTGCCGTCATTTCTGACGGCATGCTTAGTAGGGATCAATTCATTCAACTAATCGTTGTTTTTTCCATTTTTTTAATCTTAGCCATTATTGTGGCACTTAGAATTGCACAGAATGTTGTAAAAGAAATAAATGGCATGAACGAGTTTATGCAACGTCAGCTCGATGCTGTAGATTCGGCAAACAAAGCTAAAAGCCAGTTTTTAGCAAACATGTCACACGAAATAAGAACGCCTATTAATGCTATCCTTGGTATGAACGAAATGATTATCAGGGAGAGTGCTGATGAGCAAATCGTTGAGTATGCAACAAATGTTAAACAGGCTGGCAAGGCACTATTGGCCCAGGTCAACAGCGTATTGGATTATTCAAAGCTGGAAGAAGGCAAGATGGAGATAATCCAGGTTGAGTATGATTTGGCCACAATGATAAATGGCTTTGTAACATCTGTTACCACTAGAGCTAAATCCAAGGGCTTGAGAATGGATGTAAATGTGGATACAAATCTTCCTACCACATTGTTTGGGGATGATGTGAGACTGGGACAGGTAATTAATAACCTACTAACAAATGCAGTGAAGTATACCGAAGTAGGTGTAATAACTTTAAATATATGGGGAGAATCAAGGGCAGACGGAGCTATTGATATTGGTGTAAGTGTGCAGGATACAGGAATAGGTATCAAGCCAGAGGATATGGAAAAGCTGTCCGCTTCATTCACAAGAATAGAAGAGGAACGCAATAGAAACATCGAGGGCACAGGCCTTGGAATACCAATTGTAATAGAAATCCTGAGACTTATGGGAAGCGACCTTAAGGTGGAAAGCGTGTATGGTCAGGGTTCTACATTTTCATTTGTAATCAGACAGGGAATTATTAATGACGAGCCTTTGGGTGACTATAGAAAACGTGTTAAGCGCAGCTATATGCGAAGGAATAAGTACACTTATCCATCTATGCCGAAGGCAAATATCATTGTGGTAGATGACTACGAGATGAATCTTGTGGTGGCGAAGAATCTGATGAAGGTTTACGATTTTATCCCTGATTTGGCAGAATCGGGACCGGAAGCCCTTACTAGAATAGAAGAGAAGCATTACGACATTATTTTCATGGATCATATGATGCCGGATATGGATGGCATAGAGACACTGGATATTCTGAAAAAGAGGCATATGATTGATGAGTCTACGGCGGTAATTGCATTGACTGCTAATGCCATTGCAGGTGCAAAGGATTATTACATATCAATGGGATTCAACGACTATCTGACTAAGCCAATAGATGCAGAAGCTTTGGAACAAGTTTTAACCAAATATGTTCCGTCGGATAAGATAGTAAAGAAATCCATAAGCGATATTAAAAATAATAAATCCCTAACAACAAATGACGAGGAAAGAAAAGCCTTAATTAAAATCTTTGTATCCACGATTCAAGAAACAGCAAAGAATCTGGATCAATTGTTAGAAGCAGAAGATATTAAAAACTACACTATCAAGGTGCATGGCCTGAAGAGTACAGCCAGATTGATAGGTGAGATGTCCATATCAAGTAAAGCAGAGGCTTTGGAAAAGGCAGGAAATGAAAATGATTGGGATTATATAAAATCTCATCACAAGGAATTAATAAGAGAATATTTAAGCCTGGAGAACTCGTACAAAGATGTAAAAGAAACAAAGAAAAAGCTAGATGCAGGAGAACTGAAGGATGCCATATATTCAATAATAGAAATGGCAAGCGTTTGCGATTACACATCTACGGAGATGGTTTTAGATTCAGTGGATGAATATGATATGCCAGAAAATATAGAATCGGAAATGAAACATGTACGAGAGCTTTTACAGAAGCTTGATTATGAGGGTGTTGTAGAATCAGCGAAAAAAATGCTTAACAATGGGGGTAACTAATGGATTACGGATTTTCTAATGAAAAGCAAAGTAAAGTTGCGATTGTTAGTTCAAAGTCCAGCTTTTCAGTAATGGGAATTCAAAAAAAGCTGCAGGAATCGGGAATTGAAGGAGTGCCGGTTCGTCCAAGTATATTTCAGATTGAGGCGGCTATTGATGAGAATGAGCCTATAATCTATTATTTGGAAGATGAAATATATACTCCAAGTGGGGAAGATTTTCTAAATGAAATGAGAAAGCTTTGCTTGGAGCAGGAGCGCCTACTTATACTTGTAGGGGAAGAAGCGGAGTATGAGAAGGCTACAGAAATCATCCCTAAATCGGCAATCGTAGGATGGTTTAATAGGCCTGTTGATATGGATGCTTTGATGGAGACATTGGAAAAAGCATTAGGTGGCGAAATTAAACCAGCTAGACAGCGCCACATTTTAATAGTTGATGACGACACTACATATATGCGAATGCTTCACGAATGGATGAAGGACAGATATCAGATTACTATGCTTGATGCTGGAACAAAGGCTATTCATTGGCTGATGGACAACTCGCAAAACGTAGATTTAATCTTATTAGATTGTGAGATGCCATCAATGGATGGCCCTACAGTTTTTCGAATGTTAAAAGAAGACCCAGGCTCTAGAAATATTCCAGTAATGTTCTTGACTGGCAAGAGTGATAGAGATATGGTTATAAGAGCCGTTGGCTTAGGGCCAGAGGACTATATACTTAAATCAATAGATAAAAAAGAACTTATGGATAAGCTGGAAGATTTCTTTGGTCGTCTGAAGACCATGGAGGATTCGGATGAAGTAGAAGAGTCTGATGGTAAAACAGGGGTTGTATTATAGTATATTCCATGTTATACTTGAGAAGCTGTTAATCGGGATGAAATGCGAGACCCTCGCATTTAAGCAGTATTCGAGATTTTTATCTCACAAATTACAGTTGGAAATTGTAAAAAATTATTATGAGAGGTGAAATTAAATGAGACAGGGTATCCATCCAGATTATTACCAGGCTACAGTTACTTGCAACTGCGGTAACACATTCGTAACAGGTTCTACAAAGGAGAGCATCCACGTAGAAATTTGTTCAAAGTGTCATCCATTCTACACAGGCCAGCAGAAAGCTACACAGGCTCGTGGACGTATTGACAAGTTCAACAAGAAGTATGGTATTGACGCAAAGTAGTCATTTATTTGGACTTTTAAGGGTTGAGATTCGTCTCAGCCCTTTATTTCGTGTAGGGGGCTTAAAATGAAGTATTCAGGCATAGGCGGACAGGCTGTAATGGAAGGCGTCATGATGAGAAACGGCAACAAATATGCCGTGGCAGTTCGTACACCAGACAAATCTATTGCAGTAGATGTTAAAAATACAAAAGACATAAATGACATGTGGCACAAAATCCCAATCATCAGAGGAATGGTATCATTTATTGATTCACTTGTGATTGGCCTTAGCACACTTATGTATTCAGCCAGCTTTTTCGAGGACGAAGAGGATGCTGTTGATAAATCAAAGCTTTCTGAGGAAGAGCTTAAAAAGCTCGAGAAAAAGGAAAAGGCTGAGATGGGCGGCACGCTGGTGTTGTCATTTGTACTTGCTCTTGGTATTTTCTTTGCGTTGCCATACTTTATATCCCTTGGTTTAAACAAATATATTGAGTCGCAGGCGTTGATTGCTCTCATCGAAGGACTTATTCGTATCGGTATTTTTATTGGTTACATCGTGGTGATTTCTCATATGGATGATATCAAGCGTACCTTTATGTATCACGGTGCAGAGCACAAATGCATTAATTGTATCGAGGCAGGAAAGCCTCTTACAGTTGAAAATGTTCGCACAGCCACACGTTTTCACAAGAGATGTGGAACTAGCTTCATTTTCATTGTATTCATTATTTCAGTTTTTGTTTTCATGTTTATCTCTTTCGATAACACATGGGTAAAGCTTATTGCAAGACTTTTACTTATTCCAGTTATCGCTGGTATTTCTTATGAGTTCATTAGGCTTGCAGGACGTCATGAAAATGGCTTTGTAAACATTTTCTCAAAGCCAGGGCTATGGCTGCAGCGACTTACAGTAATGGAGCCAGACGACGATATGATTGAGGTTGGAATTGCCTCAGTAGAAGCAGTGTTTGATTGGGAAGGATTCATCGAAGAAAACAGGGAGTGTTTTTAGGTATGACTTTTAAACAGGCTTTAGATAAAGGAATAGTATTACTGGAATCAGAAAATATCGCTGATGCAAAGATAGATGCTTGGTATCTTCTTTCATATGTTAGCGGTCTTACAAAGGCTCAGTATTTTCTGAAGCAATCAGAAGAAATCGATAATAATATTCTTTATAAATATAAGGATGTCCTTTTAAGGAGAGCAGGCCACGAGCCACTCCAGCACATCACTGGAGAGCAGGACTTTATGGGCATCACATTTTGGGTAAATGAAAATGTTCTCATCCCTCGTCAGGACACCGAGACTCTCGTAGAGGAGGCTCTCAAGGTTATTCCTAGTGGCAGCCATATTTTGGATTTGTGTACTGGCAGCGGATGTGTTATTCTATCTCTTGTTGTCCTGGGCCAGGGGCTTTCAGGAATAGGTGTAGATATCTCAGAGGAAGCACTTGCTGTTGCTCGCGAGAATGGCGCTAGGCTTGTAGGCCGTAAGGCGGATTTTGTTAAAGGTGATATGTTCCAGCCGGTTAGTGGCAAGTTCAATGCCATAGTATCAAATCCACCATATATTCCATCTGCAGTAGTGGATGAGTTGGAGCCAGAGGTAAAGGATCATGAGCCTCGTCTTGCATTAGATGGCACAGCGGATGGCCTTTTCTTCTATAAGAAAATCACTGCTGAGGCAGGGGATTATCTTAACGATGGTGGCTGGCTTTTAGTTGAAATCGGCTACGATCAGGGGCCTGATGTTTCTGCACTATTCAAAGAGGCAGGATTCAAGGACGTTGAAGTAATAAAGGATTTAGCAGGCAACGATAGAGTCGTTAAAGGACATCTATAGCGACGAAGGTGTATTGTGTCTGTTAATAAAGTGGTTAATAACATGGAGGTTTTAGCATGTTTGATAGATTAGAAGATTTAGTATTAAGATACGAGGAAGTAATGAACTTGCTTTCTGAGCCAGATGTGGCTAATGATAATGCCAGATTTAGAGCACTCATGAAGGAGCAGGCTGAGCTTGCACCTATCGTAGAGGCTTACAAGCAGTATTCAGCTCACAAGCAGAATATTCAGGATTCTTTAGAGCTTCTCGAGCTTGAATCAGATGAAGAAATGAAAGAGCTTGCAAAGGAAGAGATGAAGGAATCTCAGGCAGAGGTTGAGCGCCTTGAGCAGGAGCTTAAAATCTTACTTCTTCCTAAGGACCCTAACGATGATAAGAACGTTATCGTGGAAATCCGTGCAGGTGCAGGTGGAGAGGAAGCAGCCCTTTTCGCAGCAGAAATCTACCGTATGTACGTACATTACGTAGAGTCACGTGGATGGAAGGTTGAGCTTCTTGAAGCAGACGAGACAGGCATCGGCGGAATGAAGAACATCGAGTTCATGGTTAAGGGAACTGGTGCATACTCAATCCTTAAGTACGAGTCAGGTGTACATCGTGTACAGCGTGTTCCAGAGACAGAGTCACAGGGCCGTATCCAGACATCTACATGTTCAGTAGCAGTTATGCCAGAGGCAGAAGAAGTAGATATCCAGATTGATGAAAAGGATATCCGTATCGACGTAATGCGTGCTTCAGGTAATGGTGGTCAGTGTGTCAACACAACAGATTCAGCTGTTCGTCTTACTCACTACCCAACAGGTATTGTTATCTACAGCCAGACAGAAAAGTCACAGCTTCAGAATAAGGAAAAGGCTTTCGCACTCCTTCGTGCAAAGCTTTATGATTTAGAGCTTCAGAAGCAGCAGGATGCAGAAGCTGCAGAGCGTCGCTCACAGATTGGTACTGGTGACCGTGCAGAAAAGATTCGTACATACAACTTCCCACAGGGACGTGTAACAGATCACCGTATCAACCTTACACTTTACAAGCTTGATAAGATTATGAATGGAGATATTCAGGAAATTCTTGATGCACTTATCGCAGCAGATCAGGCTGCTAAGCTTGCAAAGATGTCTCAAGACTAATAGATTTTTAAGGTTCTTGCCTATGGCAAGGACCTTTTTTAATCTTGCGCACAATTCAAATTTGTATTATTTTAATAGCATGATTAATGTTTGTATAGTTGAAGACGAGCTAGAACAGGCTTCAGTTTTAAAAAATTATATAAGTAAATATAGTACAGCAAAGAATCAGCAGTTTAATATTACATATCTGCCAGATGGAATTGATTTGGTGGATGATTATAAGGGACAGTTTGATATTATCCTTTTGGATATTCAGATGAAACATCTGGATGGCATGGCAGCAGCAGAGAAAATCCGCCAGGTGGATCCTGATGTTATCATTATTTTTATCACATCCACAGTTCAGTATGCAGTGCAGGGATATGCAGTGGATGCGCTAGGATATGTTCTTAAGCCAGTGCCATATCATCAGTTTGAGCAGATTTTCGACAAGGCAATAGTCAGAGTGCAGGCCAAGCAACAGCATGTTTACATAAAGGTTGCTGTTGATGACAAGCAGCTGAAGCTGGATTGCAACAATATTATCTATATTGAAAGTCAGCGTAACAATGTGGTTATACATTGCAAGGATGCTGATTATGTTACAGCAGGTCCTTTGAAGCGGTTTGATGAGATGCTTATGGACCATGGCTTCAGCAAGTGCCATAATGCATATTTGATAAACCTATCAGAGGTTGAAGCTGTACAAAAAGAGGAAGTTTTATTAACAAATGAGGTGATGCTTCCAATAAGTCGTGCCAGAAAGAAAGAGTTCATGGCTGCGTTGACGGAGGACATTCTATAATGGATTTTAGCGCATTTTTAAATCCTGTTAATTTGCAGGATACACCAAGACTTTTTACCGCTATTGCTGAATGGCTAGCGGTTTTTGTTTACTTTAATATCTACAAGAAAAAGAGACATGATAAGGAATTTGTTATTTACTGTATTGGTATATTTATTATCTTGGTAGCATTTCAATTTATAGCGGGTTTGTTGCCATTGGGTTTTTGGATTCCTACCATGATTGGTGCAGTAGGACTTATGTACTTTTCACTTTATATTGTTTTGGATATAAAGCCTAGGGATTGTGCGGTTCTTACAACTCATGCATTTGTACTGGCAGAGTTTGCTGCCAGCCTTTATAAGCAGCTTTATGTGTGGAGCGTAAAAATTACTGAGCAGGAAGGTATGGTCGAATCTGCTTTCAATATGCTCTTTGTGTACACTGCAACTTATATTGTTTATTACAGATTTGAACGTGGCAATGTGCCATCTAATAGAAACCTTAACATCAGCAATAAAGAGATGATTAGTGTTATCGCCACAGGTATTGGAGCCTTTATCATGTCCAATATCAGTTTCGTAAACAGCAGAACACCATTCTCTGCCACAGAGAACATGCTTTATGTTCGTACTCTGGTAGACTTCGGAGGAATGCTGATGCTGATGACAGAGATGGGTCGCAGAAACGAGCTTGCTCTTCGAAAGGAAAGTACCGAGATTAATCAGCTTTTCCAAAAACAGTACGAGCAGTACAAGCTTGCAGTTGATAATTCCGAGGCCTTGCGTAAGGAAATGCATGACATGAAGCATTACGTTATGGCTCTCAAAAACGAGGATGATCCGGATCGTCGCTCAGAAGTGCTTGCAGATATGGAGCAGGCAATTGCAATCCAGGAATCCTTTATGAACACTGGAAACAAGGTTCTTGATGTGGTGCTTACTACAAAGAGCCTTCAGTGCCAAAAGAAGAACATCACCTTAAATGCAATGGTTGATGGCGATTTGCTGTCAGATATCCACGTAAAGGATATATGTTCTTTATTTGGTAATATATTGGACAATGCCATCGAGGCATCGCAGCAGGTTGCTGACAAGGAAAAGCGTCTTATCACGCTTTCAGTTCGCAAAAGAAACCAATTTATCATCGTAGAGTGTGATAATTACTCTGACAGTGAAAATGTAAAGCTTCGCAACAATCAGAGGCGTAGTTTCTTTGGAAAGAACAACCTACCTAAAACTACAAAAGGAGATAACGTAAAGCATGGCTATGGACTTAAGTCCATTACTCAGGTTGCTGAAAAGTACGGCGGCGCAATGAATTGCAGCTATGAAGATGGCTGGTTTAAGCTGAAAGTTTTGCTAGCTGCAAACAAATAATGCCAGTTATCACGGATATTTGACAAGTTGTCCTTCGGGATGGCTTGTCTTTTTTATTTCGTGGTAGATTATTATCAAGAAAACGGAGGATTAGTATGGACGCTAAGGAAATTATTTCACAGCTTACACTTATGGAGAAGGCAGCTCTTTTGAGCGGAAAAAATGAGTGGGAATCACGTGACATTCCAAGACTTGGAATTCAGTCGATTTCATTTTCAGATGGTCCTCACGGCTTACGTCGTCAGGAGGGGGCAGGAGATCATTTGGGGCTTAATGCATCTCTTCCAGCTACATGTTTTCCAACAGCAGCTACAGTAGCAAACAGCTGGGACGAAAGTCTTGGTGAAGAAATTGGAGCAGCTCTTGGTGAGGAAGCAGTTGCACAGAACGTTGATGTACTTCTTGGTCCAGGCTTAAATATGAAACGTTCTCCACTTTGCGGACGAAATTTTGAATACTTTAGTGAGGATCCAATCCTCGCCGGCAAGATGGCAGCTTCTTATGTAAGGGGTATACAGAGCAAGCATGTTTATTCTTGTCCAAAGCATTTCGCAGTTAACTCTCGTGAGTATCGCCGAATGGCAATGAATGCAGTTGTTGATGAGCGTACACTTCGAGAGATTTACCTTACAGCATTTGAAATTGCTATTAAAGAAGGTGGAGCAAAGACAATCATGTCTGCTTACAACGAAGTTAATGGCAAGTATGCAAATGAAAACGAGCATTTGCTTGTGGATATCCTCAGAAATGAATGGGGATTTGATGGAATCGTAGTTACTGACTGGGGTGCAAGTAATGACCACGTTGCTGGTGTTAAGTGTCAGTCAAATGTGGAAATGCCAAACCCAGGACTTGATTCAGCTAGAGAGCTTATCAAGGCAGCTACAGAGGGTGAAGGTCGTATCACAGAGGAAGAAATCGATAGAGCAATTCTTCCTATTATCGAAGCAGCAATCTACTTCAAAGAAAACGACCACACAAAGGGCTTTGATAAAGAAGCTCACCACGCGATAGCAAAGAAGGCAGCTGTTAACTCAGCAGTTCTTCTTAAGAACGACGAGGACATCCTTCCTCTTGCAGCAGGCACAAAGGTATGCCTTAGAGGACCATTCGTGGATAAGCCACGTTATCAGGGTTCAGGAAGCTCACAGGTTAACTCAACAAAGGTTGAGACCATCAGAGAGCAGATTGCAAATTACGATTTACAGGTTATTGATGATCCTGAAGTAGCAGATGTTGTTTTATTCTTCTTTGGTCTTGATGAAATCGCAGAGAGCGAGGGAGCAGATAGAATGTCTATCGACGTTCCTGAGTATCAGATTAAAGAGCTTGAGGAACTTACAGTTTACAACAAGCACATCGTTGGTGTTATGAGTGCTGGTTCATCAGTAAAGATGCCATGGCTTTCAAATCTCCAGGGATTGCTTCACGGATACTTAACAGGTCAGGCTGGAGCGTCAGCTCTTCTTGATATTATCACAGGAAAGGAAATTCCTACTGGTAAGCTTTCAGAGTCTTATCCATTCGCATACGCGGACTGCTCAATTGTTAATTACGCAGGTCAGGAAAAGAGAAATCTTCAGTATCGCGAAGGACCTTTCATTGGATATCGTTATTACGATACAGCAGATGTGGCAGTTCAGTTCCCATTCGGATATGGACTTAGCTATACAACATTTGAGTATTCAGCACTTTCTGTTACAGAGGATGGTGTTAAGTTCACTATCACAAATACAGGAAAGCGCGACGGTGCTGAAATTGCTCAGCTCTATGTTGGTAAGAGCCAGTCAGGACTTATCCGTCCTAAGAAAGAGCTTAAGGGCTTCAAGAAGGTATGGATTAAGGCTGGTGAATCAGTGGAAGTAGAGATTCCATTTGATGACAAGACATTCCGTTATTTCTCAACTGTTTCAAACAAGTGGGAAATCGAAGGCGGCGAGTATCAGATTTACGTTGGAAAGAACGTTGCTGACATCTTACTTACAGGAGCAATCACAAAGGAAGGCACAATTACAGAGCTTCCTTATGACATCGAAACACTTCCAAGCTACAAGACAGGTAAGGTTCGAAACGTTCATTACGAAGAGTTCGAAAAGCTTTATGCTAAGCCACTTCCTGAGGAAAAGGTTGGACCACTTGATATCAACGATGCTCTTTGCCAGATGAAGGATGCTAAGAGCGGACTTTGCAGATTAGTTTACAAGATTCTCAAGAACAATCTTGATAAGTCTTATGAAAAGGGTGTACCTGATTTGAACACAATGTTCATTTACAACATGCCTTTCAGAGCAATCAGCAAGATGTCAGGCGGAATGGTTAGCCGAGAAATGGTTGAGTCAATCGTAACAATCGCCAATGGACACTTCTTCAGAGGTCTTGGTGGTGTGATTGGAGGATTCTTCCGTAACCGCGGTCTGAACAAGAAATACGAAAGTAGATTAAATCATAAATAATAAGTGAGTCTGTAACTAACAAGCTATTATGTTTCTCAAGTGAATAATGTATGAACGGAGAAACATAATGCTTGTGAGTGTAACAGACGGATTGGAGTAGTTAGATGAATTTATGGAATAGTTTCGCTGAGAAGCATCCGGCAGCAGCAAAGTGGGTGCGCGAAGGTGGTTTGTTTGTAATAGTAAGTAACTTAATTACAGTATTCAAATATTTGTTACTTACATTTTTGCCAGCAGCTTTCGCATTCTTAGGCGACAGATCATTTGGATGGCCAGGAATTCCACTTACAATCGCAGGTGAGACTTTTGATTGGAATATCCTTGGTTATGATCAGGCACACGGAGGACTTGCTTACTTCACAGCATACATGATTGCAATGGTAATTGGTGAGTGCATTAATTTCCCAATTCAAAAGCTTTTCGTTTTCCGTAATCACGATAAGCCTGGTAAGCAGATAGCATGGTATATTGCAGCATTCATTGTAATCACATGCATCGTTAACTCAATTAACTGCATCTGGGTAGCAGTTGCAGGAATGTTTGTACCAGCTTGGCTGTACAACATTGGAACTACAGTACTCAACGGCGGAGTTTCTATGGTGGTGTTCTTCTTTGTAAATAAGATCATCTTCCCAGAAACACCAAAGGCCGAATGAGATATATCTTTTAACGTTAGTTGAAAGGAAGGAGAAGAAGAAAATGTTATCAATCAACATTGCGGACGTTATCGCCGTAGTACAAACAATGATCCCACAGCTTATCGTTTTAGGCGTGGCACTTGTTGCAGCAATCATCGTTACAATTTGTGCGATGAAGGCTAAGAAGCCTCTTAAGGGCTTTATCAGAAAAGAAGCTTGGTTAGCTTTCTTATTAGTAGTAGTTGTAGTAGTTAATACAATTCTACTTGGACCAGTTTACTCTATGGTAAACATGGCAATGGGAGGTGGCGCGATCTCAGATGAAGCCATCGAAGAGGCAAAGGCTCTCGCAACAGAAATTGCTGAAGAGGGTATTGTTCTTTTAAAGAATGATGATGCAGCACTTCCTCTTGCAGAGGGAACAAAGGTCAACGTATTTGGTTGGTCTTCAACAAACCCAATTTATGGTGGTACAGGATCAGGTGCACTTTCAGATGCATATCCAACAGTTGATTTCCTTACAGGTCTTACTGATGCAGGTATCGAGTACAATCAGGACCTTGTAGATTTCTATACAGGATGGAGAACAGAAAGACCTACAGTAGGTATGATGGGACAGGATTGGACAATTCCTGAGCCAACAGTTTCTGAGTATGGCAGCCTTATTACAGATGCTAAGGACTTCTCAGATACAGCAATTTTCTTCATTGCACGTTCAGGTGGTGAAGGAGCAGATCTTCCACAGTCATATGATGGAGAAGATACATTCTCTACAGAGGGAATGTTCGGTGCTTCAGGTGTTCGTTATTCAGATCAGAAGGATGATCTTGATGCATCTAAGTCATACCTTGAGCTTTCAAACAGAGAGCAGGCACTTCTTGATGAAGTAACAGCAAACTTTGATAAGGTTATCGTAGTTGTTAACTCAGCAAACGCTATGGAGCTTGGCTTCGTTAACGATTACTCACAGATTAAGTCAGTTCTTTACTGCCCAGGTACAGGTCAGACTGGTTTCGACGGACTTGGCGAAATCCTTGCAGGTCAGATCAACCCATCTGGTAAGACAGCTGACACATTTGTTTCAGACTTATTCGCAACACCAACAGCAAACAACTTTGGTGATTTCGATTACACAAACATGGAAGAGTACGGATTTGAGAATATGTTCGCTGAGGGCGGCATGGCTTATCCTACATTCGTAAATTATGTAGAAGGTATTTACGTTGGTTACAAATATTATGAGACAGCTTACGCTGAGGCTCAGGCTGGTAATATGGAGTTCGATTACGACTCTGCAGTACTTTATCCATTCGGTTATGGATTATCTTACACAACTTTCTCTCAGGAGATGGGACCTATTACAAACGATGGTACAACAGTATCATTTGACGTAACAGTTACAAACACAGGTGATGTTGCTGGTAAGGATGTTGTAGAAGTATACTACAATCCACCATACACAAACGGCGGCATTGAGAAGGCAGCAGCAAACTTAATCCAGTTTGCAAAGACTTCAACACTTGAGCCAGGTGCATCAGAGACAATCAACATCTCATTTGCACTTGAGGATATGGCTTCATACGACACATACGGCGAGGGTTGCTATGTACTTGAGGCTGGTGATTATGAGATTTCTATCAACTCAGATTCACACAACAAGATTGCTACAGATACAGTAACAGTTGGCTCTACAATCGTTTATGATGAGTCAAATAAGCGTGAGTCAGATCAGGTTGCAGCTACAAACCAGTTCGGATTCGCAGAAGGTGATGTAACTTACCTTTCACGTGCAGATGGCTTCGCTAACTATGACGAGGCAACAGCTGCTCCTACAAGCTATGAAATGTCTGATGAAGCAAAGGCTACTTACTTCAACGAGACAAACTATGATCCTACTGATTACAATAATGATTCAGATGTAATGCCTACAACAGGCGCTGACAATGGTGTTAAGCTTGCAGATCTTCGTGGTCTTGATTACGATGATCCAATGTGGGATACACTTCTCGATGAGCTTACAGTTACAGATATGAACACACTTATCGAGCTCGGTGGATACGAGACATCAGCAGTTGATTCAATCGGCAAGGTTATGACATACGATTGTGATGGTCCTGCTTCAATCAACAACAACTTTACAGGCCAGGGTTCTATCGGATTCCCAGCTGCAGTTATGATTGCTTGCACATGGAACAAGGACATTGCACTTGCATTTGGTCAGTCAATTGGCCGTATGGCAAACGACATGGATGTTTCTGGTTGGTATGCTCCAGCTACAAACACACACAGATCTGCATTTGCAGGACGTAACTTCGAGTACTACTCAGAGGATGGCGTACTTGCAGGTTGGATGTGCGCAAACGCTGTAAATGGTGCAAGAGAGTGGGGCGTATACTCATACGTTAAGCACTTTGCAACAAATGACCAGGAAACAAACAGAACAAACTTCCTTTGCACATGGCTCAATGAGCAGTCAATGCGTGAGATTTACTTAAAGTCATTTGAAATTGTATTCAAGAACTCAAACCCAGGTGCAACAATGGTTGCATTCAACAACATCGGTACAGTACCAGCAGAGGCTTGCTCAGAGCTTCTTAACACAGTACTTCGTGGCGAGTGGGGATTCAGAGGTCTTGCAGAGACAGATTACTTCGGTGGATACGGATATCAGGATTCTGACCGTATGATTAGAAATGGTTGCGACCTTATGCTTGCAACATACTATACACCACAGTCTACAGTTACAGATCAGGAATCTGCTACATCAGTAATTGCTATGAGAACAGCTTCTCACAACATTCTTTACACTGTAGTAAACAGCCGTGCATACGATTCAGAAATCAACGCAGGCCTTCCTACATGGGAGAAGATTCTCTTCGCTATCGATGCAGTACTTGTTCTTCTCATTGCTTGCCTTGAGTACTTTGCAGTAAAGAAGTATCTTGCAAAGAAGAAAGAGGTAGAAGTAGAAGCAGTTGTAGAAGAGACAACAGAAGAGTAATAAAGACATAAAGATAGGGCAGCTCGAAAGAGCTGCCCTTAGTTTTTTTATATAAGGTTTTATTTAATGATTACAGTGCTCAGATAGTTGCGGTCATTTGATAAATCAACAACCGTTTGAATGCTTGTAATTTTAATGACTGGTCGAAGTGGATAAGCCTTGTTCTGACGAACAACCACACCTTCTTCACCGTTGCTAAGCTTGATAGTAGAACCATTTGGATAGATGTTTACGATTGTAAGGAATGCTCTGAAATATTTCAGATTAAACTTGTTACTCATTGTAAACATTATTTCAATTGCTTCTGCTGGAGTATAGGCTCTTTTGTATGGTCTTGCAGTAACAAGAGCATCATACACATCTACAATAGAAATGATTTGAGCCATCTTTCCTATTTGATCGCCAGAAAGATTTCTAGGATATCCTGAACCATCAATATTTTCATGATGATTTAGGATTGCCTGGCGCATATTCTCAGTAAGGTCAGGAGATTTAGCGAGCAGGCGATATCCTCTTACAGGATGAGTCTTGATTAATTCAAACTCTGTGGCTGTAAGCTTTCCTGGCTTATTTAAAATTTCATTTGGAATCTCTTCTTTACCGATATCATGGAGAAGTCCTACAACTGTAATATCTTTTACAAATGAATCAGATTCACCTAAAGCCTTTGCTAATATGGCTGCCATTGTTCCTACATCTACAGAATGTCTGTAAGTGTATTCATCGCACACCTTTAGCTTCGAAAGGTTAAGGCTCAAAGACTTTGAGTCATTTATAATGCTACAAACCTTTTCTCCAATTTGAATGATTCCTTTAGTCAGGCTATCGATATCATCAAGATGAGCGTATAGCCTAGCTAAAGATTCCATAGCATACTGTCTGAAGCTTTCATCAAAACATATGGAATCATCTGGAAGTGGAAAATCATCCTCTAATTCAAATTCATCCGCATCTGAATAATAAATAGTAGCGTGGATTTTCCCGTGATAGTCAGACAACGACTGTAAAATCTTTTGGTCGATGACTGTCATTTTTGGGCAAAGAAGTGCCCCCGAATCTGTATAGATGTCAGTCTCTGTAATACATCCCGCCGGTAGATCACTGACATATCCATATACATCTTTAATCATACATTACTGTCCCTTTAAAACGCAAAAGTTTTTTTGTGTTGATAACAATGTTATTATACACCCATAATAATGTGTTGACAACGAAAACTGTAATGTTGTATGAAAAACTTTTAATGCTTGTTGCATTCACAAATCTATGGAAACTTGGCGAGATTTGATATACCAAATAGGGATATGTGCCGTTGAAGAATTGGGGATGATTTGTTAAAATTGTAAAGGTTAAATTAGTAAGGAGAGTATTTATGAAATTACTAAGTTTTGCAGTACCATGTTACAACTCAGCAGCTTATATGGAGCATTGCGTAGAGACACTATTACATGGTGGTGAAGATGTAGAAATAATAATAGTAGACGATGGCTCTACAAAAGATAACACAGCAGAAATCGCTGACAGACTTGCAGCAGAACACCCTACCATCATAAAGGCTGTTCATCAGGAAAACGGTGGTCACGGTCAGGCTGTCAACACAGGTCTTAAAAACGCCACAGGTTTATTCTTCAAGGTCGTAGACTCAGATGACTGGGTAGACCCAGATGCATACGACAAAATCTTAAAGGTATTACGTAGCTCAGTTGAAAACGGCAAGCAGCTTGATATGCTTATTTCAAACTACGTATACGAAAAGGAAGGCGCTCATCACAAGAAGGTTATGTCATATTCAAACCTTCCAAAGAACAAGTACTTTTCTTGGGATGAGACAGGCCACTTCAAAAAGGGCCAGTACATTTTGATGCATTCAGTTATCTATCGCACAAAGCTTTTACGCGATTGTGGAATGGAGCTTCCAAAGCACACATTCTATGTTGATAACCTTTATGTATTCTATCCACTTCCATACGTAAAGACTATGTACTACTTGGAGGTTGATTTCTATCGTTACTTTATTGGTCGTGATGATCAGTCAGTTAACGAAAAGGTTATGATA
>JAEEGH010010476.1_pt1 | contig 21270 bp, 10 predicted proteins | sample 9134181 | NCBI WGS metagenome assembly JAEEGH01 (sample SAMN16246544, study PRJNA631951) | gut metagenome | biome: gut microbiome; feature: rumen; material: DP-attached | host: Bos | place: Iran: Karaj | collected 2018-10
TGGATATGCTAACGAAAGCGGCATTCCATTCACACGTCCGTTTATTAAGTACACTCCAACCTGGTCACGTTCGTTCATGCCTACAAATCAGGAAATCAGAAATCAGGTTGCTCACATGAAGCTTATTCCTATTCAGCAGCTGATTGAAGGTAAAAAGATTCTTTTGATTGATGATTCGATTGTTCGTGGAACTCAGCTTCGCGAAACAACAGACTACCTTTACAAGAGCGGTGCAAAAGAAGTACATATCCGCCCTGCATGTCCACCACTTGTTTACGGCTGTAAATATTTGAACTTCAGCCGTTCAAAGAGCGAGATGGATTTGATTACACGTCGTGTTATCAAACAGTTCGAAGGCGACAACGTAAGCGAAGAAACTTTGCAGAAGTACTGCGATCCTGATACTCCAGAATACGCAAAGATGGTAGAAGAAATCAGAAAGCAGCTACACTTTACTACTTTGAGATTCCACCGTCTGGACGACATGCTGGATAGCACCGGCCTTCCTCATGAGAAGTTGTGTACTTACTGCTGGAATGGAAGAGAATAAGGCTAAAATCGAAGAACCGTCAAAAAACGAGCTGCGACAGCGGGTCGTTTTAGGTTCATCGAAAGAACGCCTCAGAGGCGAGACTATGCGAGCCGACTCACTTGTGTGACCCGGCTTTTTATTAATTCTGCTTAATCTTAAACGGCGCTGCAGGCAGCTGATTTCGTGAATACAGATTCACAGGTGCCGGGCTGTCTGCCCAGAGGTAACGAAGTTCAAGAACATCACCTACACCGCGTGGAACCTCAACTGCAACAGTTTTATCATCAATAAGTTCAGCATCAGTTTCAATCACAGATTCAACACCTTTTTTACTGCACAAAAGACTGAAACCATAAACCTTCTTATCTTTATTTTCACTGTTCAAATCAGCAGCTTTTCCATCTGTCTTACAGGCAACCAGAGAAGAGTTTCCACAGTCGAAACGAACTACATAACGACCCTTCTTAAACTCACAGAACTCGGCCTTTGGAGAAGGTGAAATAAAGTTCTTTCCGTAAGCAACACGCAAAGCTTCTTTTGCTGCACGATAACCGGTAGTCTTCTTCTTTTCCGGATGAAGATCGTTCCATTCACCTGCATCTATTGTTACAGCAAGACCTGTATGTCCTGCAATTTCTGCTACATCAGACTGTACCTGACGGATATTTGCCCAACCGCCATCTTTACTTGCAATGTCCTCATTCCATCCGTCACTCCAGTTTGGAAGCTGGACAATAACAAACGGCAAATCTTTAGAGCCATATACAAATTTATGGCGCCACAAGTCAATCAGCTTGATAAGCATGTTCTTGTACTCTGCCGGATGCGTAGCATCAGATTCACCCTGATACCACAATGCACCTGCAATTGCATGCTTAAAACATGGAGCAAGCATAGAATTATAAAGAGCTGTCGGAAGCCATTCAAAGAACATCTGACCAGGCATATCGCGAACCTGAACATCAGTTTTCATCTTCCAGTCGCCTGTCAAATCAATACGCTCTCCATCAAGAGGATAAAGCGATTCATAGCGTGCTTCAAAATTACGGCATACACAAGGAGCTACAAAAGTATTCTCTGTAAAAAGATAATAAGGCTTTTCTTCAAAGAATCTTAATGGACCATTTGCACTGTTTTTCTGAACACGAATTGCAATCAGATTTTTTCCTTCATGCAAAGTTCCAGCTGGAACTGCATAACGTCTCGGTGGATAACAATAAGGAGTAGATCCAACCTCAACTCCGTTTACCCAGGCTGTATCAGCATCAACAATTGTGCCCATCCAGAGCCAGGTTTTATATGTATTAAAATGCTCTACCTGCTCTGCAGTGAGTTCTACAATCTTCTTAAACCAGTAGAAGCCGGCTTTTTCTACAGTAAAGTTTCCAGGAATCTTTACATCTGTCCAGCCTTCATCTGAAGAAATCCAGCTTCCATCACTAAAATCAGGTTTAGCAGCAGAACCATAAAGTTCCTTACCCCACTCTTCCTGATTTTCTGCCAGTTCCTTTTGTTTTGCTGCTGCACGGCCATCAGCAAGATACTCAACAACCTGCTTCAGATAATCTTTTTTATCGCCCATCTCTTCAAGGGCCTGCATACTAAGCCATGAAGCAATAGGTGAACCGCCCTGACTCGCATTGATAATTCCAACAGGAACATCGAGTTCTTTTGAAAGTCTCTTTGCAAAAAAGTAACCGGTACCTGACATGTCGCCGAGAGTTTCTGGAGAAGCACATACCCAGTGTACACCACCGGAAATATTTTCAGCTTTAGTTCCTTCATCAGCATTAGACTGCCAGCCGACATCAACTATTTCATCCTTCTCGCCATCGAGAGACCAGTTGATAGGAATAGTAATCATGCGGATACGATCATTTTTAGGAAGTGCAAAATCTTCAGGGTATGAAAAGCGCATTCGTTCCATAGGGAGCTGTGCATTAGACTGACCAGAGCTTACCCAAACTTCACCAACATAAATGTCAGTAAACTCAACACGATGCTCATCACATTTAATGTTCATTGTGAATGGTCCACCAGCCTCACCAGGACTGAATTCAATTTTCCAGTTTCCGTCCTCATCTGACTGTGTAATTGAAGTTGTTCCACGGAATTCCATGATAACATCTGAATAAACTTCAGCGGTTCCATAAATACAGTTAATCTTATTTCGCTGAAGAACCATTCCTGAGCCGACGATTCCTTTTATTTTAAAAATGCCTTTCATAACTACCCCTTACACTTATTTTACTCAACAAATCCATTCTCTGCCACTATTTTCGTAGCGGAACCAGTCAAAATCTGTAAAAAACTTTTTCTGAGTCCAGTCACCACCCGCAACAGCAAACATACCAACAACAGTACCAACAAAGCCACCGGCTACATCAGTACTTAAAATACTTGCATCGATATTTTCTGCAAGAATCATCATATTCCGTTCATCAGGTCCATATTCAAAGCTAAGCTTCTGATGTTCCGCAACAACGCGGAGAACTATCTGAACATTTTTTCGACCGCCGGTCATAACCTCTTCTGCAAGAATCTCGTCATCACCACCGGCAACTCGAACCAGCTGAAGAATAATTATCTTTCCCTTAAGAGTAAGCTGCAGCCGGTAATTATATTTTTCATTCTGAAAACAGATAATTCCTGCAGTATCCTCATTTTCATCAAAATGAAAATCTGCCTTACAGCTCGCTTCAAAACTAAAACCAGTCTGACGTCGAACTACCATTGAAACATTTCCATCACTACTAACAGGTTCAGCACCATACAGTCTGAGAACGCCGGAATTTTCCTTGCAATTTATGTAAGCTGGATCCCGTTTTCTCAGGCTCAGCCAGTAAGAAGCTAAGTCATCTGTATTAAAATCATCTACAGCTGGAAACGCTGTTGCATTCGAATCTTCAATATCACGCTTAACCGCATATCCACTCAGACTGTAAGCTTCTTCAATTTTTCCGGTTTCCCAGCTTACAACAGGCCACCCCTCTTCCCAGATAACGGGCACAAGGAAGGTTTCGCGGCCCATATTACATACACGGTTTCCATTCTCACCATAAGGACGGCTTGCAAGACAGCACATCCACCAGCGGCCGTCGCAGCAGACAAGATCGGCATGACCTACATTTCGGATGCCGGCTCTGCTTCCAAGATGGCGGTGTGTCAAAATCGGATTAGAAGGCTTTCCCTTCCACTCGCCGTCGATTGTCTCACAGCGGGCAACACAAACTGCATGATCCGGGCCAGTTCCGCCTTCTGCATGAATCAGATAGTACATTCCGTTAATTTTGTAGATATGCGGACCTTCCGGCCATACACAGTCACGCAATGCACCGCGCCAGATTCCTTTTGATTCTCCAAGCAGTTTACCAGTCTCAAGATCAATTTTCTGAATCCAGATTTCCCAGTTTCCGTTATACTTTGGACCTTCTGGAGCCGGACGAGTTCCGATATACCAGGTGGTGCCGTCATCATCAAAAAACAGCGACGGATCAATTCCTTCAGCCCCTTCAATAGGAATTGGATTAGACCACGGACCTTCAGGCTTATCTGCTATAACAAAAAAGTTTCCTAGCTTATCTACCTGAGTACAAATACAGTAAAATTTTCCTTCATGAAAGCGGATTGTAGGCGCAAATAGTCCGCGCGATACACCAGCTCCAGTAAAATCAAGCTGTTCAGGACGATCTATTACATTACCTATCTGCTCCCAGGCTACAAGATTTTTACTCTTAAACACAGGAAGCCCTGGTACATATGAAAAAGAAGAACAAACCAGATAAAAATATCCGTCTGCTTCACACATTGAAGGATCCGGATAAAATCCCGGTAAAATTGGATTTATTATACGTGTTGCCATAATACTAGCATACCACCTTCTTCCTGATTTTTATAGAAGGAAACTCCCTTATTCGTTGAATAATTCTGTAATGTATAAAAGCTGAAGTCAAAATTGATGTGTTTTTCCCATAAGATTCGATTTTTCTTTAGATTTATGGGAAAAATCAGAAGACAAGCACTCATCTCCCCTCTGGATTTCCCATATAACGTTTTCTTTCTTACATTCCTATGGGAAAAATCAAAACTTATTATCTCCATTGTCACAGATTTTCCAATTTTTTTCCCATAGGATTTCCCCATTTTGGACTCTTATGGGAAAGTTTTTGTATTTTTACATCCTCACCACAAAATATATCCCATAAACTCACTGTTTTCTGCAATCCTATGGGAAACTGTAGCCTCCTCTACACTCAAATTATTAGTAGAAAAATCCTCTATCCATGTTACAATAAATAGCCGATAATAATATAGAAGATATGTATAACTGTCTGCAAAAAATAAAAGCCCATTTCTCACCAAAACTCCTTGTTGTGCTCACCATGTTTATGATGATTTGTGGGGGCGCGTGGGCAGAGACATATTATTGGGTGGGAGAAGCCACTACACCAGAAGGAAATCCTGATAATAGCTGGAATAATCCTGTAAACTGGTCAATAGATGGTACAACTCTACAGGATTCTACAGGTAATTCACCTTTCTCTGGAGATAAAGCAATCTTTACATCAAATGCAGCCGTAACTATTGATACGGATACAACTGTAGATGATATAGAAATTACAGGTGCAACCGTTTCCTTTTCAACTGAAACTTCAAACAAATTAACAATTATAAACAGTCTAAGCACTAATACAGGAGCAACACTTTCGATTAATTGTGCTTCAGATTTTTCTTCAAAAACCATCACAAATAACGGAACTCTTACATTTTCCGCAAGTCCAATATTGAATTCTGCAACCATCACAAATGAAGGAACTCTCACTTTTTCAGCAAGTCCAACTTTTGACGAATCAAGCAAACTTACAAACAGCACTACTGGAAAAACATATTTTCTTTGTTCCGTAGATTTATCTTCAGTCGCATCTGCCGATTTTACAAACAGCGGAACAGTATATTTCTATAACAATTCTGATAACCTATATACCTTCAAAACTCCAGAAAATTGTAATTTAGGTAATTTTTATTTTCTTGGAAAACTAGAAATAATTATTGATGGAAATAACTGTAGAGCTACAAACTTCAAAATGGAGATTGACAGCGACACATCTTCATATTTTGCAACAGATGATTTTAAAGTTATTCTCAGCGGAACAGGAACCCTGAAAGCAACTAATGTAAATCTTACGAGAGCAAGTAAAACGGCAGGAAAAACAGGAACCTTTGAAATTGGAAAAGACTCATCAAATACAAAATTTGAAATAAGCGACTCAATTGAAACTCATTCCGGTGTTATACTGCAGATAAATGAAGGCGCAACACTGGAAACAGAGAAATATGCACATAACGCGGGTAATGCAGATGTAATTGCAAAAACAATTATAAATGGAACCTTTATAGCAAATACATCTTTTGATACGGCTATATCAATCTCTGCAAATGCAGGTTCCACTGAAGTTACAATTGGAACTGATGGCGTACTCACATCTCCAAATATACAACCGACAACTACTACATATCGAAATACCACAGCATCAACAATACCATTTACAAATAATGGAACAATCAACACAAAGACATTCAACATTCCTTATAACGTTGTTAATAATGGAATTATTAACACTAATGCAACTCCTGCAACAATTACAGCACTGTCGTTTTCGGGTACAGACGGAACAATAAATCTTAAATCAGCAGAAACAACATTAACTGCGACAAGTACCACTGATATCTCAAGTCAAAAAGAAATAAAACTCACAAATACAGAAGCGACAATAAAAGGAAATTATTCTCTTACTAATTTTACCGCAACTGCAGCAACAAGTATGTCTGGCAAATCCATTACTCTTGAGAATGCTGCGATAACTGCTAATTATATTTCACTTTCAGGCTCAGCAGGATCCCTTCTCACTCTCGAAGGAAGTGGTTCGGCACATTCTTTTGAGACCTCGTCGCTCACTGCAGAGTATCTCTCAATTGATGAAAATATAATTCTCTTAAATTATTCAACAGCAATTGCACACTGTGAACCTTATGACGGAGACACTACTGCAAACTGGCTTAAAGTTATTCAAAATGGATGGGCAATTAAAGCCTTAAAAACTTTTACTTTCACCTGGACTGGAGATACAGATTCTATCTGGAACAAAGATTCAAACTGGGATACAGGGCTTATTCCGGAAGAAGATTGTAAAATCATAATTCCAGCAGGCTGCGATAATTATCCGGTATTAGGCAGCGATACTTATAGCGGCGGTACACTTACTCTTTCAGACACAACTTCAAAAATTACATTAGGCACTGCAGACCTCTCACTTTCTGGCAAAGAAAATGAAGCGACAGCTTCTACTACACTTTCCAACGCAGGAACTATCGTTTTCACAGGCAATGGCCGTATTACAGATGGCACAGATGCAATAAATGATGTATCACACGGAACTGTTGAATATGCAGGCACAGGCGGAAGTGTAAATGATTTTGGCACAACCGATTACAATAACTTAATAATTTCCGGAACAAACTGGCAGATTGACGGAGATTGTACAGTACAGAATAGTTTTTCTATTGCGGACGGAGGAACATGTAAAATAAGCACCGCCACTTCAATAACAGCAGAAAGTATAACAATTGCTGATGGCGGTTCATGTTCTGTAAGTGCAGAAACAAATCTAAAAGCAAAGACTTTTGCATTCTATGGAAGCGGTACAAACAAAAATCTTACTTCGTCTGCAAATGTAAACATGATTTTCATTCCTGCAACAGCAAATGCAGATGTAAACATTCCTTCAGGTATTGATTCAAGTTTTTCTTTTGAATCAACAGGAACTCTTCATTTAGAAAATGAATCTACAGGAAAACTTGTTTTTTCTGATTCTTATACATTCAATGTTTTTGAATACAAACTCAATTTCCATAGTCCTGTTATATTAAAGCAGGATATAAAAGTTCAGAATTCAGTTACAGCCGCAGAAAGCATTACTGCAGGAGACACAAGCGGCATAAGTGCACTCATTTTCCAGGGTTCTGGTGAAATTGAATTAAACCCGACTACCGACAAAACCTATCAGAATATAACCATCAACGACACAGGTTGTTCACTTACTGTAAACAACAATGGTTATACAATCACAAACTGTACAATCACAAAAGCAACTTCCACAACCTTCGATGGCACCCCTGCAATCACAAATCTATCTGATGACACAACAGCCGGCAATATAACTTTCAATAATGGTGCAAATATTACAAATACAGTTTCTTTGAAAACAACGGGCAAAACAACAGTTAAGGGAAATATAATTGCCGCAAGTTTCTCTGCAAAAAATCTTGTAGCAGGTGCAGATGCTGCCATAAACACAACAGGCGCACAGACATACGGAACAATTAACGGCACCACAGCAGAAGCACAAGATTTAACACTCACAGCTTCGGCAGTCACCATAAACGATAATGTCGGAACCACAAGAAGACTTGATATACTTACAATAAATGCCCCTCTTACAATTGGAACAACAGGCAAACAGATTTCGGCAAAAGAAATTGATTTCGCGGGAGATATTTCGGGATCTGATAAGAATCTTACTATTACAACTGCAAAGCTCAAGAGTACAATTGCTGCAGATGGAACGTCAGCAATCACATTAAATCAACTTACATTAAGTCAGGCAACAACTATAGGGACAGAAAACGCCTCTACTCTGTCGCTTAATATTTCAAAGATACCTGGAACTTCAACACTTACATTTGATGAAAATGCAACTCAAATCAACTTGAAAGATGGTATTGAAATAAATCCTAACATCATAAATAAACGAAATGTAATCTGTAATGGAGCGGCAACCTTTAATGGTACTTTTACAAATACAAGCGGTTCTCTTACAGGTGACCAGACAACTGGCAACACACTTACTTTCAAGAAGAAATATTCCGGCACAGGCGCCACTCTTATTGCAGCGAAAGCAACAAATGCTACAAACGGTATTACCATCTTCCAGGCCGATGTAGATTTATCTGATACGACATTTAATGCATCGTCTGGAACTGTAATACTAAGTGGAGCAACCGCACCTGCATCACAACTTCTCACTACAAAAAATGATGGAACTACAGCATTTAATAAGCTCACCATAAATGGAAATGTAACTTTTGCTACCAGCAACACAATCGATACTTTAACTGCAAATAATCTGGGAGACAAAACCCTTTCTTTTTATGACAATACGACTCAAACAGTTACAACCCTGTCTCTTACTGGAACCAACAAGGATCATAAATTAACTCTGACATCCACAGGACACTGGAATATCAGTTGTACGAATGAACCTGAATTAAAGTTTTTAATTGTAGACAATTCCACAAACAGCACTCCAGGTACACCTGCGCCAGGAACCAATTTTGTCGCATTCGATAGTATCGATGGCGGAAGCAATGTTTACTGGAACTTCCCGGATATGGAATATAAATGGACAGGTACAACTTCTTCAGACTGGAGAACTGCATCAAACTGGTATCCTACATCAATTCCTGGCATCGGTTCAAAAATTATTATCCAACCAGCTGATAATTATCCAATACTTGATTTTGAACTTATACTTTCCGGTAATAATTCTACAGCAGTAATAACAGTTGAAGAAAATGCGATATTTGATATTGCAGACAACTCCCTGACATTAGGTCTATCCGATGGAGTAACTATAACACCAGGTACGATTACAAACAAAGGAACTGTAATTATCACAGGTGTTAATAGTCAATCAATAAATTATACGACAATGGAAAATAGTGGAGATGATTCAACTGTCATCTATTCTGGAACCTCTCCTACAGTAAACTTCATATGGGATGGAGATAACTCTACAAGCAAAAAAGATTATAAAAATCTCCAGATATCTAATATCGTAAATGCCACTGCTGATTTGAATATTTCCAGAAATCTTACAATAAATAAAAATATTTCGCTTCTAACTGGTTCCATTTCTGTTAGCGGAGAAACAACAATTCAAACAGACTGTACGACTGTAAATACATCTGGAAACCAGACATATAGCGATTCAGTTACAATCTCAACAGCGGGTTCTGGAGTATCAATAAACTCTACTACTGGAAATCTTCTTTTTGCAGATACTGTAACCGGAACAAAACTTACAGTATCAGGTAATACAATAAAATTCTCTAGAGTTGTTGGCACTACAACAACTCCACTTGGTCAGCTTTCTATCGATACTGCAACAACCACTACTTTTGATGAGTCTGTATACATTTCAACATTCACAGATTCTGATACTGGAAACAGCGGAGCCATCACATTCTCTAAAGGTGGAATTATTTCAAATGATGTTAGTTTGAACACTACAGGTAATGTATCTATAGATGGTTCTACAACTGAAATGAGCTTCAATAGAGATTTTTCTCACACTACCGGAACTACCTCAATTACAGGTACTGTCACTTCTGCCGGAACAGTATCTCTTGGTGCAGCAGACAAACTGACAACAATATCAAGTGCTGAAATAAATGCAGCATCCTTAAACTGCGATATACTTAAAATTTCCGGGGATGTTACAATTGAAACCTCAGGTACTCAAATTGAAACCTCAGGTACTCAAACTTACAACGGAACAATAAATGCTTCTACAGCAGATTCTGATACATTAACTCTCAAATCAACTGGTCAGATTACTTTTAATGGAAACATTGGTTCTGTAATACCTTTACTAAAATCTCTTACGACAACTACAGGTAGTCCAGTTTTAATAAACTGTGCATCAATAAAAAGTTCGATATCACAAGAGTATAATGGAGCTGTTACATTAGGAACTACCCTTTCCTCTCATACAATAACTTCTTCAACAATTACTTTCGGCACAGATGCAACTATTAACGGTAATGCATCTTTAGTTCTTGAAGGCACAACATCCACTACTTTCAATGCATCTATTGGTAACACAACTCCTTTGACTTCAATTGAAATAAAAGGACCTGCAATAATCAATTGTAGTGATATAACAACATCAGACACTCAAGTCTTTAACGACATAGTAACGCTCAAGCACTCTGTCATTCTTTCATCAGATAGTACTGTAATTTTCAAAGACAATGTTTCAAATTCAGATGAAGCATCTACAGCAACTCTTACAGTAAATGCAAATACAGAAATAGATGCATCCTCTGTAACAATAAAAACATCCGAATTTGATTTCTCAGGTAATATTACCGGTTCGGAAGCTGACACAGTTCTTACATTGCTTACACCAACCTTAATCAGCACAGCAATTTCTTCATCCGATATCAAACTGGCAAAACTTATTATCAACCAGGATACAATTCTAAAAACTTCAAATGCATCTGCGCTTTATGTGTATGTCTCTGAAATAAATAATTCTGGAAAAATATTGATTATTGATACTTCAGTAAGTAATTTTGAATTCAAACAGGCTTGTATCATAAATACTGATATTCAAATTTATGATGGTTCAAAACTTACTGCATGGACAGGAATTACAACCTTTACAGGAAACCTGACTATTTCCGGTGATTTTGCACATAATAATGGAACTATAAAATTTGCAGGCACAACTCAAACACTCACTACAAAAGACGACGGATCAACAAACTTCTACAACATACTCATTTCATCACCAGCAAAAGTAACTACAGCTTCTTCATTCATCGTAAGTGGAACAAGCTGGGACAATACCTCTGAAGAAAATGGATTTACAGCTACAGCAGGAACTATCACTTTCAATAATGCAACCGTACCAGCCAGTGCACCTCTTACAACCGTAAGCGGTAAAAACATTTTCTATGATGTAGCCTGTAAAACTACAGATCAGAATATTACATTTGAAGAAGAAAATATTTTCTCTCATGAAGTTACAATCGGTGAAAGTGCAAATATTCCGAATAATGTAATTATCAGCAGTGCATCAGCAATCACTTTTGCACCAGAATTGTACTGCCAAAATATAACAATCAATGCCGGTGAAAATGCGGTTACTTTTACAGATGATTCATATTTTAATACCAGCTTTACAAATCACGGCACAGGCCTGGTAACTTTTGAAGGCAGCGCAACCTACGGCACATCTTTTATAAACGAAAGTCCTGCACTCACTACCTTCAAATCAAGTTTTACTGGAACTGGAAATGCCGAATTCGCTGGAGATATAAACCTCACTGATGATGCAGACAGATTTTTCTCTGCCGGTGCAGGACACAGTATTACAACTACAAACAATCTGATTGTAAACACTAACTCAGTGAACACAATTCAGATGAACTCTACACCAACCTCAAAAGTAATAGCAAAAAACTTTGTTCTATATTCTGGAAAACTGAAACTCAACGGAACTCTGGAATCCACAGGAGATATCATTCTTCTTGGACCTGATTATACAACTCTTGATTCTCAAACAGGAATCGATGGAATCTATCTTTATAATCAGACAAGACCTTCGCCAGTAAATTATACGACTGCTTTCATAGCCGCCCCATATAACGGTGAAGTCACAGCTCTCGAAAACGCAGTTATAAAGGCAGATAAAAACTTCTATTCAAATGGAATTATACTTGCAGGACCTGCATCTGGTTCATTTGAAATTCAACTCCCTAAAACCTCTGATTCACACAAAGGCTTTGCAGAAGCAGTAAAGACCACTGTAAACAACTGCAATGTCCGCTGCTGGGAACTTCCTTCTAACACAGCTACTGATGATACCGCTCCTGCAAAAATCGCAGCCTATGAGTGTACGGATAATTCAAATAATACAAACTGGAACTTTGAAGATTTTGAAATCCTCAATGCATGGACAGAACGCGATGACGCCATTTTTGTTGAGTTTAATTCTCCAGTCAGAAATCTTTATAATGAAATTACAAACTCACTCCCTTACCTCACCTATCAGGGATCAACAGATACACGAACTGCCTTTGCAGGAATCTATACAAAACCAGATTGTCAGAATGCAGACTTAATTGAAAATATAGATATTGAACTAACTAACGGTCGTTATTCTATCTTCCTCAAAGCACCAGATTCATGGAACACTGATGCAACAGGAACTTCTGCAGGCTCGTCAGCCCTCAGCTCAGACCGCAATGGAAATCACAAAACTTCTGTTCCATATCTTGACATTCCTCGTTCACTTACTGGTGTAAACTACATCATAACAAACAAATGGGGAAAGCGTCTGAACAACTACAGTACACGCCCCCCTACCCCAGGCAAGTCTTACGGAACAAATGAAACAGCAGGCAGTGAAACCTACGTCCTCGATAAAACAGGTCCTGTACTCTGGAGTGTTCGTACCGGCCAGGAACTTCACACAGCCTATAACAGCGCAATCGGAGAATCATGCCAGCACTCTTATGATTCACACAACTTCCTCGAGTTCCGTTATTCTGAACCTGTTGAATTTAATTCAAACTCTATTCCAGCTGATTCAGAAAATATCCAGGTTACTGATACCTTTGGTGCTATCTCAGGAAACGCAGGCTTTACCACTGCTACAAACACACTTATCTTTGCAGGAATTGCCCGCCTCACCGCCCCTTCAGCAAATCAGCTTTTGCTTAATACAGGCTCGCAGGGTTCTGCAAACAAATACATGAATGCTCTCTACCGCACAGACGAATATTCTCTCCGTCTTTCTATAGCCGGCTGGACAGATGGAACAGTTTCTGACTATAGCGGAAATGAATATAAAAACTGGAAGGGATATATTGATGAAGCAAAACCTTTTACAGGAGCACAAGTTTTCCCTATTGATACTACAAACAATCTTGTAACAGACCTTCAGGGCAATCTTCAGATTGAATATGAAGCAAATAAAGTAGAGCCGCTTATTATATCTAACTCCATAGATGAAAATCCTTCACATCTGTTACCAGTTTCGCCTGACGTATACAGCGCCTGGGATATTTCAGAACCGGTATTTGCACCATTACGTCTTAACTCAGAAACAACCTGGACAGAAACAAAAAATGCAGATACCTCAGAAGCGATTGGAAATACAAATGGTTCCGGTTCTACACTTGACCGAATTGACTTCCATTTCTTTGATAATACACCAGCTTATTCGTCTTCTGATACAGCCGAATGGTTTACAGAAAGCGGATGGTGTACTCCGTCAACTGCAGGTGGTAAAGAAAATCTTTATGACAATACTTATACATACGCTGCAGATATCATTGGTGGTGCCCGTCAATTTGATTCTGTACAGGCAAGAAGAACTTCAGGCGGTATAAGACTTTCAACAAAGCTAAATGCTGCCGCTGGTTTTAAATATTCTACTGATATAGATGAGACAAATCCTTCAACAGCTTTTGCCACAGGACTTTCAAATATACATACAACAGTAATTTCGCAGCTTTTCACAGGTGCTTCAGAACCACAGCATTCTGCAAATGACCCTGACGGACTTTATCTTGGAATTGGAATTACCGATACAGATCTCCCTGTAGAAACCAGTTTTGCTTTCTCATACAATTATTCAAATGCCTTTTTGACAGACCTGGCCGGAAACAGACTACGTAATAAAACCATATCAAAAACAATTGACCGTACACCACCTTCATTCGATATAATTTTGAGTCCTGTAAATCAAAAGCAGATCTATATCGTATTCGTAAAAAAGATTTCTTCTAAAATTGAGTTCCGAAACCCTGACGGAAGCCCTAATGAAATTTCAGAAAACACATCTTCAGAGGTCTTCCTGAATATGCTGCCATCATGTTTCCAGATTATTACAATCAATTCAGATGGAAGTTATGCCCCAAGTACAGATATTGAAATTGATACCTCTATACCTGCAAAAATTGTTGAGCAGTATTCTGATAGTCACTTTACATGTATTTCTATGACACTCACAAAAGAAATCTGCTTTGAAGATATCAAAAATCTGCATATTCAGCTTAAGAACCATCCGGATTTTCCTGAGACTTCACCAGATATCTACACAAACAATAACAACGCAAAGGTCACATTCATTCAGGATGAATTAGGAAATTACATGCAGATGTATTCTGCACATGCACTGTCAGATTTTGCAATCGGTCTTGTAAATCCACTTTATGCTTATTCATCTGATATAAATGAAAATGACGAACCTGTTATGAACGGACTTTATGAACAGGGAAGCTGGGCTGTTCATGATTGGGATGCAGATCAGAAAAACTACGGAACTCTTCCTAACACACATGCTGTAACAATAATTGCAAGTGAAGAGGATGGTACAGAAGACAACTCACAAATTCCTGAGAATGTACGACTATATCTTTCTGATTCTCCAGATGCAGGTTCTGTTTCAACTCAGTTTAATAAAGACTTTAAAACATCACTAAGAGTATGGCTTCCTGATTTGACAGATGGAATTTTCCGTGCGCTTTCAGCAAAAAATAACAGCAACTTTACTTATGTAGACAGCTCACTTCTGAATGAAGAAGAACCAGCAGAAGGACTGATTTTCGATATTCCAGTTGAAATGATAAACAGATGGAAGAACGGAGATCAGATCAGTTTTATTTTCGGAATTACAGAATCCGATGGCTCACCTGTTTCTATTTTCAACAGCCCATATTATGATAATGAACAGAGACGATATAACTATGCATTGAGTTCAAAAGTACCTCTGTATAGTTTACGAATGCATGATATAACAGATATCGGAACTCTTGATTTGTGGTCATTCAGACTTAAGAGTGAAACTGCCCAGCGCGGCGGTGTAACCATCCTCAACAATGTTATTGATGCCGGCAAGGGAGAAAAGACCGTTGTAAAAATCAGTTTACCGGACGAAGGCCGTCTTAACGTAATTGTAATGACCCTGGACGGAAACATCATAACCTATCTGAACCGCGGAAATACAAAGGCCGGAGAACATTACTTTACCTGGGACGGAAAAAACAGAAATGGAAAGCCGGTTGCCCGTGGAATGTACTTTGTGCGTGTCATTGGAAGCGGCATAGACGAGACCCGTAAGGTAATGGTCGTTAAGTAGAAAATCCCTGACGACCGGATTTTCTGCCTACGCTTGCCGACATACGAAAAATCCTCTATACTTACCGAATGGAACAAGAAAACCGACTGCATACAAGGTATGAAGAAATCGGCCGCATCACCGCACCCGAAATTTGTGCACTCCCTGGAATACTTGACGATATCAGCTTGAACGGCTGCAAGGTGCATTATTCATTTCCTGTCGTTGTTGATCTGGAAAATGAATATGATGTAAAGATATCACCTCTGCACGGCTCAAACAGTTCTCCTTTGAATCTTATCTGCAGCCCGCAGTGGGTAAATGAACTCGGCGGAAGTACTTTTATAGGCTTTAAGATTCACTATTCTCCAGACGCACATAAGCTCGAAAGCTTTATAAAGCATCTTGAAAAAATCACTAAAGACGATTTACCAGATATAGTTTAATTATGGAAAGAAATCTTGCATTCCTGGCCTTTCCCGAGATGTCAGAACTTTTAATTTCTGAACTTGCAGGCCGATTTGGAATTACACAAAAGCCGGATGCACGCTACGGCGACCTTCTCTACTATGAAGAACTCGATTTGCCAGAGTTAAAAGATGGTACAACAGCCCTCCCCTACTGGGCTCGTACCGTTATGCTCGAACCTTTCTTTTTGAAGTTTGATTCAATTGGAGAAGCCGCAGGAGAACTTAAAAAACTTCAGAGAAACTGGGCACCATATCAGTACACATGTTTCCGCCGTGCTCAGCTGATTCAGGAAAAACTTCCATACATCAACTTAAAAGACAGAAACTTCCCGGTAAAAATTCCAGACTCACCAATGGGACTTTATACACTAATTGATGAGCACACAATGATAGCAAGTGCAGCCACAAACAGCACACTTCCGGCAGGAACCCTTCATTTTATTGAAGACCACGAAAATCCACCGAGCCGTGCATATCTGAAAATTCAGGAATCTCTTACAATGGCAAATCTTCTGAACAGCACAGATCTTCCACACGAAGGACAGCGCTGTTTTGAAGCAGGAGCATGTCCTGGAGGCTGGACTTGGGTACTCGTAGGACTTGGAGCTGAAGTTTATGCCGTAGACCGCGCCCCACTCGCAGATTCACTTATGAATAATCCGCTGGTAACATTCCAGGCACACGATGCTTTTACACTTAAACCGGAAGAACTCGGACCTGTAGACTGGGTATTTTCTGATGTAATCTGTTACCCGGAACGCCTTTTTGAATGGATCAATAAGTGGCTGGAATATAAACCAGACTTAAATATGATCTGTACAATCAAAATGCAGGGTGAAATTAACTGGCCACTTATTCAACAGTTTGCAGATATCCCAGGAAGCCGTATTGTACATTTAAACTACAATAAACACGAACTTACCTGGATTCATACCCGATAAAAAGCCCTTTTACGCACAAATTCCTGTGAAAATTTCATAAAAATAAAGTTAATTAACTTTAACTATTGTCTTTTCGAATTTTTTCCGATAATATATTAGTTATTGAAGGAGAGTAAAATCATGCCAACTTTAAGTGCAAAGAAGGAAGCTTATTATCTGGCTGTAGACAACACAGACTATCCACAGAACATGAAGAAATACATCAAGAAGTTGATTTCTAACTGTGCTACTCCTGAAGAGATTTTTCAATTAACACTTTTCTATCTCTACAATTGTCAGACTGCTTAGCTTCCAGCTCAGTAAAAAATCGTGTAATTAGAACGGATGCCTGAATAAACAGCATCCGTTTTTTTTTATTTCAGAACACCAGTTGCAGCCATGATAGAAAGAGAAGTTGCAATTACAGAAACAATTGTAGTAATTACAGGAGCATACTGATTAAAATAAAACAGGAATGAGTTGGTATCTGCAGTAATTGTTGTTTCAGGAGTAATTTCGCTCTTTTTATTGAGCTTTCTTCCATCAGAATCAATAATATCTACAGACTTTCCGGCATTCATAGTTTTATTAAAACCACCGGCAAGACCAATATAGTAATCATAAGTTTTATTTGGAATATAAGGATAGCGGCCAGGCTTCTGAACAGCACCAGAAACAGATACGAAGAACTGCTTCATAGGTACACGCAATAAATCACCAGGCTGAACAACTAATTCAGTAGTAAAATTAGAATCATAAAGAACTCTTGAAATATCAATTGGAATCAGCTCTTCACCACGAACAATAAATGCATTCTGGATATCAGCAATTGCAGATTCAAAATATCCTCTTTTTGCTCTGAGAAAGAAAGCATAATTTTCATCATAATCAAAAGGAACTGTAATACGAGTCGCACTTTCTACTTCAGTTGCATTTTCTTCAATATCACTATTCTGCTTTAAGATAGCACCTTCCATATACATAACAGGACGGCTTGCAACAAGAGAATCAATAAAAACACTATCAAAAGAATTAAGCACAAAATTAGAAACCTGTTTTGGATAGTCCAGATAGATAACAGAACCCGGTTTTTCTGAACCGTCAATAATTCGTGTTACAGTAATTCTTTTTACATCAGCACGTTCACTAAAGCCATCAGCATAAACATCAATAAGATCTTTAAGATTTTCATCTTCAAGAAGCTCATAAGTTCCAGGACGGCGCACAGCACCAGAAATGCCTACCTGTTTATGAAATTTCTTCAAGGTAATTACATCACCCGGACGCAGATACGGATCCTGAGACAAATCACCTTCACGGCTGGCCTTAAACAAATCATAATGCTTTGTAACACCATTAGTAGAAGTAACTGTAATATCTCTGATTGAAGCATAGCCTGTTTTAACCGGATTCACTACAGAAGAAAGACGGGAAAGTGCCCATGCAGAACGTTCAGAAGTAGAAGTTACTTCACCTTTTATAATTACATTAAAAGAAGCAGGGCTTACAAGTGAGAACTGAACGCCACTCATCGGATAGTTCTTTGAAACAATATCTTCAACCTGTCTCTTCAATGTCATATAAGATTTTCCAGCAGCATCAATAACCGCAAGGTTTGCTACCCTTACCTTATAAGTTGAATCAACCATAATATGATATTCCATAGTACTGGAGCCTGCAATAAATCCAAGTGTATAAATATCACCAGCAGTTACCATATAATCTGCATTCGACATTGCAATCTGTACACGTGAATCAACTTCCTGATTTACAGTTTCTACAGATAATTCTCCAGCGGCACAAATAGAAATGGCACTGAAAAGTATTACAATTGAAAATAGTATTTTCTTTTTCATTCTACACCTTAGCTTTATTTATTTTTTTGATGAACTGAGCTTTGACATAGCTTCCGGATCTTTTTTAATATTCTCTACCGCATTAAGAGCAAAGGCAAGGAATACAGAAAGGAAGAATGCCGCAAAAGTGATAATAATACAAAGTTTACCACGGCTTGGTTCTGATTTTCTATCTGGAACTTCAGCATATTCGAGAATCTGGAATACAGGCTGTTCACTCGCCATAGTAACCTTAAGAGACTCATACTGAACCTTGAGCTGAGAATAAATCTGCTGCTGAGCAGAAAGTTCAAGCTTTAATAAAGAAGAATCAAGCATAATTGAAGGAGCTGAACTTGGATTATAAATATTTGAAACCGACTGCTCCAGAGTCTGAATGCGCTTCTGGAGAGAAAGAATTTCATCATAAGAATGCTGAATATTTTCTTTGAGATTTGCTTCCTGAAGCTTATTCTGGTCTATTCCAAGTTCATTAAAACGAGCTTCAATAAGATCTACAACATAATTAACAACTTCACGTGCAAACTCTGGATCAGTATCTGTAAAGCTGATGCTGAAAACTCCTGTGTCAGTATCAAAATTAGAAGTCAAAACCTTTTTAAGAGCCTCACGGCTTGCAGCTCTCGGTGATTTTTTGATTTTATAACGTTCAATAAGATTAAACTTATCAACAACAGCATCCTGAATTGTATTACTGTTTACAAGATAACCTGCAAGAGCACTGTTAGAAGAACCACCGGAAACACTAACACCAGCAAGCCCTGCAAGACTGCCAAGCCCGCTTGAGCTGAGCATAGATGAAAGACCGCCCTTAGCAGAAGAATCATCATTGATAAGCATCTGAGCTTTTGGTGTATATTTATTTGGAAGGAAAGATTTTTCAGGAGAAAGCTTTAATGAAATAATGGAAATGACTACGGCAAAAATCATAGCCGCGCCAGTAAGTCCAATAATCAGAAATTTATGCTTCAATAAAACAGCAAATAAATCTATAAGACTAATTTCATCTTCTTTTGCATTCTGGATAGTAGGATTCTCGTCCATACAAAAACTCCATTCACTATTAGTATATAATATAAACATAGGTATTATATACTATATTACAGATTAGTTTAAGTCCCCTGGAGTTTTTACAGAAAAACCAAGACTATTTGCCTGAGTCCGGAGATTTTTATAAGAAAGAATACTTTTTCCGTTTATACAGAGTTCAGAAGACCCACCGCCATCCATTTCCAGAGCATCAGTACAGCCCAGTGCCTTAAAAATTACTGCACACTGGGGATACGAAAGCCCTTCACTTTTTGAGGTGTTTTCGCCTTCTGCAACCATAATAAATAAAGTTTTACCGGCGTCAGAAATTCCAAAGCCTGTTCTTGTATCATGATTTCGGCGGAAGGAATCAATTACCTCACCGTTTTCGAGAACTACATAAAAACCACCGAAAGAATAATCACTTTCTGACGCAGCTTTTTCAGACTGATTTTTTTCTATTGAGGCCAGCCAGTAATTCTGACCAACATCATCAACCTCACTCTTGAAATAAATACCTGCATAACGTTCCACAGGAGCAGAAAGCAACAGGCCGTCTGCAACATGAACTCCGACAATCTGTCGGGAAGTACCAAGTTTTGCTGCTAAATCCCAGGCACCGTTCTTTCCTGCAAATGGAGAAAGGTTTACAGCCACAGTGCAATCATATTTTTTCGCAAAGTTTTTAGTTTTAAGGCCGCGGAAAATAAACGGCTGAGCACCACCTTTGTCCGGGAAACAAGAGAGAGAAAGCCCGGCGAGAGTCAGATCAATTTTTACAACGTGGTAAATTATGGGGAACCCGGAGTTTTTGTAATCAAAACGGGAGATGCCGGGGCAAACCTCCTGCCATTCAAAAGAATCCGGAACATAAGATGAAACTGGATATAAAAGAGCCTCGTCTTCAACAGAAAACTGCGGACGGCTCACACAAGAGGTAAAAACAAGAAGTAAAAAGGCAACAATGGCCGGTAAATATTTTCGAATCATATTACATCAAAAAAAATCCCGCCCACGGTAAATCATGAGCGGGATCTGTTATTTATTATATAACACTATGCTTTGTTCAAGCGGCTTTCGAGGTCATCCAAAATAGTGTTGAGCTCTTTTGGAAGGTGAGCACCGAATTTTGGATAGTGGTTTTCGCGAATATCCTTAACCTCTTTCTTCCATCCTTCAACATCAACCTTGAGGATTTCTGGAAGAGTCTTCTTGTAGCAGTCAGCAAGACCATCAGTATTGATAGCGCCTTCTTTTGGCATATATCCGATTGGAGTATCAACACAGTTATCAACACCGTCACAGCGGTCGAAAATCCACTGGAGAACGCGGCTGTTGTCACCGTATCCTGGCCACATGAATCCACCAGGGAGGTCAGCATTGTTTTCGTCCTTGCGGAACCAGTTAACGTAGAAGATCTTAGGAAGCTTGTCCTGATCAGCCTTAGCACCTACGTCAATCCAGTGCTGGAAGTAGTCACCCATGTTATAT
>JAEEGH010010478.1_pt1 | contig 21264 bp, 14 predicted proteins | sample 9134181 | NCBI WGS metagenome assembly JAEEGH01 (sample SAMN16246544, study PRJNA631951) | gut metagenome | biome: gut microbiome; feature: rumen; material: DP-attached | host: Bos | place: Iran: Karaj | collected 2018-10
CTTCGGGATAAGCCCCATTGAACACATCGATGATGCGCTTGCCCGTGTTGTTGAGGCGGTCGTTATAAATGGCCACCGCTTTCAGGCGCAGCGTTTCCATTTCCTTAGCCTCCAATGTGCCGCGCGCCTCTTGCAAGTCGCGGCTGATTCTCTCGCTTTGTTCGACCGCTATTCTTTTGTAATGGCGATGATAGGCCATGAAAGCCAACAAAGCCAACACAAGCAACACGGCGATGCAGCCCACAATGAGTTTTTTCCTTTGTGCCGTTTGGGTTTCTTTTTGCTCGCGCAAAGTTTGCAGTCTTGCATCGCGTTCCGCTTTGAACTGCTCGTATTGCTTCACAGCCAACATCCCATCACTCACCCGCTCCGATTCGGCCTGCACATAGTCGGTGCATAAAGTATGGAACAAAGCCGCGCTGTCAGCATTGTTCTCCTCTTGATAAATATCTACTAATAACGACATAAGGGCACCTCGTTCCACATCGCCCAAATCCGCCTCCAAAACCTTCAGCAGGTAAGGTTTCGCGTCCGCAAGCCTACTAGAAAAATACAAGTTCATTCCGATGCTTACCGAATCGTTTTTGGTGTCCATACCGCGCCGTGCCTTATAACCGATAATCTGTTTCTGCACCATCACGCAAGAGTCAATCTGCCGACTGTCATAATACAAACTCGATAAAAGGTGTCGTGCGGCGATGTATTCCCAAACATCGGAAACCGAGTCGATGTAAGGCATCACCTTGTCCAAATAGTATCTTGCGGAGTCGTTTTCTTTGACGACTTCGAAAGCGGTGGCTAAAGCTCTGCCAGTCCATATCATCCATGTGGTGTCAGGAATCATCTTTTGGTAATACAATGCACGGCGCAGCGCATCAATTTGGGCATTGTTCTCTATCTTCCGACGAAATACATGCGCCATTTGATAATAGGCTCGTGAGGTGAGCAGCATCTCTTCATCGGTCATGTCTTCGGGCAACCTTTCCAAACATTCGGCCACCTCAAAGAAATGTGGAAGTGCCTCCATCAAGCTGTCGTTTTGAAGACAGACATAACCACTATCATATTGCGTTTGCGCTTGTTGCATGGCCTCGGGAGCAAGGGAATTCTGCCGTTGGCTGCAAGCGGAAAAGACAAGTGAGACAAAATACAATACTATGAGACGATAAAGATTCATCGCCGCAAAGATAGTCAAAATCTTTATTTCATCACCGTCACTCGCAACGTATAATTTTTCCCTTCCGCATCTACAATCCTGAACAGATACAAACCATCCACCAAGCTTTCCACAGAGATACAATCTGCGTTCTCTGCGCTTCTCACCAACTGACCTAAGGTGTTATACACTTGAATCACAGCGGGTTCAATGCCTTCAATCGTCACCCTTTCCCTCGCGGGATTGGGATAGACAGTCACCTCGCTTGCACTTGCTTCACCCACTCCATCCACTGACCAATAAACCCTCACGAAATACTCAAACTCGTTGTACTTCGAGCGTGCTGGTGCCGAGTAGCAGTCGATGGCTTGGTAGTAGGCCACCACCTTATACAGATAGAAAGTCTCGTCCTCCAGAGTGGTGTTATCTGTATAAGAAGTGGCACTGGCACTGAGCGTCTTGATTTTCTGCCAGTTCATGTCGGCTTCCTTGGTGCGGTAGATGTAATACCCTGAGAGGCCGTCATGCGGCTGCGGCGTTACCCAAGTCAGTTTCACCTTGTTGTTGTTGGTCATCTCAAACCAAAGGTTGGAGGCTGGCTGGCAATCGTCGCCCACGGTGGCACAAGCCTCATTGGTCGGGTCGCTTTCGCCGCCTTCACAGAAGGCCGTCACAAAATAGCAATTACCGCCATAGCTTGGCTCTTCGTCTATAAACCCTGTTTCCTGTCCCAATATCGTGGCCAACATAGTTCCGTCTCGATACACATTGTATTTCTCTGCTTCGGCTGAATCGAACCAATCTAACACGATATGGTCGCCTTCTGCAAAGGCATACAAGTCGATAGGCATTCCACAATCCATACCGTTGCCGCAACTGTTGTTGGTCTGAAGAAAAATGCCTTCCTCGATGCCGTCTAAAGGACCAGAATAGGAATAGACAACCTGTTGCTCAGCGTCCTTGATGACGAAACTCACGTCGCTGACCGAGCTGCTTCCTTTGGCCCAGGCGAACGAGACGTGGCCTAAAGGCACCGCGACGGTCAGCGTCTCACTGCTGGAATGGGCCGTTACCGATTCCATCAATTGCATCGCGTTGTTAATCACTTGTATGGAAGCCCCTTGCCAGCCGTTGAAGAAGGTAGTGCCTGTCACAATGGTCCAGTTGCAGGAAGGCCCGAAACGCACGCCGCTTTCGGTGGCAATCCTGCCATGGTGACCGTCGTTCACCGCATACACCTGATAATCGTGCAAACCGTAAAACGGCACCTCGTCGGTGATTTCCATAGCCGCTCCAGGAGTGACGTTATCTTGGGTGTAAACCACCCTGCCATCACGTTTGACGACTATCTGGTCGATATGCGTCAAGTTGCTGTTGTTTAAGGCCTTCGTGGGGTTGTCCCAATGCACGGTGCAGATATAGGAGTCATCGGAAAGCGGTTGCACACTCAGATTGGTGGGTTCTTTAGGCGTGGCGTTGTAGACTCCGAGCGGTAGGGCATCTGCTATCATCTTTTGTGCCATATTCCATGTCTGGTTATAGGTTTGCAGATTGTCGATGCTAAACCAGCCGTCAAGGGCACCGCCCCAGCTCCAGTTGATGTGAAACAGGCCGTTGTCGTCGTAGCCGTCGCAGATAAAAGAATGCCCCATGCTTCCGCCATCAGTACCGGCATACAAGATGGGAATGCCCATGTCCAAGGCATCGCGCATCATACCCACCCATTCGTCGTAGGGGTAATCGTCCCGTAGCAGGTTGTGCGAAGTGCCGTAGCCGAAATAGGCAGTCATCGCTGAAGGGATGCTTTGGTGCAAGGCGCCGCTGGCCGAGGAACCGTAGTTCATATCAACGCTTACCCCGCAATGGAATATCAGGGTGCCCACATAAGGTTCGTTCTCGTGCAACGACTCTGGCATCTCGTCCCAATGATAGATAGTTTCACCGAAATTGGCGTTGAGAGTGCCATAGAGGTAGCTGTTGTATGAATGCGAGCCGGTGCCTTGCTGGGGATAGTTCCAATACTTCATCACCTGTGCCATCGAGGTGGCTACGCAACCTGCATAAGCTTGGCCACAAGGCCCGTTCACGTCTTTTGGACAGCATGAGTTGTAGTAGCAGTCTTGGTCCCAATGTGTGGCAATCAAAGGTTGGACAACTACCGTTTTCGAGCTCTGTGTTTTGCCGCAGCGTTCAAGGTTGTCCCATTCTTGGGTAATCACAAAGTCGGCTTTTTTAAGGTTCTCTTCCGCAAAGTCAACGGATTGGCCGTAGCCGTTGAGGAAGTACCTTAGACCCGATGGAATGCGGTCTTCATCGAAACGTCCCGTTTCGGAATAGCCGAGAATGGGGCTGGTAAGGTCACAGGCCGAGATGATGACGAAGCCGTCAGGGATGCCGTTGAAGACATGATACGAAGGGAAGCCCTTCTCGGTAACGGCCGTGCAAGCCCATTCCAATGCAGTGCTTTCGGTAAAGTTGGCCTCAACGAATCTCGCACCCAAGGCCTTGGCGCGTTGTGCATCCACGGTTCCTGCAAAGGCAGAAGCCGATGCCAGCAGCAGGATTGCCAATAAGTTGAAGAATCTGTAGTTTTTCATTGTATTGTGTTTTAATAGGTTTATTCTTTAATCCACTTTCCTGATTCTGTTAAGGTCCCTGAGCCTGTCGAAGAGCCGACCACCCTCCAAAAATACATACTAGAGGGCCAATCTTCGGTAGCAATGCTTATCGAATAGCCCTCAATCTGCTGCTCAAACATTTTCCTGCCATTCAGGTCATAGACCACCACAAAAGCATCCTCCCAGTCGGTCAAGACATGCAGCACATCCCTGCCAGGATTGGGATAAATGGTATTCGAGGCGATTTGTTCCTCCACTGCGTCCCAATCGGGAGCCTCGATGGCGCCAAGGTCGATGCGACCGTTAATGACACGCGGATTGCCTGAAAAGTCAGTGTCGGGATAGTATTGGCTCATATTAGTGGCACCCACATTGAGGCAGGGCGAAGTCTCGGTGAGGGACCAGTTGAAAGGCACGGTTGAATGGTCATACTCGGAACCGATGCCTAAAGTAGGATGGAGGAATTGCGGGTCTTCGCAAATTGTACCTTCGTACCCATCTGGACAACTAACACAATTGTTGAAAATGGTGGGGTCGGGATGGGAAGGGTCCATGCGCTCAAAGTGGATCTGGGGTGGGGTTTGTGGATAAAAATCGTATCGGTCGTTGCCATAGACGATGTTGTTGTAGATTTTCTGCTGCCCGTTAGTCCAGATGCCAGAGCCATTGTCGTTCATGAAACCCTCACTTTGGTTGTTTACGATCGTGTTGTTATAATAATGAGAATAGTTAGGGGCCGTAGTACCCAGCACGGGCGAATAGCCTTCGTTGTTGACGATAATGTTGTCGTGGAAACGCCCCACGCCTTCCCAGCCGAGATACGCCGTACTGCCGTGGTTGCCGTGGATGTAGTTGTTATAGACCTGAGGCCCTGAAGCATACAGCGACAGTTCGCCGACATGCATGTCCAAGGCTGTGCCATACGTGCCAGTGTTGTTGTAAAACTCGCAATTCCTCACCGTGAAATGCCGCAAGCCGCCCATCGAAATGCTTGCACCCCACCATGCATAATTGTCGTGGAAAATGCAATGCTCTACAAGAATTGTCCCGGGATTGAGCACATATATTCCGCCTCCGCCACAACCGCTTGGCGAACTGGTGTTGTGTTCATTACGATTCTGTGAGAAATGACAATGGGCAAAATAACAGTATTTCTTGTTTCTTACCTCAACGCCAGCACCAAACCTCTCCCCCTCGGGTGCGCCCGAGATAATCTTTCCGAACTTCACCTCGCAATACTCCATGACCACACTGTCTTGGGCGCTGCTCTGGTCGGAAAGCAAGTGGATGCCGTGCCAGCCCGTTTCCATTGTAGGATTGTAGAAATCGGTAGTGTCGCGGGCGGTGAAGACGACTGGATACTTGTCCGCACCCAAAGCATAAAACGAGCCATTGTGTACGGTGATGCGGTAATAGCCCTCCGCAATCACCCAAGTCCCGCGTTCAATGGTAAGGCAAGCTGAGCCGCCTTCATCTGGCTCGATGACGACATCACCTATGAGTCTTACCGTGTCGGCATCCCAAAGCACTTGGCCGTGGTATTCTCCCGACACCTCGATGGTCTGTGCTGCAAGCGGAGCCGTCAGCAAGGCCATCCAAAATGCAAAAACCAAACTTTTCTTCATGGCATAAAATGTTTTTGATGGTACTTTTTTGTTCGTGCCTCCAAAATTATATAAAAAATTACGGGAAAAATCAACGGCTATGGCCAAGTACATATTTTTTCTTGAAACCCATCTTGATAATCAACGAGTTACAATAAAAAAGTACATATTTTTCTTACTCCAAAGCCGTGGAATTAGGGTCAAAATCACCCTTGTTTTTAAGGTAGGAACGGTATTTTGCCACCGTGTTTTCGCTCAGGCCGAGCAGGTCGGCCTCTTCCTTGATGCGGAAACCGAGAAACGTCAAAACGACAAGTTTGCGCTCCGTCTTGCTGAGGTCGGGGTAGGCCGACTTCATCTTCTCGATGCCTTTGGGATAAGCCGATTCAAACGCCTCCATGATGCGCTGCAGCCGATCTTTCTGTCCAGACTGGTAGATGGCATTGGCCTGTTGCTGCAGCATCTCCTTCTGCTGTGCCGTGAGTTGCTCCAATTCGGTATGTAGTAGGCTTTGTGCCTCGCGAAGGCGTGAAGCTTCGGCTTCCTTGCGTCGTCTGTAGAAATAGACGAATAGTGCCAAGAGGGCCAACACGACCAACAGCAGAGTCAACAGCACATACAGCCTCGTGCTTTTCCGTTGATGCGCCTCTTCCTGCTGTTGCAGCTCCTCTTGCTTGTCGAACTCCTCCTGTACCATCACCATATCCTTCATGTTGGCTTCGGGATGCTCCATAGTCAGCAGACGTTCGGAATACTCGATGGCGTTCTTTTCGTCGCCCAATGCCTTGTATGACTCGTAGAGATACCGATACAATTCATAGTTCTCAAAAAACCTGTCAATGGACTGGCCCACAGCGATGGATTGCTCGCCATAATAGATACAGGAGTCGTATTGCTGCATGTGGAAATATGTGTCAGAGAGCGTTTCGAGCAAGGACTGCTGATGATAGCCATACGCATAGTCCGCTGTGTCGGTCAAGCCTTCCAGTCCGGCTTTGGCTTCCTCGACGGCATGGCTGAGCAGTTGCTGCCGTTCCTCCTCGGTCTCATAATGGTTTTGGTCGACACAATAGTTGTAATAAAAAGCAAGGTTGTCGTGGAATACGGCACATTCGTTGGCGTAGCCGAGAGCTTCGGCAGATTGCAGGCCTTTTTGGAAATAGGCCAGACAGCTGTCGTATTCATTGGTGCCAAGATAGGCGTAGCCAAGCATGTAGGCCGAGCTCAGGCGGTTGTAATGGTCGCCCGTCTTGGCGAAATACGCATCTGCCTGCGTCAAAGGGGGAATGGCATCAGCGATGTAGACCGAGGCTCCGTAAATCATGCCGAGTTCGAGATAGATGAAATACTTGCTTTTCTCGATGACCTCTTGCTCATTGGTGGGCGTTGGGGAGAATGCAACTAAGCGTTTGTCCACACGACGACATTTTTCAATGCTGCTGCGGGCTTTCAGCATGGCATCCAGGGCAATCTGTTTGGGCTGTTGCTGATTCGTTGTCTTGTTTCCCATGAGCCAATAGGTCCAAGCCTCATGGTATTTGTCCCTGCCGCCGACAAACTGCGCTTCAGCCACTTGCAGCAGCGAGTCGAACTCTGCATCATATCTTTTATCGTTACCGATGAGCAGGGCCTTCAGCAGACAGTAATGCGCCCGTTCCTTTTCCGAAAGCGCCTCCACATTCAGCGTGTCGAGGATCCGCATCGCGCTGTCCGGGTTCTGTTGGTAGAAGCACTCCACGCGATAGAGCATGTCCTCCTCCTGCGGAGGCACCTCATGCTTGGCACAAGCAGCCATCATCCCAACCAAAATCAGAAGCCCTATGTAAAAAATCCGTTTCACGCCACAAAATTACTCAAAATCCATCAAATTCAATCAAAAAATTCCCCCCTTTCAAAAAGGGGTGCCACACAGCGGCAGGGGAGTCTATCGTTAGCACGTTAGCACGTAAGCACGCATAACGAAACCCCTATCCCCACTATAATCGCCTCTTAACCTCCTCATACAACTCATTATAATCAAAAAGGTGATAATTGCCCACGGCAACCTGTCCATACAGCCATTCAAAGAAGGCTTCATAGTCGTCCGCCGTCAATGTCTTTGCCTTTTCGGCAATCAGATCCTTGATATGTCCGTTCCAGGCATCGATGGTGTAGCGCGGATAGAAGCCGTTGTCAAGCACCTTCACCAATGTGTCAAATGAAGTGATGGCATTAAGCATCTGGTCGTCATCCTTGGTTATCATCCTTTCGTAATCAGCCCGTAATTCATCATAGCAGGCAACCACTGAATCCATCAACGGTTGAGGCAGATGCCATTCCTCGTCCAATCGTTTCCCACAAAGCACCATCTTCTTGGCAATTTTGACAGCTTCCGTGGTATTGCCCTCAAAAACATAACCAGCCAAAACCTCCAAATCCCTTGGAAATGGATAAGGGCCTCCATCCCAATAAAAAGTAGGAAGTTGCGAAACATCCTTGTTCTGATAATATGCCTCAATAAAAGCATACATGTTTGAGTTGTTGATGTAATAGTTATTCAAATAATCCAAAGAGAGAGGTGAAATCTTCAAAGAATCAAGACCTTTATCTGAAAACGCTTTGAGATAGTCTTCTATAGGTCCCATGTCCATTGAGAGCCTGCGTTGATTGACTCGCTTCGGGTCGATGATCGGGAAGAAGTAAGTCACCGAATCAATTGTACATAGTTGAGTCCCATAAATCTGAGGCCTGCTCTGTTGGGTCAGATAACGGTCTTCCATATAAGCCAATGAACGCCTTTCAGCATTGTTGTCCATGACCGCCTGCTTATAGTGTTGCAAATACCAAGGCAGGAAAGACTGCGAATGTTGGGCAATAAGCCAAGCACAATTAGCAGCTTCTCGCCCTACCAACTCCCATGTTGGGAAACCATACTGCGCAATCAATGCCTTAAGTTGGGCGGTATTGAGGGAATCAATAACAGACATTTGTTTCCACTGTTCCTCAGATTGCAGGTTTCTTCTTATGGCCTGGTCTCTTTCTCTCAACACCTTCAAGGAATCGGCGAAGGGCCGACATCTTTTGCTTTCCGCAAGGCCAATGAGCGAATCCAGCTCTGGCCAATAAGGCCTGTCTCGTAATCCAATCTCTTCAAAAAACTTTTGGTTCAATGAAAACCTTTCAAAACCATTATTTTCCGCCAACCTAAACAGCAGTTCCTTGCTCTTGACGGTATCCCTTACTTTCTCAGCTGAGACATAAAACTGCCATAAATCATAGTAATAAACAATAGAATCCACCGAATCCAAGGCCAAATAAGAAGCATACGCCGCAGGGAAGTCATTCGACCTATAGGCCATACAAGCTTTATATTGCAAATCTTCGCATGAATACTGTGGAGCACGCTCTTCAGCCTGATGGCTTCCGTTTTGGCCATTTAACGGCAAATGCACATAAATCACACGGAATCTGTAGTCATCACCGAAGCGCTTCGCATACTGCCGCACCTGACGCAAGTGCCGTTTCGTGTAGTAGCGTGAACTGCTGGGCCAAATCACCATGAGGGTATAATCATATTCGGAAGTCTCTTCTAGTAGCAACTGTTTTTCCTGGTCACTGGCAACGAGGAATTGAACATCGTTTTGGAAACATACGTTTCGATTGACATTCTCGTTCACTTGCCCATATTTACTCGCAATGGGTACATTTTCAAAGATTTCAAGGAATTTTGCGTTGCCCATGCAAATCTCATAGCCTCCGACAATACTACCTGTTGAATCATACATTCGTGTCTGTATAAGCGAATAGAATCCTTTTTGTGCACTCTGCGAGTTGAGGAAATATCGCTCATTCTGCTTCAAACTGTCATTGTATTGCGCGTCAAACTCAAACTGGCCGTGTGGGCAGTCCGGCATGAATTTGTCGATGTTGTGCACCTGTTCCTTGTCCATTCCCGAAAACGGCATCACCACCATGTCCCAAACCATCTCGCGCGGCATTCGGCAGGAACTCATCAACACAATGCTGATTGATAGAATTATAAGAACAACTTTTCTCATGCAAATATGCTTTTAAGCCCGCTATTCCTCATAACGCCCTCCACTAAAACCACACCTTATAAGAAAACGACGGTATAATCGGGAAGAAACTCCGCTGCCAGAGCTGTTGCGGATCGTCGGGGAACTGGTTCCAATACAGCGGGTCTCCTTTTGGGTCGCCGTAGTAGTAATAGTACGGATTCTGCCTGCAATACACGTTGTAGATAGAGAACGTCCATTCGGCCTTGCGACCTTTCTCGTTCTTGGTCTTGAACTTGGCAGCCAAGTCAAGGCGGTGGTAGTCGCGCATCCTGGCACTATTGCGCTCACCGTAGATGTTGACTTGCTCAAAATCCACATCGCCTTCGGGCGTGATGACAGGCGTATTCTGCACCCCGATGACGGGCGTGTAAGGCAGTCCCGTCTGATAAGTCCACAAAGCACTCAGCGACCAACGCTCCGTCAGCTGATAATTCACGTGGATATTGACGGAATGCGGTCGATCATATTCGTAAACGTATTCCTTGCCGTTGTTGATGTGGTCAAACTGTCTCGTGGTATGCGACCAAGTATAGCCCACATAGCCATCCAAGCGGTTGAAGTTGAATCGCGTCATCATCTCAACGCCATACGACTTGCCCTTTCCTCCAGCCTCTACCTTGCTGCGCCAGTCGGAGTCGCCGAGGAGGGTGCTGTAGCCTTCACGGTAGGTGGCCAAGTCACGGAGCAGTTTGTAGTAGGCGTCGATTTCCACGCTGATATGGTCTTGCCAAAATCCTCGTTGCCAGCCTACCGAGGCTTGGTCGGAGGTGGCGGGCTTGATGCGCGCATCGGCAGGAATCCAAACCTCGTTGTTCATGATGGAGCCAGGCGTCATCATCAGATGAGCGTTCTGGGTGACGCGCATAGCAGTCATATTGAGGGTGCTCTGCCCGATGTTGAAGCTGAGGTTCAGCCTCGGCTCCCAAGCGAAATGATGATAACCCTTATTCAAGAAACTATTCGCCCTCAGTCCGATGGAACCATTGAACCAAGTGCCAAACTTCAGTTTGTTGTCCAAATAAAGCGAGTTGTCAAACACGTTTGAAATGTCAGGAAGACTGGTCTCTGAGAAGCTGCTGGAGAAATGGCTGGGGCGATAGTTGAGGTAGGAGCTTTGCAGGCCGTATTCCAAGGTGTACGCATTGCTGACAAAGAGTTTCCAATCGGAGCGGAGCGAGACATCGCTGACACGCGATGAGGTCTTGACGAAGAAATCAGTCGTATCAACGCTGTTTCTAAGATAGGCCTTCATATTGTTCTTGAGACGGTATTGCGTGAAAGACAGTGTATTGGCCATGAACATTCGTGAGCTGACCGCGCTGTTCCATTGTCCCGAGACAAGGAGATTACCCCATATGTTGCTGATGCTGTTGCGCTCGATGTCGCCGTTCTCCTTCTTGTTCTTCCAGATGCGCATATAATCATCGCCCTCATAAATGTTGAAGGCAAAGCTGTTTTTGGCATCAGGCGCCCAAGTGTATTTGGCGTTGATGTCGTGGAAGCCGTAGATGATATTGTAGTCTTGTCCACCTCCCCCTTGGCTGATTTGGCTTGCAATGTAGAGAAGTGCCTCTGTGAGTGTCTTGCGGCCTGTGACGATGAAGCTCGAGTTTTTCAGTCCACCGGGACCTTCCACGGCAAAGGCCAAGTCGGTGAGGCCTGCGCTGAGCGAGCCTTTAAGCTTGGTGGGGTCGCCTTTCTTGGCGGTGAGGTCGACAATGGAGGACAGCTTGCCGCCATAACGGGCGGGGAAGCCGCCTTTATAGATGTCCATCGTGTTGATCATCTCGGAGTTGAACACCGACATAAAACCGCCCAAGTGGTTGACATAAATGAGCGGTACATTGTCGAGCATATAGAGGTTCTCGCCTGGATTGCCGCCACGCACAATCATCAGGCTGGAGGCTTCGGTAGCCGCCTCGATGCCGGGCAACTGCTGTGCCGCCTTGATGATATCGGGCCGGCTGCCAATGGTAGGCAGTTGGTCAATGCTTTTTGCATTAAGGGTTAGTGTGTTGAAGCTTGTTCTTCGCTCTATGCGGGTGGCACTCACTTCAACGGATTGCAAAGTCTCAGTCAAAGGCTTCAAACGGATTTGCAAAGGCTGGTCAGTATGATCCACCTTGAGACAGGTTTCTTCATAGCCAATGCACGAGATGCAAAGTGTGGCAGGCAGCTCCACGGCGAGATTGAAATAGCCTTTTTGGTCGGTGGCCACACCTTTGGAATGGTCTTGAAGAAAGACATTGGCACCGATGATGCGCTCACCATCTTGGGCATCACTGACAAAACCGGAAATATGAATTTGTTGGGCTTGGGCAAAGAAAGAAATGAAAATGCAGATTAGGAAAATGGTCTTCTTCATGGCGCATCAGTTTTTTGGATTGATGAATACCGTGTCGCAAGTCATAGGGGCGATGGCGGCAAACACACCATTGCCATTCTCCACGTTGCTGTAAAGGTTAAGTGGTGTGATGACCCCGAGGAAAAGGTTGGTGTAGGCATCAGGCTCCTCGTAAGCATCTTGACTCTTCAAGTAATGGTAAGCCGACTCGGAGAGGCCGTGCATCCTGACCACCACATAGCCCGAACGCACAGCGGTGCCAGAATGGTCTCCTCCCCAACCGTGGTTGCCAAACGTGCTGTTCACCTTAAGTGTATAATCCGTCTCGGTGATGATTTCATTGCTGAACAGAAGTCGGTCGGAGCCTTCGTTGAGCAACACTGGGTCATCGGTATTGATGGATGAGGTTATAGTGCCTTTGGAGAAGGAATAGCCTGATTCATAGTCGTTTCGGAATAGCGCATCCATATTCATTTGATAGTATTCCTTTTTGTTTGGGTCAGTATTGAAGGTGACCAAGAAAGCAGGGCAAGGGTTGTCTTCTTCATCCACAGTGGCATTCTCCATGATTTCCACATGGGTCACCACAGGTTTCTCGGGCATCTCGGTTTGGGCAAAAAGGGTGTCGTAGCCAGGAATGACCACCTTGCAGGCATATTCGTGCAAGGCCTCGGCGGTGGTTTCACCAACATAAAGGCCATCGCCCTCGTGTTGTAGCCTCTCGGCGAACTGCCCATCCACATAAAGCAGCACTTCGGCATCGGTGCAAGGCGCAGGATGCACCGAGTCGAGACATCGGGCGAAAGAGACCTGTGCCCACACGGGCTGGCCTTCTTGTAGCACGGCGTTCAGAGTAGGTTGAGGGTCAAAATCAGGTCGCTCGTAGTCGCTGACCTGCTTGCGGCAGCCGCTGAGGGCAAGCGCAGCAAAAAGGAATAGAATGATTGGTTTGTTCATATTAAAATGTTGATTTTATTGTCTGTAGGGCTGTCGTACCACGGTTGTAGGGCTGTCGTACCACGGCAGCCGCTGAAAACGTTTTTTATCAGCGGCTGCCACGATGTGACAGCCCTACAACTGGTTATTGTTGCCATTTCTTCGGCCCAGGGAAACGAACGTTGAAACCCCAGCGGTGGATGGCCTTGGCCTTCGTTTCGCCAGTTTTGGGTTTGTATTCCTTATTTAAGTTGTCGAATGCCAATTCATAAAAGATGCCGAAATACTTTGACGGATTGATGGCTAAGCCAACGCTACCGCCGTAAAGAAAATCGTTGCGGACAGGGTCGGTAAAAGGACCGTCGTAATCAGGTTTATACTGCTCCGTTACGGTTCTCATGCCCAATTCGCCACGACAATACACGTCGACAAAATAAAAGTTGGGCAGCAAAAGTGTCAGAGGATGCAGTTCCGTATGGATGCCGTAATGATAGTAACGTTCGATTTGTTTCCCATCAAAAACAACAGGGTCGTAAATGGTATCCATGCCTTGAATGCTATATCCACCACCAATCATCATCAAACTTTCATGTGTGCCGAAACTGCCGAAGGCTCCCACCACGCACCAATCGGTAATGCCATAGCCTACGCCAACGCGGAAGTCAGGATAGTCAGACAAAGGGTATTTCTGCATCATACGCGAATAACTCACATCAATTTTGAAATTGCCTTTGTTGAAAGGCTTCAACGAGGTGAATGGGAGGTTGGTTTGCGCGAAAGCCATGCTGCACGACAACATGAAAGCCAAAATGAAAACGCTTTTTCTCATGATAATGCGGTTTGTTTTATAGTGGTTGGATAACGATGGTGTTTCGGTTTTATTGCTGGTTTTGCCATTTCTTAGGTCCGCCAAAACGGATGTTGAGACCCAAACGTTGGTACAAATGATGTCTGAGAGAAGAGGAAGCCACCACATGATGATCAGTAAGCGTGTTGTATGTCCTTTCATAGAAAAAGCCAAAATACTTGGAGGGATTGATGGCCACGCCCCAGCCTCCAGCAAGATAAGGTATAGCGGAGTTTTTCAAATCCCCCGTCTCAGTTATATGGGATTCATCGTAGCCAGTTTCGCTTACGACACTGCAAAAATAATGGTGCAAACCAGCACGAACCAAGGCATAAACATCCAAGAAGTAGAAATTCGGCAGCAGCAGAGCGACAGGGTGCAATTCCGTGTGAGCACCGTATGCAAGATAGTTGCTGTGGTATTCAAGCCAATATACATCAATAGGCTCGCCATTCTCATCTCTTCCAGTAAGTCCTAACGCACGATAGGACATAAAGTCCCTACCGAAATCAGCATAAAAGCCCGCCACACACCAATTGGTAAAACCATACCCGGCGCTGAGGCATATTTTGGGTGCCTCGTTATGCAGACCGCTTTCCGGCTGCTTTTCATAGCCGAGATGAAGTACTATTTTGTCTTTATTGATAGGCTTCAAGGAAGTGAATGGGAGGTTGGTTTGCGTGAAAGCCGTGCAGGACAATAGCAGCAAGGCCAGCAGATAAATGCTTTTTCTCATGACCGTTGATTAGGGTTTTGTTGGTTGATAATAATTGGTGTAATAACGGCAGGCTTGGGGTTTTATTACATTCCCGCTATGCCCATCTGGATGAACACAATATCGCTCTTGTCGGCTCCTAAGCCTTTGTTCCGCTGTTATGGCATCATTGGAGATTATTTTTCGGAACGCACTGCCCTGACAGAGAAACCACAACTGCGGCTATAAAAGTCGCTGGTATAGGGGCCATTCGTATTGACGATGAAATAATTCGCATAGACCGGGTCGTCAGCACAAAGCGAGTTCGACCAATAATAGCCGCATTCCCCAAGTTCAGTAAGACCTCGTATGTCGAAATAGCCACCGGCGGGCAGAAAGAGGCTCTGTCCATTCCCATGGAAGACCAGCCCCCACACCTCGTTTTGTTTTACCCATTCGTAGGTCGTGTTGTTGATCAGCTCTTCCCATTGCTCCAAATCGGGCGTACGCCAGTCGCTTCCCCAGTTTACGGTGGCCGCATCATCATCGGGCTGTAATACAGTCAGTTCGTCGGTGAAGCCATTGTAGCCGAAGGTCGCCACGTTGCAGTATTTGGTAAAGGTTCCAAACAGCCCCTTGCAATAACGGTAAGTATTCCAATAATAGTGGTCTTTGGGGCTGGTTTCGGCCCAAGCGAAGTAGTCGCCATAGCCTTCAGGCGTGTCTGCCCCCACATTGCAGGTAGCCCATAATGTGCCGCTTGGCAGCCCGAGGTCGACACACTCCATAACCATCGTAGTGTCACCTCCATTATTACCTCCTCCGTTATCTCCCCCGTTGTTGTCGCCGCCATTGTTCGGCTCATCGGGTTTCGTGCAGCCTGCGGCAAAAATCATCATCAGCGCAACCAGTGCGTAAATTCTTGTCGTTTTCATTGTTCTATAGGTTTTTATTAGTCTTATTAAGTCCTATTTGTCCCATCCTCTGTGCGCTGGCCTGTCCCCCTTTCAGAGGCGGTGCCGCGCAGCGGCTGGGGAGCCTTTCGTTAGCACGATAGCACGTAAGTACAAATAACGAAATCCCCTAACCACACTCAAAACCGATGCTCATATCCCAACGAAAGAAGGATACCTATGAAACCATCATTCCAAAAAGAGAATTTGCCTTCTTTGGTCCTCCCTGTATAACAACCTTGTTGTTGCACACCTATGCGGAGATGGTCCTTTTCCGACAGCCGTATGCGTCCGCCCACTTCCATCTCAGGACCAATAGCAAAATCAATCGTCTCGTTGGCATCATACCGTGTGTTCGTCGCCCGTTCCACAAATAGTCCCGCGTTAGCATAAAACCATTTGTGCGTGAACTCGGCGCGTACAGGAATGCGGATGAAATGCCGTAGTCCTTCCCTGTGATCGCCCGGGAACAGATAACCGCCATCGGTAAAGCCCCATCGGTAATTATACTCGACGCCAGCCAGCAACGACCAATGCTTGTTGAAACTGACTTTGGCATCCACGCCCCCATTCACGTGGTAGACTTCACGCAATGAAGTTGAAGCAGTACCATCTAATGTATAACCTATCTTGGCATAAGGAATAATCGACCAATCTTTTGAATTTTGTGCCTTTGCCGAAAAGCAGCAAAGCAAAGCGATGGCCATTGTGGCCAGAATCCGCTTGTTGAAACTAATTGTTCTCATAACTCATTTGTTTTTAGTTACAAATTCTTTTTGCCACAATAATTGAGCCAAACATGCATTTCTTTGGCAGCCTTTATCTTATCCTAAACCCATAATTAAACTCCACGCCAACATAGCTAAACCTCTGGCTTAAAGTTCCATAGTGTGTATCAGGTTCGCAACCTTTCCAGATTTCGCCTGCGCCTATTTCCCTAAACGAGTAATCATATAAGAGATTGAAGCGAAGCATGTTGCCTTTGCGTGTCGGCCTCTCCAAGCCGATTTTAGCGAAACATGACACGGAAATAGGATCATCCAACACCAAATAGTCGATGACATACCCGTCAGGAAGGCAAATCCCGTTTTCATCGAGACCATACATCAAAGTGTACTCGTATGTGGACTTATACGGTTTGTACAGCCTACCTCCAAGTTCGCCGACCAACAAAAAACCGTGTTTTGTCTTGACGGCAGGGAAAGCCTTCTCGATGGAGAAAGGAAGGCAAATCATCGGGGTATATAGCGTATAGATATCTTTCACCTCCGAATCTCCCGTGTTGTCGAAAACAGAAGGCTGAAACTGGGCACCGAAGCCCACATTAACGCCAAAGTGATAAGGCAGTCGGTGGTAGTAGGAAACTTCAAGGCCACCACCAATAAATGGATAGGAGTTCACAGCGGCTGCCTTGTCCGACGACTTGACCTCTTGCGTCAGGAATGCGTTGATGCCGATTTTGACCATTGACTTTGGCAACAGCTGTTCATGTTCCTGTCCAAAAGTTTTGCACCCGAAAACTATCAGGATTACAATCAAGGCATAAATTCTTGTCGTTTTCATAGTCGTATGATTTTTGAATTGCACTGACAAAAGTATAGCAAAAAAATGCTTGTCAAGGGGTTTTCGGGAGGCCTAAAAATTCTGTCCATGCTTTTTTTGATTGTAAAATCATATTTCTTTGACAATCAACAATATGAATACGATATGGACAAAATTTTGTCCCTATGAAAATTAGTAAAGAAAGGAATCAAATGGCTTTAAACTGTGTTTCAAGCATCACATTTCAAGGTCTTTGGTGGCTTTATCAATACTGTCAGCGGGGGTTATTCTCATCCTTGCCTCTTCTTCCAAACCACTCCTGCAACCAATGCTGCTGCTGCCACCCCTATCGCAACCCTCCACCAACGAAAGGGGCGCGCATTCTCCTCAACACTCGATGTCTCCGGCTCAGGTTCAACATAATAAATGTACTTGCCCTCGCGGATGAGTTGCTGGGTGTAGTTCAAGATAGAGTCGCCGTGGGCGAAGGAAAGTTCCTCGGGCGTGAAGTTGACAGGATAGTCGGGAAGCACGCCGCGACCGAAGGGAAAACGCTCGTTGACCACTGTGTCGAACACCACCTTGATTGTTGGGATTTGGATGGTGATATCGGAATTGGGCAACATGTATTGTGTAAAATTCTCAGCCTTCATTTGATGGTAAGCCGAACCTGTCTCACGCCCGACGATGACACCACGATTTTGTTTCTTCACCCAACCTGCAAAGCAGGTGGAAGCCGAAAATGAGGTCTCGTTGGTGAGCACATACAGTCGTCCTTTGTAGTTGACTAGCGAATCGGGATTTCTCCATCCTGGCTTGTCCAACACGAAACCCTCACCATTGGGAAGCGGCTCATAATCAGCAAACGGGCCGTCCTCACCATCATCCACAGGACAACTGCCAAAGCAAGCATAACCGTTTTTCTTGTTCACAATTTTGCGCAGACTGGTGCAAAACGGTTTCTGGGCCAGATAGGCATAGATGCCTTCCACCGAGGCTGATGGTCCGCCGTGGTTGAAACGAAGGTCAAGGATCAGGTTGGAGATACTGTCGGAGATGAGGTTGGAGAAGATCCCTTTCAATTGCTCTTGTTCCAAGTCATCAAGTTCAAAAGTACGGAGGGCGAGATAAGCTACTGAATCTGAGAGTTTCTCATATTCGAAATGCTCCAACCTCTGCCCCTTATTATCCACGTGATATTGACGGTATTGGTATTCCACCCACAGAGGCTCACGATTTGGGTCTTTGCGCCCCATCTGTTCAAAACGCTTTGTCTCGCCGTCGGCAAAAGTGACGGTAAGGTTATAATCCCCTGCTATAAGGTTGCAATAGTAAGTGTCCACTCCATACAGGAGCACATAATCTCCATAGCTCTTCACAAAGCCATCGGAAAATCCGGCATATTCCAGCAACAGGGTCTTCAATGAATCCGCTGGTATGCCATTTACCGACACTACCTTCTTACCGAGATAATCTTTATATTTTGGAAGCGCACGCCATACTTGTAGCGTATCGTTGAACCAGCCCAAACACACCGAAGAGGGCTTCCCGCTTGCGCCACCCGCCACTTTCGGCTCTGAAATGATAGCCGTATGGCTGTCGTGGATTTTACCTATCAACTTGAACACTAACACCTCAAAATCACTTCTGGTAATCGTTTCACCCATTGTGTTCATTTTATCTTTAATATAGGAATCGAACTCCTCTTTCGGCGTGTAGTCGTACAACCCAGGGAAGGCATCTTCAAGTGCCAACATCATGCTGTCAATGTCAACTTGCGCTTCCTCATGCGTCAATTGGGTCTTGTTGTTCGCCTTGGGCGGAATGAAGGTAGTTTTCAATCCGAAAGGTGTCATCGGGTCAACGGCTTTGGAGTTTTTCGAGATACTGATACAAATGCAAGGTTGCTTAATTTTCTTATAAAGGTATCCGACCGTGCCCAAGGTGTCTCCTCGATGGATTTTTTCACCCGTTTTGAAGAGTCGTGTGGGACGAATACCGTCAATCCAGACGGTTTTTCCATCGGAAGTCTGCACTCCGATAAGCAGGCTTGTGTTATGGATTTTCTCCTGTGTCATATTGTCCCACTCAAGGAAAAGCAAAGAATCTTGCTCGAAGTTGCCCGTTTGTTGTGCAAAGGCTATCAAAGAGCAACTCCAACTGTTGCGATAGCCCAACAAGGCACTGGAGATCTTCCCGTCAACGGGACAAAGTACAGGTGCTCCCAAAGGTGCCCCAATCACCAAATTTCCGAAATTCAACTCGGCTTGTGTCTGTGCGTCGGCTACCCCAATATAGTCCTGCGGACGGTAAAGGATGCCATCACCAGCTTTTTTGTTAGGAATAGGCCAAAGGAAAGTGTCTTGGGCGAAAGCAAAGTTGCTGGCAAGAAGCAGCAAAACGAAATACAGTTTTTTATTCATGGTGATTTGTTTTGGAATGGTCGGTGAAAAATTACCTTTGTCAATAAGACGGATGAGAGTGGCATTTTGTGACATGGCGCAAAAAAGATGGAAAAGTGTTGCCTATAGACGACACTTTTTATTGAATAATGTTGGTTATAAACAACATTTTTTATCAAATAGTGTTGGTTATAACCAACATTTTTGTATTTTTGCAGGCAAAATCAAGGAATATGTCATGGAAACTCTATTTGTAAAACACGATCGACTCATCGCAAAAATTTCTTTGGACATTGTCAGGGAAATGATGAACCGTGTGCATTGGGATGCTCGATTGTTGTCCATCCAAGGCGCCAAAGGCGTGGGCAAATCGACCCTGCTTAAGCAATTCGTTAAACTGAACTACCAGCCTGGCGACAGAAAAGTGCTGTATTGCTCCGCCGATACCATCGATTTTTCTCGAAGAACTCTGGTTGATCTTGCCGAAGAGTTTGTCATGAACGGTGGTGAGAGACTTATTATCGATGAAATCCACAAATATGAAGGCTGGAGTCGCGAAATCAAGGAGATATACGACCTCTATCCCGAATTAAAGGTGATCATTAGCGGTTCGTCACTATTGAGTCTATTGGCTGGCGATGCCGACCTGTCGCGCCGTTGCATCAAATACACCATGTCGGGGTTGTCGTTTCGCGAGGCGTTGAGATTTTATGAAAACCTTGAGTTTCCTGTCTGGACTTTGGAAGACATCCTTACCCATCCTCATGAATTGTGGCAAACTGTGTCTGTCCGTTGCAAACCTGTCGAACAATTCAAGAAATACCTCCAATATGGCTATTATCCTTTCTTGTTGGAAGGCCAGCAAGACTATTTTACACGAATTGAACAGGTGGTTAACTATGTCGTGGAAACTGAACTTCCCTTGATTTGCAAGGTTGATGTGGCATACACCCGCAAGCTCAAAGCGCTGATTTCCATCATTGCTGAAAGTGTGCCTTATGAAGTGAATGCCAACCGATTGGCCGCTGCCATTGAGATAGGGCGCGATACCGTTGTGGGTTATCTGAAAAACATGGGTGACGCCAAACTGCTGAATCTGCTCTATTCTGACAAGAAAAGCATCGGCAAACTTACCAAGCCCGACAAGGTCTATCTCGAAAACACGAACCTGCTTTATGCGCTATGCCCATCTTCAGTTGAAATTGGCACAGCTCGCGAAACCTTTGCCATTACGCATCTTTCAGAAAATCACACCGTTGAATACGGGAAAGACAAAGGCGACTTCAAAGTGGATGCCAAGTACCATTTCGAAATCGGTGGCAAGGACAAGGGCTTCAACCAAATAGCGGATTTGCCTGATTCCTATATCTTTGCTGACGACATCGAGTCGCCCGTTGGTGCAAAACTGCCCCTTTGGATGCTGGGGTTTTTGTATTAGTTCCTTTTATGGACAAAAAGTACTCCGCTCCCCACCAAAGCCACGGTCATAGTAATAAAAAGCCGTCTAAATAGTAACATTAGACGGCTTTAAGATAACCAAATAATTACTTCAGTTCAGTTGTTGTTGACAGGAGCGCCGTTGCCGAAACCGTTTGTCTTCTCGGGAAGGGTTTCGGTAGGTTGGTCAAGCACGCGGCCCTTGATGCGAAGCACAACTGTGGGATTGTTGACGGCGTTGGAGGTCACGGTCACAGTCTTGTTGATGATGCCGGGACGGTTGGTGCGGTAGGTCACCTTGATGATGTCTGACTCGCCTGGGAGGATGGGTTCCTGAGGCCAGGAAGGGATAGTGCAGCCGCAACTTGACTTTGGTTTCTGAATCAGCAGGGGCTCGTTGCCTGTGTTGGTGAAACGGAATTCGCATTTGCCGTTGCCGTTGAAAGGCACATCGCCATAGTCGTGAACGACTTTTTCAAACTTGATTTCAGGGCCAATTTCGGCCTTAGTGTCTTGCGCCTTGGCCGCTCCTGCCATAAGGAGCATGATACCAAGCAGATAAATGACTTTCTTCATTGCTTTTGATTTTAAGATGGTGAATAAATAGTGATTTGTGTTTTAAGTAAGTGTTCAGAATTATTACTATACAGTTATTCTTTTGACACGGGACTTC
>JAEEGH010010482.1_pt1 | contig 21257 bp, 15 predicted proteins | sample 9134181 | NCBI WGS metagenome assembly JAEEGH01 (sample SAMN16246544, study PRJNA631951) | gut metagenome | biome: gut microbiome; feature: rumen; material: DP-attached | host: Bos | place: Iran: Karaj | collected 2018-10
TAATTAACTTGTTAAGTTCTTCCAATTTCCTTACAGCTTCTGATACATTTTTAGTAGCAGTTGCGTGTTGTAATTTAATTAGTTCTTCTTTAGCTTTTTCTGTTAATTCACTATTAATAAACAATTGACTAATTTCATCACCATTTACTAATGCATTTAAGAATTCTCTTAATTTAGATTCTCTTCCTTCTAAAGCTGGTTGAAGTATATCAGCTGCTTTTTTTTGTTCATTATACATTTCTTCCAATGATTTATTTTCTGGTTTTTCTTGAAAACTATTATTCCATTCTGTAACAGGAATAGAGAAATTTTCATCTTCATAAACATCAGGATTTGTTTTTACCATAATTACCCCCATAAAAAACTCGATTATTATACCATAAAACCATATAAAAGTCAATTTATAAAGAAAAGACTAATTTGGTTAAACTAGTCTTTATTCATTAATTAATTACTTTGTCTTTTCTACTGCTGGAATTCCAAATGATAGATAATATTCTTTACCACCTTTTTCTTCAGTTAAAGAACAAGTTACTGGTACAGTATTTACATATACTATACAACCACCATCAAAAGAACTTTTATCACTAGTAGTTGCAATACCAACAGCTTCATATCCTTCACGATATTGATATTGTCTATTTTTTCTTCCTGGATCATGATCAATTGGAACACATAGGATATGTTCACCTTCATAGAATTTCTTTAAGAATTTAGATTTTTCTTCTTCTGGTTTTACATAACCAATTGCATCACCAAAATTAGCATAGATGATATTTCCGTCTCTATCTAATCCTGAACCATGACATATAACTGGTAATGTATTTACATATAATACACATGCTCCTTCAAAAGAAGATTTAGAACTTGATGATCCAATACCAGTTATTTTATAACCAGGATGATAATCTAATTGTCTAACTTCTTTACATGGATCTTTATCAAGTGGTATTGACATTATATGTTCACCAATACCAAATTCAAAGTTTTTATATTCATCAGAACTCTCAATTCTAATTCTATCTTCCTCAGTATAATTTTTTCTTTCACAAGCAGATAATGTTAAAGCAAGAAATCCTGCTAACATTGCTGCTCCTATTCTTTTTTTTGATACCATAATTACCTCCAAAATCGTTGCATATTATACCATATTTTAAGGATTTTGTCAATTTTAACACAATAAAAAAAGATGATTATTCATCATCATTTTTTTTCTTACCAAATAGTCTTTTAACTACCCACATAGTATTACTAGCTTGTTCTATTTTACCAAGTGGTGTATCACGCATTTTACTATCAAATGCTTCTCTTGCTTTTCTTCTTGCTGGCATACTAATTTCTCTAGCTATATACTTTGCATCAGATAATACTTCATCTACTACTTCTTGTTTATTACTTTTAACATCTGGATTATCTACAGGTGTTGGTAATATATATTTACAATTACTAGCTACTTCAGTAAATAAATCAGTGTATTCTTTATTAAGAGGACTACTAGCAAACTTAGTTTCAAAATCCATTGCATCAGAACATGTTTTACCAAATTCTTCTATTCTTTTAAATAGTTCATCAACTTTCTTTTTATATACATCAGTTAATTCATAAGCTGATGAGAAAGCTATTTTTCTACTATCAATACTTTGTTTTACATATTCATTCATTAGAATTGAACCCTTTCATTAATATAGTTTACCAATTCATCTAATTTAATAGTTACTTGTTCCATAGTATCACGATCTCTTACAGTAACAGTGTTATTATTAAGTGTTTCATCATCAATAGTTACACAGAATGGTGTACCAATTGCATCTGCTCTTCTATAACGTTTACCAATATTAGCTGATTCATCATATGAAACACTAAAGTATTTAGATAAATTTTGATATATTTCTAAAGCTTTTTCACTATGATTTTTCTTTATTAATGGAAGTACTGCTACTTTATAAGGAGCTAAGAAATTCTTTAATTTAAGTACTTCTCTTTCAGAGCCATCAGCTAGTGTTTCTTTATGATAAGCTTCAGTAAGTAAAGCTAAGAATAATCTATCTACACCAAGAGATGGTTCAATAACATATGGAAGATACTTCTCATTAGTTTCAGGATCTAAATATCTTAAATCTTCTTTAGAATGTTCCATATGAACTGTTAAATCATAATCTGTTCTATCAGCTATACCCCATAATTCTCCCCAACCCATTGGGAATAAATATTCAATATCAGTAGTAGCTTTACTATAGAAAGATAATTCTTCTTTAGAATGATCACGATATCTTAAATTTTCACCATCTAAACCTAATTCTTTTAAGAAGTTTAAACAGTAATCTTTCCAAAATTTAAACCATTCTAAATCAGTATTTGGTTTTGTAAAGAATTCTAATTCCATTTGTTCAAATTCTCTAACTCTAAAGATAAAATTACCTGGAGTTATTTCATTTCTAAAACTCTTTCCTATTTGACCAATACCAAAAGGTAGTTTTGCTCTCATACTTCTTTGAACATTTAAGAAGTTAACAAATATACCTTGAGCTGTTTCACCTCTTAAATAAGCTTTACTTTTAGTATCTTCAGTTACACCAATATGTGTTTCAAATAATAAATTAAATTTACGAATTGGAGTAAAATCACAAGAACCACATTTAGGACATGGGACTTTATTTTCTTTAATAAAGTTTTCTAATTTTTCATTAGACCATCCATCACCAGTTTCCTTACCACCAGTAAAATCTTCTATTAACTTATCTGCACGTTCTCTTGACTTACATTTCTTACAATCAATTAAAGGATCGGCAAATGAAGCAACATGACCAGATGCTACCCATACTTCAGGATTCATAATAATAGCTGAATCTAATCCATAATTCTTATAATTAACATTAGCATTTTCTTGAATAAATTTCTTCCACCAAGCATTCTTTATATTATTCTTTAATTCTCTACCTAATGTACCATAATCCCATGAATTAGCCATTCCACCATATATTTCACTTCCCTGGAATACAAATCCATATTGTTTACAGTAATTAACTAAATCTTCCATAGTAATATTTTTGTTCTTATCCATACATCCTCCTTAAAATAAAAGAGACTCATCTTAATTCATAGAGACGGGTTTCCCCGCGGTTCCACTCTATTTATTCAAAATGAATCCCTCAAAAACTTAATAGCTCCGGCTTTCCACACCATCATCGCGTTAATCACTAAAATACATATAAATTATAACTAAATATTTATCTTTTGTAAAGATATTTTAATATTTATTAATAATTCTATCTAATTCTGTTTCTAAATTATCAAGAAGTAAATAATCACTAAATCCATCATCTAAATAATGATCTTTAATATGATCTTTATCTTCATTTAACATAATTATAACTGGCATTTTAAATCCCGGTAATTCTTTCATTCCTTTTAAAGTCATAAATCCAGTCATTTCAGACATTTCATCTTCAACAAGTATAAAATCAAATTTCTTACCAGACTTAACTCTATCTATTGCATCAGCACCATAATAGAAACTAGAATATGTAATATTATTCTCACTTAATTTCTTTTTTATAATAGCTAATTTATCTTTATTTTGAGAAACTATTAATACTTTACGATAATTGGCAATAGCATTCTCATATTGATTTAATATACTATTATCTATTTCATGATATACTTTTTGATCAATAGTAAATACAACTTCAGTACCTTCACCAAGATTAGATTTAATCATTAAGTTACCACCCATAACTTTAGCTACTTTTTGACATACTGTAACGTTATATTCTTTTTTCTCTAAATTATCAATTTCATTTTGATCTAATGAACCAGTAGCACTTAATATTTCATTAATCTTTTCAATTGGCATACCTTGACCAGTATCAGATATATTAAAGATTATTCTTGCAACATCATATTTCTCTATTAAATTAATTTTCATGTTGATACTACCATTAGTAGTATTTTTACATGCATTAACTAATAATGAATATAATATTTGTCTAATCTTCATATAATCACCATATAATATTGGTAAATGTTTAGGCATAGAAAGATTAAATGTAACTGTATCTTTTATTTCAGGTTTAATTCTAGTTTCTAAATCCCTACATATTTTCTCTAAATCATATTTATTGTTTACTAACTTAATCTTTTGTACATCTAAAGAAGATATATTTAAAATATTATTAATAGAAAAATCTAATTGTCTAGTCATATTATTTAATGCAAGTAATCCATCTTTTATCTTTTTAGGATTATCTTCCATACGTAATGCATTACTTAAACTATTAATATTTATTAATGGATTTCTAGCTTCTTGTGTCATTTCAAATAGGAAATTATATTTATCTTCATAATTTTGTTCCATTAATTCTTTATTCTTATATAATTCATTTAACATTTTCATATCAGGATTTTCTATTGTAAAGAACATTGTATAACAAATAAATGTACCAACCATATTAGCTATTAATATACTAGGATCATATGATTGAATTGCTGCATTTGCTAATAGCAATACAATAACTGCAAATATTGGAATAAATCTTTTACTTCTAAGTTCTTTAGCATTTTTAATTAGAAGTACAGCCCAAATAACCATATATAATACTAATACTATTTTTATCGCCTCAACTGCAGTACCAAATGAATACATTTTTGTACCATCATAGAATTTCTCTATTGGTAAAACTATCATTAATAAAATAGCACCAAATATAAATTCAGCTAAGTGAATTGCTTTAATTAAACGACATTCTTTATCATATTTTTCTTTATTATTTCGATTTAAACATATTATAAAAGTATAAACCGAAAATACAGTAAACCAACCAAACATTGCAACTAAGTATAATTTTGAGAATATATCAACTATTGTGGATTCTATTCCAAAAGTTCTAACAAACATTTGAAGTGGTAACTCCATTAAATATTCAATACCATTAGCAATGATAATATATTTAAACATTGTATTTTCTTTTGATTTAACTACATCCTTAGTAAAGAACATTATCATTAAAAGTAATAAAAATATAATTCCTGTTGTTAAAAATAATATATTCCACATAGACAACACCTCTTTATTTTTATCTACACTACTTATTATAACACAAGAAATAAATTTTTATCAATTTAATAAAAAAATATTAAGCATTTGCTTAATATTTTATTTCTTTTGTAATTTCTTTACTTTTTCATCAGTAGCAGCTATTACACAATATTGTCCATTATGTAATGGTATATATTCTACATTTTCTACTTTATCATCAATTACTTGAACAAATCCTACATTTTGTTCAGCCATTCTTTTTCTATCTTTCTTTAAAGTAGTTGGTGAATATGGTAACATTCCTTTATGTTCTGTAAAAGTATTTAATTCATATCCATTAGGAAGATATTCTTTCATTAATTGAGTTAATTCTTTTAAATAAATATCTTTATCATCATCTAAAACTGATTTATCCCAAACTATATGCGCAACAAGATTATCCTCACATAAATCAGTTGGTTTTGGTAGGACTATTGCATCATCAATATATTCTTTTTCTTTAATTTTATTTGCAACATCAAATAAGTAAATATTACAATTCTTTAATTTATCGCTTTTTCTACCCCAAATATAAATGAATCCCTTTTCATCTATTTCTGATAAATCACCAGTTTTAATCCAACCGTCAACTTTTGTTTCTAATGTTAATCCTGGCTTATTATAGTATTCTTTCATTGCAGACATACTTTTAATTCTTAACTCTCCTCTTTGACCATATGATAACTCATTACCATCTTCATCAAATACTCCCATAGTAATTCCTGCATATGGAATACCAACACTCATAATTTGTTTTGAAAAATCATATCTTGCATTAACAGTTTCTACTGAAGTAGCTGAGAATAATTCTGAAGAACCATATCCACTGAATAATAAATTATAAGCATGAGCTTGCTTCATTATTTCATCCCATCTTAAGAATTTTCTTACATCAGTTCCTTCTCCACCTACAGTCCATCCTTTAGCATAACTGAAATCAAACTTTTTACCTTCACTCATTTCTTTTTCTACTCTATTAAAGAATGCTTCCCAAGCACTTCCAGTTGTTAATGCCATATTTGGTTTTAAATTTACTATTTGATTATAAAAATCTTTTTCTGATACTCTTGGATCAACATATACCTTCATTCCATTAAATAATGGTAATAAGAATAATACGTTTAATGATGTAGAAGCTGTTGGTGGAAAATGATTTAAACATGTATCTCCAGGAAAATATTGAATATCAGATGCCATTCCCATATACAATTGTGAAATAGTAGACTCATTAGTTGCAACTGTTCCTTTTACTACACCACCTACAGTAGTACCACTTGATGAAGTTATAAATGTTGGTCTATTTGCTTCAAATGGGACTTTAACATTACCACTATAATAATTAGCTATTTCTCTAGCTTTATCAGCCCATATATATTTTTTTTCATCAGGAATTTGTGTCTTATTCTTCATTGCTTGAATTTTACTCAAGAAAGAAACAATTTCTTTTTTAGGACTTGGCATATCCATAGTTACACTAGCTACTATTACATTCTTAAATTTATCTTTAGAAAACTCTTTAGCAACATTTCCCCACATACCATCAAATACAACTGCTATTTTAGCTTCTTTTGTCTCTTCAGCTAAAGCTTCATCACTTATAGCAAGTTTCAAGAAATATGGAACTGCTCCTATCATATTAAGGGCAAATACCATAGCACATATATCAGGAACAAATGGTCCATAAACAGGAACTACTTCACCTGGTGCTACTCCCATTGCTCTAAATGTTCTTGCCCAAACATAACATAAATCTATAAACTCTTTTTTTGAAAATATTCTGCCAAAATATTCTATAGCTGGTATATCATAATATTCTATTAATTTTTCTTCTATTACATCCCATACTGTTTTATCAACTGGTATATTATTAGCTAAATCTTCTGCGCCATCACGATAATAGTTTAACCAAACTTTATCAATAGAAGGATAACCTGTTAATCCTTTATCAAAATACTTCTCTTGTTCGCTAGAGATATTTAATAAAGTCTTCAATTCTTCTATTCTAACTGTATTCTTTTCTCTAATAGCTTTAGCTAAGTCTTGTTTTAATAATTCTATTGCTTTTGAATCTTTCATACTTAATATCACCCTATTTCTATACTTATACATTATAATTATATCAAATATAATATGTATTTAGGTAAATATGACATTTTTTTACTAAAAAAAATAACTTTTCAGTTATTCTTCTTTAATCATTTCAGCTATCTTACTCATATTACGAAGTAGTTTTAAAATTAATACACTTGTCTATTGTAAAATAGAACCTACGTCGCCTATTGGCGTTTCCAACATTCTATATCGAATAGGTAAGCAATATGACAAGATGAATGAGATAGATAAAGCCAGACAGTATTTTGGGCAAGCTTTAGAATATATGCCAAATACAGATAATTTAGTATACAGAGACATTGTGTCAAGTAAAGCTGTTACTGATTATCAATATGGGGTTAAAAGTGACCAGCTTTTGGACGAGCTTAGACAAGTTATTGTGTCTGCTGAGAATGAAACCGAACGATTAAATCGGTTTTTGACCATTGGGTCTATTTTCTATGAAGACGGAATCTATGATTCAGCTCTATACTATTTAATTCCAGTATATGAGAACATCAATGACAGATTATCTCGGATTCAAGCTGCATTATATTTGCGTAATGTTTACGATAGTATTGGAAAAATAGGGAATGCCGATGTTTATGTGCGTTTTTTGGCTGATCATAAGAAATCCGAAGGAGAGAACAAGGCTTTAGTCTCAAAGCTTGAAGACCTATTCAAGGCATACATGAACCAAAAACAAAAGAAAGAAGCTGAGAAAGCGAGAGAAAAGTCCATCAGAAAAACCATTGAAATCGTTGTGTTCTTCACTACCTTATTTGTATTGGCCATCCTTGTTTTAGCGAAACAAAAAAGCAAGCAACTGCTAAGGAAACAGCAAGAAGAAACCGACAGGGTGCTTGAAGAAACGGAGCAAGAACACGAAAAAGAATTGAGGCTATGGCAAGCCGAGGCTGACAAGACTTTGGAAGAAACTGAGAAGAAGCACGAGAAGGAATTGGAAAACGAGCGTTTGGCCTATCAGAAGAAACAGGAGGCTTTGCAGCAGAACCTACAGGAAAAAGAAGCGCATGTGAATGTATTGGAAAAAGCCTTGATTCAGCAACGCGATGAGGCGGAGCAGCGGCGTATGGCTTTCATGAAAGAACCAATATGCGAGGCTATTCTCGACAAGGCGAAAAGCAAACAAATCACTACTCGTGATGTCGCACACGAGCTTGGTATTGCCCTCAAAGACGAGGAATTGGAACGGCTCGGAGAGGCTGTGGCAAAGCACTATGACGGTTTTGACCATGTGCTATTGAGCCAATGCCCGAATTTAAAACATGGGTATTTGGCACTGTGCCATCTGCATCTATTGGGATTGAGTGAAAGTGAAATCGCGGCACTTAAAAACGTATCATATTCGGCCATCAGGAAGCAGAACGAGAGCCTACAGGAGAAGTTGGGGGTGGACGAAAATATATCTGCGTATGTTTTGAGGATAGCTGAAGGATTGTGTGAACCCCCAAATGTTGAACAAGAAAAGCAGCTGGATATGGATTTACAGCGAACAACGGAAGAAAACTCAGGCCAACCCATGGAAATGGAGCAAGAAAGTTCGTTGAAAAGTTCGTTGAAAAGTTCGCAGAAGATTCTGGAGCTCATTTCTGTATCACCCAGTATCACGATTTCAGAAATTGCCGACCGTCTTGGCATGACAAAAAGAGGTGTTGACAAAAATATCAAAAGGCTGAAAGAACAAGGGGTTATCCGTCGTGTTGGGCCTGATAAGGGTGGACATTGGGAAGTGATTGAATCATTGTAATTGCTTGGTTCAAAGTGTAGATTTGACCTTCCTATCAACTCGTTTTAGCCTCTTTTGACGGCCTCTCTACGACAGAAAAGACAATGAACTGATGGACAAAAGTTGGAAATTCTTAACAGCCAACCTTTGGGGAAAAATTGTAACTTGTTGATTATCAGCTACCCCCCCCCTAAATACTAAATTATTCCAACTTTTCTCCAGCACCGGCTTGCATTAATCATTAGATTTTACTATACTTTTGCCATCGTAACCGTTAAACGACGATACGATGAAAAAAGTAACAACATTGGTTCTGATGCTCTGCTTCATTCTTTCGGGAGCATTGTGCTATGCCAATGGCGCAGCCAGAACAGAAAACGAAAAAAGAGAAGGAATACCCATCGAAGTAAAAGAGTGTACAGGTGTAAGTGGTTCTGATAGGAGCAATTCAATCATTCCCACACTTGATGGCCATGTTCTTACTGTGGTATTTAATGAGAACCTTGGGCAAGTTTCTGTGGAGGTTGCCACATCCACAGGTGCTTCGGTGCAATGCCTTTCAGTGCTTACGCCGAACGGCTTGCAGGTCTACATCCCTAATGCAGGTACTTACATTGTCACCTTCACGCTCTCCAATGGAGATGTGTATGCTGGTGAGTTTACCGTAACAGATTAATGAATGAAAACCTTAGAAGTTATGAAGGAGAAAAACAAATTCATTGGAAAGAGCCTCCTAGGTGAGGCCAAAAAAGAAGGTGCTTGCAGAGACCGTGCAGTTGTGGAAGATCGCTAATCTCAAAAGCACCCAACACAAAACAAGACGACCTAGGAACAGAGGGCGAATACCCTTGGCATATCCATCCCGTTTTGCGTGGCAAAGATAGCAATTCTTCGTAAGACGGGTGAAAAAAAGAAATGAAACCGATTTAATAACAATAGTATCAACAAATTAAAAACTCGTAAAATGAAGAAGAAAACTATCATGTGTGTTGCGACCCTGATTGTGGCTGCAATTGTTTCGGTAACCGTGGTGTCCTGCAAGAAGGACAAAGATGGAATGGTTACAAAAACCACAAATAGCGAGGCGCAGGCCTTGCTGAACCGAATTGAGGCGTTTCAGACGCTGCGTGATGCCGTTTATTCCGGAGCGAAAGCCGATGGAAGCATGACGGTGGAAGAAATGCGCCAGGCTCTAGACCTTGTATCGAACTATGAGCACAGCGAACACATGACCTACTGCCTGAATACCGTGCTTGATACCTTGCATGTGGCCATGCCGGTTGTTGACGGCGAAGGCCGAGTTAGTGAAACTGACGTGGTGGCGACTTACAATGCCTTTGAGACTGCCTTGGAAAAATGTATGCTTGAAGTGAAAGATGGCATGGATGTGCCGAGTTACTTTAGTATTGTGATGCCAAAGTCAGGTGCAAAGGATGACGATGACATCAATATTGTCTTTTTGAGAGGAGAAGCAGACGAGGCTCCAGGGTACGAAGAGCATACTAGCGAGGGACCTTTCAGAGAAGGTGATAATTTTGTATGGGGAGGTAATGGTGGTTATTGCGACCCACCGATGGGTATTAATATTGCCACAGATGCGGCAAAAGAACTGACCAAGAAGTTTAAGTATACGCCTGACCCAGAACATATTGGCCAAACATACATTCCTTACAATGTCGAACATATTGGTTATGCACCGTGTGCCGATACCGCTCTTCTTCCAGGGTATGTGTATTATGTTGATCCAAATATGGAAGATTGTGCGCCTACATGGCTGTTTTACTACGAAGGTGAAGATGACCCTTGTATTTACTACGATGAGATGAATTGTTATTGGAGAAGTATTAGGCGTAATATTGCTCTTCCATATGCTCCGCTACACTATGGACCGTTAACTAACTCTCCTTATCACGAATGTAGAATAATTGATTGGGTTTACTATAGAAGAACGAGAAAAGTACATTTGGCTTACGTTGTGTATTGTCAAAAAACTTGGTCAGAGCCAATACTTCCTCCTGTTCATTGATGATATGAAAAATACTATTATTATTCTAATGACCTTGGCCCTGTTATTCGGGGCCAAGGCCTTTGGGCAGGAGTGGGAGTACTCTATTCCTTATTACATGTCAGCTGCTGAAATGACGCATCAATATTGCGCCTATGATATGTCTGATGGGCGAATTATTGTCAGTGCCCAGTCGCTTTACAATGACGGCACTTATCCCTATTTTTATCCACCACATAATGCACTGATAGCATTGTCGGCTAACGGTGAGGAACTGGCGCAAATGGATTATTTCAAGCCTGGTTATTGGGCTTCATCCTATAATCCGTATGTTTTTGAAGATGAGAACGGAGAGGTGTTTGCGTTGATGTCGTACAGTCCTGACCACGACCCTGACTACTTCAACTATTTCCTGAATTACGAGAATCCGCCGACCGATGCCATTCTTGGGCTTTACAAACTCAACGATGATTTGGAAATTGTTGAGAGTTATGAACATAGTTTCCCAATCGATACCGCTCAAGGGCAAGACAACATGGCACCGTGCGACGCAAGCGGCAACATTTTCATCCATTCCGCTATTCTTGATGATGGCTATATTGTGGGGGCCTACACAAAAAGTGTGAGTCTAACCAGCAATCCGACAGGAAAAGATTCTCTGTTTTTCTTCAGGATGAACTTTGAAGGTGATTTGTTGGCCAATGTCGGCGTTGAAACGAATTATTCCGGTATGCAGTGGCAAGGGGCGTTCTGGCGTGAGCAAATGGTGAGTACAGATAATGGATACATTTATTACAGCCGCCAGCAAAACACGCCCCCTGCACCAAATATTGGTGAAAACCGTGAATATGCTGGAACGGTCGCATATTTGGATAAAGATTTCAACTTGTTAAGAACAAGAAAACTGGTGCATCCAGGCGGTAACGGCGGCGGATTCTATTGGTTTGACGATGTGTCAGTCGCCAGAAGCGAGCACAACACCACCTATTTGGCAACGCGTTCAAGCAGGCATAGTTCAGAGATGAAAAGCAACTGTTTTTTGTATGAATTTGACGATGACATTGCAAACAATCAGGATATTGTTCCCATCATCAATGAAGTTGAGCGTAAGACTGACGAGCATGACTTTGTGGCTGAATGTAAGGCTGTTGAGTTTGGCGACGACCATTCCATTTATTTCTGCTATTCTCTGAATGTCTATGTGGCGGGATTTGATTATGGTGATTCATGGATAGTCATAGAAAAGCTTGATGAGGACTTCAACACATTATCTTCCGTGTATTATGGCACCGATTCAGACCGCCTTTTTTGTGTTGCGGAAAGCATTACTTTGGCAAATGACGGTGGCGTCCTCTTGACATTGGAATCCTTGAAACTTGAGGACTTATATACAGGTTCTACCTCTGTTGTAAAATTCCCCGAAGATGCCTTTGTAGGCATCGAGGAGGCGCATGAGAATGGGCTGAAGGTGGCCATTGCCTATCCTAATCCGGGGAAGGATGTGCTTAACATCCGTACAGGATTGCAGGATGCGCGGGTGGAGGTGTATGATGTGAATGGGAGGCTTATACATAGACAAGCCATTATAGAGAACGTGACGGGGATTGATGCTGGAGGATGGGCTGAAGGGACTTATGTTTGGAAGGTGATGGCCAATGGGAAATTAGCGGAAACGGGAAAGTGGATAAAGGAGTGACTCGTTGTTAATTGTTTGTAAAACAAAGCGTTTATGCATGAATAGATAAACAAAATTGTATTAATAACCAACTAAAACAAATTGATTATGGCAAATGTAAAAATCTACACAAACAAGGCCAGCATCACTCGCCGGTTGAAGACGGCTGGCATTACAACTATTGCAAAACCTAAACTCAATAACATTAGCGTTTTGATTGAGTTGGACGACCGAGTTTTCGCAATAGACCGAACTCAGAAATTTCTCGAAGAGAAAGCTGCCGAATTGTCAAAGTTCGGAGTAGGGAAGCCTCAATTCCAAAAGATTATGGCTATAGTGAGAGAAGTTGCAGCCGAACGAGACTATCTGTCAAGACTTTTCCAAAACACCTGTGGAAAAAGCTGGATAAGTCATAAAAACTGGAACACTTCCGCCGCTCTTGACAAATGGGAAGGGGTGGAGTTGAAGCTATTCTGCACCACTATTGGAAAGGTATTAGTCCTTACCCAACGTGTTGTGAGCCTTTATTTGTGGAATCATTTCCTTCATGGTAATTATGCGAATGGGATACCCGGCAATATTCCTGATGATATTGATAAACTGGCTTGCCTGAGAACCTTGGAATTGGGTTATAATTTCATCACCCGTGGGCTTCCGTCCACACTTGGCAATCTTCGCAACCTGAAAACGTTGCATCTGCATTTCAACCATATTATGGAAGGACTGCCTTCGTTGGACCATTTGGATTCGTTGGAGGTGCTTTGGTTGAATCATAACCATCTTGAGGGCGGCATCGATGAACTGAAGAAATTGAAGAAACTAAAAGAGTGTCATATCTACCACAACAAATTCAGCGGTGTAGTTCCAGAAGAGCTTGCTGACAAGAAGGATCTTACAGTCTTTAAGTTCTATAAAACTTATTTGAAATACGGCAAAAAAGTGCAAGACCGTATCAACAGCGAACCAGGGTGGGAAGGATAAAAAGAAACGCAGAGATGTTCGGTCAATGTAAATAACTGATAATAAGCAGGAAGGAGAAATCTCCTTTCCAATATAATAAAACTATTAACCCAATTACAAACAAACTAAAAGTAAAAGGAGAATCTAAAATGAAAAGATTTACGAAGACTTTGGTTGCGGCAATAATGATTGTTGCAACTGGTACAGCCATCATGGTTGGCTGCAAGAAAGAAGAGAGCGCACAAATGAAGGATGGTGTTGCTCAGACGGAACAAAGCATGTCACCAAGTGAGCAAAAGATAATCGACTTTATGGATGCCTACTCTTCCATGAAACAAGGTGCAAAAGTGGAAGGTGATGCGGTAAGTCCCGAGGATGCCCGATGGTATTGGGAAAGTGTCCTGAACTACCGACATAGTTTCACACAAAGTTACCTTGTCGACATGAGACGTGATACCGTCCGCTTGACTATGCCTAAAACAAATGCGGAAGGCAACATCTCTTATGCCGACCTGTTGACCACATACGGCGACATTGTCGATGCCGTGCGTGAGGCTTATGTGTCCATCGACATGGATGATAAGACCCTGCAATTCGTCTCCATGAGCATCAAAGGTAACGTGAGCAAAGACGATGACGCTGAAGTGGTGGTTTTGGTGAACACGGGGCGGAACAACGGTGGAAATAACAATAGCAGTTACAACAATGACGTATGGTATGGACGTCCTTTCGCTGCAGGAGATAACTGGATTTGCGGATTCAACCAAGGGAGTTGTGACGGTACAATCCTAAATAGTGACGCTCCAAAACAAATTACAACCCAAGGCTCTATTTATGACATGAGACACTCGATGGAGTACAATCCTTGTCCAGATTGCTACACCTATATCTTGAATCCTAGAATAGTCGATTCCATCTTTGGAACCCCTTATACTGACTCCATCTTTTATGCTGAACATCTAACGCTGGAGGAAGCAATGTCTTATTGCATTGAATGGAATGACATGAATAAATACTATGCTAAGATGATGACATTCTCGCACTACCCAGGGATGGTTATCAATCCGTATAATGTTGATTGGTACTATCGCGTTGAAACACTTGAGATATTAGAAGCGGAAAATGGTGTAGCATACAAAGTTCTTCATAGGATAAACAAATGGAATTGCATCCGCGAATGGAGACACCATGGCATGACTCCAGTTCCAATCGATGACCCGCAGGTTTGAAAACATGCCAATTAAAGCAAAAGGGATTAAACCACGCAAAATCCCTTTTGCTTTCAATCTTTTCTATTATGAGAAAGTGTTTGATTATAGCAGTTCTATTGTTTACAACGACTGTCATCTGTTTAGATGCCCAAGAACTTCAACCAATCATTGAAAACGAGAGTTGTGGATTGTACGAACCCGTCTTCCAAAACGCTACAGGCAACGAACTACTCATGCGGTTTATTGAAACTCCTGGCACTTGTGGGTCAATTCTTAAAATTGATGATGAAGGACATTATATTGACACACTGTATTTTTGGCCGAAAGAAAAAATAAATGAAGTAGTATGGGTTCATTCTTTTGACAGGAACGACCAAGGGGAACCATGTGTGTTTTTCCTGACCTATAAGAACGACTCATCTTGTCTGCATCTCTCGACCATTCATGACGACTTTTCGGTCAGCCGCAAAGAATATGGGAAATGGGAATCTCCGAACTATTGGGAGCCATACGACTCCTATGCTTCCACAAATGCGGTGTTGAACAAGGACGGGAGCGCCGTTTTATCTTTCCCGCTTGAGAACCCGTTTTTCTATCCTCTTTCGCTGCGCGTCATGAGATTCGATGGTTTTGGCAATATTTGTGCGGAAACGACACTCGAAAGTCCGCATTGCCACCGTCCTTTCATGCTGTCATCATTAGACTCTGTGGGGTGCAGGGTGATTATGCGATGCCCTGAGTCAACCTCTGATGTCATTTACGATTGCTTTCTTTTGGACGCCGATTTGAACGTCATTGCGCAGAAACATAACATCGACAATCTTGCCTATCCCGTGTTGAGTTGTTACTATCCAGCCAACTTGCGTTATAATCCCATCACGGGCAAAGCCTATTCCATCAACACCTTTTCCATCCCTGCGATGAATGGTAATCCAGCCATTTATGAAGACATATTCATGAGCGCTTTCGACGAGGGCTTTAATCAAATCAACTATGCATGGGGCATTCATGACGACGAAAGAAGTTTTGCTGCTCAATATATAAATGGATCAATAGGTTTTGGCACTGAAGGCGATGTGTATATGATAGGTACGATGGATCCATTAAACGATGGAGCTCTTGGCAAAAACCTCTACATAGTTCAATTTGATGAGAACCTGAACAAATTGGGCGAAATATACTATCAATTTGAAAACGAATCTGTCGGAAGGATACCTCTTGGTATCTGTTGCAACGGAAAAGACTGTGTGTTTTGCTTGGATAATATCAGTTTGAATCCAGTTATGGGATGGCATGCTGTTTTCAAGCTGCCAAAGGAGTCTTTTGATAACATTGAGGAAGCTCACACCCAAGGTTTTGCTGTAGCTACGGCTTATCCTAATCCGGGGAAGGATGTGCTGAATATCAGGACGGGATTGCGGGATGCTTGGGTGGAGGTGTATGATGTGAATGGGAGACTTATTCACAGGCAAGCCCTCACGGATAATGTGACTGCGATTGATGCTGGGGATTGGGCTGAGGGCTTTTATGTTTGGAAGGTTTATACTTCGAATGGCGGCCCTTCGACGCTTCGACTAGGCTCAGCGACCACAGGCTCAGTGATTGAAGCGGAGAGTGGTAAGTGGATTAAAGAATGAAGAAGAGATGTGTTTGCAATGAATAATAGCCTATTAGCAAATTTAAGGGTTCTTTCTGCGAAGTAGGTAATATTGAATAAAAGAATCCATCAAATATCAAAAAGTAATAGTATGAGAATCACTTACAAAATTATTATTTTAATTATGATACTGACCTTTGGTTGTGGATTATCTCAGGTTGTGTCATCTTCCGTGTCTCAGTACGACACAAACGATAGCAATTGTAATACCATTGGTTCCAATCCTGGTCAAGATTCTGTTTTTGTTTCCAAAAATGATTTGAAAACAGCTGATTTCCAAACATCAAATGAAAAGACAAATGGTGTCATATCAAATAACACAAAACCAGATTGGAATTTCTGGTCATTTGTTGCAACTGTCGTTGGTATTATTGCAGCATTAGGTACGCTTTGGTGGATGATTAAAGATTCTGGACGTGAGAATGAGAATTTTTTGAATCAGCTTGACGAACTAAAGAAACAAAATCAGAGAGCAGATAAACAGATACAAAATCAAGAGAAGGAGTTTAGAGATGCTTCTGAGAGAAGTAGGAATTTGAATACTGCATTAAAAGAAAATGTTGCGGATATCAAAGACTATCTTACAAAAAAGGATTTGGTGATAAAATTGACAGAAAAAAAAGATACCATTTATGGGACTTTCAAATCTTTATGGAATTCCAGTTTTACAAAAACGGCATCAGATGTTAAAGACGGCACCATTGTCCAAAACCAAGCCGTAATGAATGGAATTATTTCCATTACAACGGGAATAACCACTTTCAGAGATTTGATACCAAATATGTCTGACAATTGTGAGGAGGCTTGCAAAATGTGTATTGATGATGTAGAACAGTTATCCAAGAAAAAAAAGAAGGAAGATATCTCTGAATGGTTAAAAGGGATGAAAAAGCATTTTGAAAACTTAGAAAAAGAAATGTCAAGTTGTATTGATAATCTATAAAAAATTACAATTATGGATATAAGGACAGTTTTGGAGTATTCTCCGTATGACAATAAAAGGAAATCGCCATTTAACAATAATGGAAATAAAGAGAAGGACAAAGATGATTTCAAGTCTCATTTCTTTGTTGATTATCCAGACCGAATAGATTATTTGAAGAATAAGTTGATTAAGGTGATTGATGGCGAATCCATCAATACTGTACTATTTTATGGAGCTAGTGGTACTGGAAAGACCACCTTCCTGAATCATTTTATGGAAGAAACAAGAGACCGATACAACTATCATTACATAAATTTGATAGAAAAGCCCACCCCAATGGAATATGTAGAATGTATTAGGGAAATCTTGTTGTCAGAGATATATAAAGCGTTAGAAAACAATGAAAACAATGTAATAAGACGATTATATGAACGGGTTGTAATAGAGGAAAGTCTAAAATTGTTTGATAAAAAGGAAGACAATGATATAATATACAACTATCTTGTGGCCAATGATATTGAATCGGAAGATGCAGAAGACTATTTGTGTGAGATTGGTGTAGATAAAAATGGGAAGTTGATGCCAGGTACTAATACTAATCGAGGAATGTTGGTATTGTTCTTGATTTTGAAACTCATAAAAGAAGAAAACAATGTAGAACCAGACAGAAAAAACGTATTTGTTTTTGACAATTTGGATGAAATACCAACCCAATATATTTATTCCCATACTTATCAACTGATTCAATCCGCATTTTCTATTGTGCAGGATTTTTTTGAGAAATACAGCAAGTATCCATTCCTTAGCAATTGTACGTTTATCATGTCATACCGTTCTTCCAACGCACAGATTGTTGATAGGACACAACATGAAGATCGGTTGAGGCTTTCATCTGTAAACATTGAATTCAGAAATGAATATCAAGTTTCATATTCAAGAGTTATCAACAAAAGGATATCTTATTATATCAATCAAAACAAAGCTATTGAACCTTTAGAAAATGAAAGAAGGATTCGAGAATTGTTGAATTCTGAGAGTGACTATTGTACAAAAGTATTGAGACCATTGTTTAACTATGATCTTAGGATGTTTATTCATTTTTTCGTTCTCCAACTGTGCGAAAAAAACATGAATGTTATAGATTACGAATTGCTCAAATTACCAGATCAAGACCAAAGAAAGGGGAGACCTGAACAAACTGGAGCAAGAGGGCTCATGCTGTTTTATGCTCTAAAGTCAATGATGGGAGATCCTTCTTTAAGACTTATCACTTACATAAGACATGAATTTGAAAATGAATCGCTGTGTAACATCTATAGAATGGCATTTACCCTTCTAAGCAATTTAGGTGGATGGGCATTGCAAGATGACGAACTGGTGAACGCTATCAAAGAGGAAAACAGTTTTAATGATGAAACACCTCGTATCAGTTTCTTGGAGTTTGCCAAAAGAATTGAAAAATGGTATGGTAAAGAAATGTTCAAAACTGTCATTAGTGGATTGATGGGATATGTTGCATATAATTTTGAATACCCGATGGTTTTGGTTGGGAGTCTTATTGACGACTACTTTAAAGATGAGAACAATAATCAAACAACAAGTGGGCTGGCACAATATATTGAGAGTGTATATGACAATGACGAAACGCAGCTTGCCAATGTTTATGTGAAGATTAATCCTTTGTGTGTAATATATTCATGGCGTGTATTCATCAATTTTGAATACTATAATTTGATCTCAAATCAATGGAATAACACAATGGTAAGAGATAATAAATACTCTCCGGTTCCTTTGTTTGAAATAAGGAATGAATTTGTATTAAAGAGTTGTTTGAATAGTGTTTTTTCAACAGTAAGATACGTCTTAAATAAAGCAGATAACCATTTTTGCGATAATTGTTTCACTTCTGGCAAAGCGAAGTGCAGCTATAAAAAAGGGAACCAAGTAATGGGGCGATCCGAAAACCGTTCGAACTATGATACATGTAATCCTGAGTACAATAGTTTTATTGATGATGGATTCTGCATCAATAAAACAATGTATGCCACAAGAGTAATAACCTCTCACTTGAACTATCTTGAACAGTATAGGGCATATATGTGGAGAAAATCTGGCCTAGAACCTGAAAAGTCGCACAAAATCCAATCCATTGTTATTGAGCAAATGGAAAAATACTTGAATTTATGGGATAATAGACGAATTGTAGAAAATAAGAGACTATTCTCCAAATATAGAGATAATATAATGAATGCGAAGCAAATGCTTGAAAATCTTGAGTATGTTTCCATTGAAGTTGAAGAAAATGGGGATTCTGATGAAGCAAAATGAACGATAGTATGCAATGCATGAGATAGGAGAAACAAGAAATGAAGAATTTCACAAAAACTATCATTCTCGCAACAGCAGTGACGGCCTTGGCCGTCCTGCTGCTGGCGGGATGCCGAGATGGAAATAAAAGACGTTCTGTGCAGAAGGAGCCTGAATTTCACATGCCGGCACCCATCGACACGTCGAAAATGGACGAAGAGTTTTACAGACGGATGCGAGAGTTTGATGCTTTGCATCCGGATACACCGCTGGATAGGTGAGTTTCAGCTTTCCGATGGGGTTGTGAAAGCCAGAAAATGTCGTAGTTTTGTAGGCAGATATAGCAAAGGATTAATTAAAGAATGATCATGGAAGGCAAAGACATAAGGGCAATACTTCGGAAACCGATTGAATGGTATTATGACACATGGGAGATTTCCAAGCGGGCTTTCTTAGTGTGCATGGCTAATGAAATATACACCGTGGGCGACCTTCTTCGTGCCTATCACGATCATGTTTTGCCGAAGCTGCGTAATTGTGGGAAAAAGACTATTAAAGAACTGGAAGAGGTACTTGCTCAGCTCGGTCCAATCGGACAAACATACGCCCTCCAGCTCATAAACAAACTGGACAAGTATGAAGATTTGTCGGAAGCACCGAAGAATCTCATTGTATCGGCTTATCACAAGCCGTTGTTTGAATTCTCCATGGATTGCATAGACCTGTTTTATTCCACTTTCAATGACCCTCGTTCGTTTTATTCCTTCTTCTGTCTCGACCAGAAAAACCTGGCAGAAAGGTTCAACAACCTTGATAGTTGGGAGTTGAAGCACTATTGCTATCAGCTGCTTTCGGGAATCCACTCTTCGTTTTGGATAGAACAGCTGGCCGACACATTCACATACGAATTGGTTGTCGTTGCGCGGACCATATTATGGTTCTGTGATGAACAATTTGCCGAAGAGATTGAAGCCTCGGATGAGACTCTGAAGGTCAGGAAACGCCTCCTTTTGGCTGATTTTGCCGAAAGCGTAGATAAGCTATCAAAGCAATCGAAACGCATTCAGGAATGGTTCATACCTACCTATCTGAAGGCGGTCGCAATGTTTCTGCTTTCCGAAGAACAAGTGGCAGAACTTTTGCCTCAAATATGGCTTCATAGAGCACCCCACGGCGAGATATTCCGTTTCTTGGCTGACTTGAACGATGTGCTGTTTCGGTATGAAAACCTTGACGGGGACGAAATCAGTAAAACCCTCATCGCGACAAAATACCCTTATCTGACGGAGGAACAAATCGGTTTTGTTATCGATTTTTTCAACCAATACGAGCATTTTCCGATGTTCTACCTTTTGAGGGAGTACCTGGCCAAGTCGGATAAAAGGTTGGATAAGGTTTTTGCGATGGCGACGGGCATTTGCGGTGGAAATCCTATGAACATGGCCGAAATTGGTGAGAAGATAGAATGCACCAGGGAGCGTGTCAGGCAGCTGATGGAGAAGGCCTCGAAAGACTTGTTTGAGGACATGAACTGGTCGTATTACCAGTTTGACAGCACCCTTGTTATTGCTGAAGTCGATGATTTGTATTTGAATGTCGTTG
>JAEEGH010010483.1_pt1 | contig 21257 bp, 22 predicted proteins | sample 9134181 | NCBI WGS metagenome assembly JAEEGH01 (sample SAMN16246544, study PRJNA631951) | gut metagenome | biome: gut microbiome; feature: rumen; material: DP-attached | host: Bos | place: Iran: Karaj | collected 2018-10
TCATCGCGATGCCTTCCGCTACCAACAAGGGCGTGAGCAAGATCGCCCCGGTGCTGACCGAAGGCGCCGGCGTCGTGACGACCCGCAACCACATCCACTGGCTGGTCACCGAATACGGTGCCGTCGACCTCTACGGCAAGAGCCTCCAGGAGCGCGCCAAGCTGATCATCAGCATCGCGCACCCCGACGCCCGCGAGTCCCTCGACCGCGCCGCCTTCGAGCGCTTCGGCCCGCACTACCACAGCTTCTGAGTTATCGGGGCTCCGCCCCAAACCCCGCGCCTCCCGGCCTTAGTACCTTGCTAATGCCGGGAGCTGTGCGTTTATGAGCTGGTTTAAGCAAGGTACCGGCCTCCGGCGGCCGCCTGATGGCGGCTTTTATGCCCGGGCGCTACCCTAACCTTAGCCGCCATCCTCACCAGAACCTCAGATTGAGGACGGGAGGCGAAAAAAACGATCGCCATCCTCATTCTGGGAGTCCAGCGAGGATGGCAACAGTCGCTAAATTAAACTGGGTCTATTTGAACCAGTCGGTGATGTGGTTCTTGGCGTAGAGATAGTACACCAGGAGGCCGATCCAGCTGGTGGCCAGCACGATGACCGAGCAGATCACTTTTCCGACCAGGGAGATCGGTTTCTTGCAGATGTCATAGACCGCCACGATGGCGAGGACCAGACCGACGAGATAAATGAGTGTTGACATAGGTATTGAGGATTGGATTGATTGTCAGAAACGGAAAGTGCCCATCACCGGCCAGTGGTCGGAGATGAAGGGAACGCCGTAGTCGCCGTTCAGGACTTCATAGCGCTCAGCCGTAACGCCGCGGTAGAAGATGTGGTCGATGACGTCGGCGCCGAGCGGAGCATTCTTTTCGCCCCAGGCGTTATAGGTGTTGATGCCCTCTTTGTCGGTAACGAGCGCGGTTTCCCGGCATTCAGCCAGTTCGGCCCGGATAGGATTGAGGATCGGATTGTCCCAGTTGGCGTTGAAGTCGCCGGTCAGGAACACCACGTCGCCTTCCGGAACCTGCTCCTTGATGCGCGCGATGATCAGTTTGCCGGCTTCTTCGCGGGCGACCTTGCCCACGTGGTCGAAGTGCGTGTTGAAATACCAGACATCCTTGCCGGTGAGCTTGTCGCTGAGCTGCGCCCAGGTGACGATGCGGCGGCAGGCGCCGTCCCAGCCGAGGGATACGGTGTCGGGCGTCTCGCTCAGCCAGTAGGTGTTGCACTGCTTCATCTCGAAGCGGTCCTTGCGCCAGAAGATGGCGTTGGCTTCGCCCCGCTCGAGGCCGTCGTCGCGGCAGACGCCGTAGCGGCCGTACTCGGGCAGATTCTCATCCATATAATCGACCTGGACGATATAGCCTTCCTGAATGCCCAGCAGATCCGGTTTCGCAGATTCGAGCATCCGGATCACGGCCTCGCGCCGGTTGTTCCAGCAGTTGTCGCCGTCGAAATCTTCCTGGGGCGAGAGCCGGATGTTGAAACTCATCACGCGGATATCGGGGGTATGGCCGGATTTGCACCCGGACAGGAGCAAGCCGCCCAGCGGCAGCACCCACAGAAGGGCAATCAGAAGAATCCTTTTCATAGTCAGCACGTTTTTGCAAATATACGAAAATATCGCTAATTTTGAGAGAACGATGAAAAGCTTCAAAGACTCGATGACGGCGGTATGGCATTTCTACCGCGACGGCTTCCGCAACATGACCTGGGGAAAGCCGCTCGTGTGGCTCATCCTGCTCAAAGTCTTCATCCTGTTCGCCATCCTGCGCGTCTTCTTTTTCAAGCCCGCCCTCGCCGGACTCGACGACGAGCAGCGGAGCCGCGTGGTCGGCGAACGCATTGTCGGCCGCCCCTCCCCGCAGGAGGCGTCCGACTCCGATCCTGAGACATTTAACCCCTAAACAACCTGATTATGGATGTGATCGTATGGTCAAGAATCCAATTCGCGATGACGGCCGCCTACCATTGGCTGTTCGTGCCGCTTACCCTCGGGCTGGCACTGGTCATGGCCATCATGGAGACGATCTACGTCGTCAAGAAAGACGAATTCTGGAAAAAGACCGCCCAGTTCTGGGTCAAGCTCTTCGCCATCAACTTTGCCGTGGGCATCGCGACGGGCATCATCCTGGAATTTGAATTCGGCACGAACTGGAGCAACTACTCCTGGTTCGTGGGCGATATGTTCGGCGCGCCCCTCGCCATCGAGGGGATCCTCGCCTTCTTCATGGAGGCCACCTTCTTCGCCGTGATGTTCTTCGGCTGGGACAAGGTGAGCCGGCGTTTTCACCTTGCCTCGACCTGGCTGACCGGCATCGGCGCCTCGATCTCGGCCTTCTGGATCCTGGTGGCCAACGGCTGGATGCAGAATCCGGTGGGCACCACTTTCAACCCCGACACGGTCCGCAGCGAAATGGCCTCGGCCCAGGCATTCTGGGAAGTGATCTCAAATCCGGTCGCCGTGAGCAAGTTCTTCCACGCCATCACGAGCGGCTGGGTCACCGGCGGCGTATTCGTGGTCGGCGTCAGCTGTTGGTATCTGCTCAAGAAGCGTCAGCGGAAGTTCGCCAAGGCCAGCATCCTGGTGGGCAGCCTCGTCGGCATCGCCGGCTCCTTCGCCGTGATGCTCTCGGGCGACGCTTCCGGCGTCCACGCCGCCGAATTCCAGCCGATGAAACTGGCAGCCGCAGAAGGCCTTCAGGACGGCGGAAGGCGCGCCGCCTTCACCATTGTCCCGGGCATCAGAATTCCGGGCATGCTTTCCATCCTGGCCACACACGACATCGACGGCTATGTGCCCGGCATCAACGACATCCTCAACGGATACACCGACAACGACGGAAACGAAATTCCCTCCGTCGCCGAAAAAATGCAGCGCGGACGCACGGCGCTCGACGCACTGGCCCGCTACCGCGAGCTCCGCGATACCGACCCGGCCGAAGCGGCTCTGTTCCGCGCCCAGCTGGAGGAGAATGTCCAGTATATGGGCTACGGGCATCTGGAAAAACCGGAAGACGTAATTCCACCCGTAGGCGTGGTCTTCTGGGCCTTCCGCCTTATGATCGGGCTGGGCATGCTGATGCTCCTCGAACTGGTTGTCGTCGGCTGGCTGGCCTGGAAAGACAAACTTGCCGACAAGAAGTGGCTGCTCATCGCAGCCCTGTGCTGCATCCCGCTCGTTTACATCTGCGGCCAGGCCGGCTGGGTCGTGGCGGAGGTGGGTCGCCAGCCCTGGACCATCCAGGGGCTGTTGCCCGTCAACGTAGCCATTTCCAGCCTGAGCGCCGGCGCAGTCAAGACCACTTTCTTCCTCTTCCTGGCCATCTTCACCCTTTTCCTGGTCATCGAAATCCGCATCCTTGTCGGAGCCATCAAGAAAGGTCCTGAAACCAAAAACGAATAAAGCCATGTCCTATATCTTCTTACAGAACTACTGGTGGTTCCTGATCGCCCTGCTGGGCGGCCTGCTCGTGGCCCTGATGTTCGTACAGGGAGCGAACCTCCATCTGGGCAACCGGACCCTGAGCGATCTCCAGAAACGGATGATCCTCAATTCCACCGGCCGTAAATGGGAATTGACATTCACGACGCTGGTCACCTTCGGCGGCGCGTTCTTCGCTTCATTCCCGCTCTTCTACAGCACGAGTTTCGGCGGTGCCTACTGGGTCTGGATACTGATCCTGATCACTTTCGTCTTCCAGGCCGTCTCCTATGAGTTCCAGAACAAGAAAGAGAATCTCATCGGCAGTCAGGCATTCCGGGTCTTCCTGATGATCAACGGCATCCTTGCCCCGATGCTCATCGGGACGGCCGTTGGCACATTCTTTACGGGCAGCGACTTCACCGTCAACAAGGTGGCCATCACCGATCCCGCCGCTCCGGTCATCAGCACCTGGGGCAGCGGCTGGCACGGACTCGAAGCACTGGTCAACTACCACGCGCTGTTGCTCGGCTGCTCGCTGATGTTCCTGACTGCCGTGCTGGGATCACTTTACATCCTCAACAACGTGGAAGATCCGAAAATCCATACGGAGATGCGCCGCACCATAAAGTTGACGCTCGTGCCGTTCCTGCTGTTCTTCCTGGCCTGGCTGGCCCTGCTGCTGCTCCGCCCGGGATATGCCGTGGACCAGGCCGGCGTGGTAACGCTCGAAAAGTTCAAATACCTGCACAATTTCCTGGAGATGCCGGCCGTGCTGGCCGCCTTCCTCGCAGGCGTGGTGCTTGTACTGCTGGGGTTCATTCTGGGCGCTTTCACGAAATCCAAGGCGGGTTTCTGGCCTGCGGGCATCGGCACGGTGCTGGTCGTGATGGCTGTTTTTTTCATCGCCGGCTACAACGGAACGGCCTACTACCCGTCCGCCACCGACTTGCAAAGTTCGCTCACGATCCGCAACAGTTCGTCAAGCCGGTTTACGCTTCAGGTGATGTTCTGGGTGTCGATGCTGATTCCGTTCGTAGTGGCTTATATCGCTTTTGCCTGGCATGCGATGGACCGTAAGAAAATCACATCGGCCGAAATTTCTGGCACGCCGCACAAGTATTGAAAAAATAGTTGATTTTTTTTGCACACTAAAAAAAACTCTCTATCTTTGCAATCCCAATCGGAAAGCGGCATCAGCCGCTAGCGGAGGCCGGGCAGGGTTAGCCTGCGCAATAGCAAGGCCGAAGCGAGGGGTTCGGGGCTAGCCCCGAGAACCTTAAGGTGCGGTAGTTCAGCTGGTTAGAATGCCGGCCTGTCACGCCGGAGGTCGCGAGTTCGAGTCTCGTCCGCACCGCAAAAAAAGAGCTGCGAAGTTTCGCAGCTCTTTTTTTGCAGTGCGGACTGCCGCACTTGCTTCTACCGGGGGCACAGCCCACCACATGGCTTTCTTTCTTTTTATTTAACTTTGAGTCCGTAAGTACGCATTAAAGTCTTTGATTATGAAACGCTGGGGTTTACTGTTTCTAGCCTTCTTTTCGATGCTGACGCTGAAGGCACAATCGTATGAATACGGGAAACTGTGCTGCGCCGACGGCGACACGCTCCTGTACCGGTATCTCACTCCGGAGAATCAGGAAAAGGATGCGCGATATCCCCTCGTCCTTTACCTACATACGTCCGGCGAACGCGGCAACGACAATGAAGGAACCATCTTCGGTGCCCAGATGTTCCTCAATCCCTGCAACCGGGAGGATTTTCCCTGCTTCGTCATCGTGCCGCAGTGCCCGGCGAACCATACCTGGGCCTTCGACGTAAGCCCCGATTCATACGATTTCCCGAAAGATTATCCGGAGAGCAAGATTATGAAAGAGGTGATGGAACTCGTACATCTTTTCCTGCAACGTCCCGACGTCGACCCTGACAGGGTTTACATCTATGGGATGTCGATGGGAGGGATCGGCGCATTCGACGCCGTTGCCCGTCATCCCGACATCTTCGCCGCCGCCGTTCCCATCTGCGGCGACATCAATCCCGACCGTCTCGGGAAGTTCGAAGGCGTGTCGTTCAGCCTGTACCACGGCGACAGCGACCCGGCTGTCCCGGTTTCCGGATCGAGGGATGCATACCGCGCCCTGAAGGCTGCCGGAGCGGATGTCCGCTACCACGAATTCCCGGGTTGCGGGCACGTATGCTGGTGGAAGGCCTTCGAGATGCCCGATTTCATGTCCTGGATGTTCTCGAAAAGCAAAGCGCAGACGCCGGCAAGCAGATAGGAAACCGGCCTCTTACCGCAGCGCCAGCACGTCATCCCTGTATTTGCGGGAGATGGGGAGCTGGGTTTCACCGATCAGGAGGATGTCTACGTCGATGTCGGTGATGGCGGCTTTGTTGACGAGATAGGACCTGTGGATGCGGATGAAATGGGGCTTGAGGATGGCTTCCCAGCGGGAGATGGGGGTTATGTTCCGGTAGCTGCGGCCGCCGGTCGCGACAACTGTGGTGATATCGTCGTTGGATTCCACATACAGGATTTCCTCAATGGGAAGGGTGACCGGCTTCCTTTCAGATGTGAAGGTAATGGGAGCAGGCGCAGCGGGATGTTTCCGCTCGAGCCACGCTTCGAAGAAATGGCTGCCCGTTGCAAGCGCGGTCAGGATGATGGCGAGGAAGGCGGGATTCGTCAGAAGCGGGGGGATATCGCCCATCTGCTGTTCCGCCCGCAGGTTCATTATGTAATAATGGGCGACCAGGAACAGCAAAACCTCCGCAATCAGGATGCCCAGAACGATATACAGGGTGTTCCTGATTCCGGACCGCCGGTCCCTGAAATCGACTTTCTGAAAAAAGTACCTGGCCGCCAGGGCTCCGGGAAGGAACATCGTACCGACGAATAGCGCTTCCAGGAAACGGTAGCCCAGACTGGTGAGGACTATCGACACCAGCAGGACGGAGACCACCCAATAGGATATGACCAGCAGCCGTTTCATTACGGATACAAATGTAGCAAAATCACGGTTTTCCCGCCCACTCAAAAAGGCAAATTGGGGATTTGACTTCTGTGTCTGGGGTTTCGGCTTGGACAGAAACGGTCCTTCCCTTACTTTTGTCCCAGAAAGTTTAACTCAAAAATTTTGCCTTATGTTTGCTTTTTTCGTCAACGGAGGCCCCGGATTCATGTCGGTCCTCACCGTCCTGCTGGTCGCCATTTTCTTCGCGGCCTGGAAAGCCCCGCGCTGGGTGAAGGAAATCGGTCTGTTCGCCCTCGCGTTCGGATGCTTCGCAACGATTCTGGGCTTGATGCAAGCCTTTGATGCCATTACGGCCAGCGGACCCATTCCGCAAGAAGTTCTCTGCGCAGGCTTAAAGGTCGCCCTGATCACCACCATTTACGGGATCATCATCTACCTGGTCTCGCTCATCGTGCGGGTGATCCAGAAGCCCCGGCTGTAACGTCTTAATACCGGAAAGCGACGCCGGCCATCAGCCAGAGGCCGGGCTGGGGGATGTCGCCGAAATCGTACCAGGTGCGGTTGAGCAGGTTGTTGGCGCGGGCATACAGGTTCAGGCGCGGAAAGTCATAGCTGAGTTTGGCGTCCAGCAGGTTGTAGGGAGCCATCAGTTCGGAGCCAGTGCTCCGGTCGACATAGCGCCAGGACAGGTCGAGGGCCAGGTTCTCCCAGAAGCGGAAACCGGCCTGCGCCACAACCTTGTGCCGAACGTATTCCAGGGAATATACGGACCGCAGGTTCGCTTCCAGTGCCTTGTCCTGCGACTGGTGGCTATAGCCCAGCTGGAGGGTCCGGAAGAAGAAACCGGGCCGGTTCAGCAATTCGGGCAGACTCAGCCGGACTGACACCTCCTGCCCCAGCGTGTTCAGCCGCGTATGGTTGACCGACATCCACGGAGCATCGTCGCCCAGGGAGGTGTCCTTGATCCAGTCGATCAGGTCGTAGCCGCGGTTGTAATAGACGGAAGCGAAGGCCCGCACGCCCCTGCCCAGGAATTTCACGCCGCCTTCCAGCGCCCGCAGTTTCTCGGCCTTCAGCTCGGGATCGGCCAGATGGCCGCCCACCGAATAATACAGTTCCGTAAACGTCGGCATCCGGTAGGACGTATTGTAGGACGCATAGAACCGGACGGCATCGGATACACGTAGATTGGCGTCGAAGCCCGGGAAAAGCCGGACGCCCTCCCGGTTGCCGGTATTATAGACGGTCGTCAGGCCGGCCGATGCGGAAAGCCGGCCGATGACCACGTGATGCTCCAGGAACAGGTTGAGCGCCGTGCGCGAAAGCCCGCACACATAGACGCCCTTCGGCCGAGCCAGGCGTTCGCCCAGGTTGGTGCTCACGATCCGTTCGTGCCGGGCCTCGGCGCCGAAAGCCGTCTGCCCCAGGCGCGAATCGACCCGGAAATTCAGGTTCGCCCCAGCAACGTTGGTCTTGTGAAAGTTGAAAGGGTACTTCTCGGGCGCATTGCGGAACAGTTCGAATCGGTCTTCGCCGTAGTTCCAATATAGGGCCGGGGTAAAATGCAGCGTACCCTTCCCTTCCGACTTGACGGAAGCAAAAGCCTTCAACGTGTGCTCAAACTGGTCGTCGAACTTGGCGCTGTAGAAGGTGCTGGACCCGAAGTCCTTGTTGCTGATGCCGGCCTGCCAGCTGATGTCGCGCGGACCGAAATCGTGCGCGCCGTGTGCGAACGCCTTGACCGCGCCGAAATCGCTGTTCAGCCCGCCGGCGGCATTGCGGTTGAAGCCGTCGCTGCGCTGGTAGCCCGCCGAGATGCTGTTGAAACCCCGGTCATAGCCGAGCGCCGCCGAAGTCGTGGCTCCGAAAGAGCGGAACGACCCGCCCTCCAAACTGGCGCTGACGGACTTTTCGGAGGGTTTGCGCGTGACGATGTTCACGGCGCCCAGCAGCGAAGACGTTCCATAGACGCGGGCGGCAGGCCCCTCGAGAACTTCGATGCGCTCGATATCGCAAAGGTTCACGGGAAAATCGAAAGAGTTATGCCCCGTCTGAGGGTCGGTGATATTGATGCCGTCGAGCAGCACAGCCACTTGGTTATAGGTGCCGCCACGGATGCTGATGTCGGTTTGCATGCCCATTGCGCCGCGCTGACGGACGTCGACGCCCAAGGCATATTTGAGCAGGTCATTGACCGTCTCGGCCGGCGCCGAGGCGATGGTCAGGCTGTCCATGAGGGTGACGATGCGGGCACTGCTGTGAAGTGCCACGGGAACACGGGTCGCCGAGACCGTCACTTTGTCGATGGTCTCCACCCGGGACTGGGCTCCGGCCGTTCCGGCCGACAGGGACGCAAACAGGAAGGCGGCCGCAAAAAAGACGCATTTTTTCATAAAGGGCGACAAAGATACTGAAATTTCCCGGTCGAAACCTGATTTTTCGTATCTTTGAATCATCAATCAAGTACCGTTTGACCATGAAAAAAATTCTGCCTCACCTCTCCGCCGGAATCGCGGCGCTGATGCTGGTCGCCTCTTGCGGAATCCTCGGACAAGTCGGGGGCGGCGGCAAGACGTTCACTTTCGACAACTTGCCCCAGAACCTCCAGCAGATGCAAGCCCTGACCATCGCCGACATGTCCGACCCCTATGCCGTCGCAGCCATGACCATCGTCGCCCTGGCCCGCCACGGCAGCAGCAGCCGTGACTGCTTCCAGATGCTCAACTTCCTCAAGGGTCCGGAATCGGTCTCCAACTACGAATTCAGCTTCATCAACGAAAGGCTGCAGGGAAAGGAATACAAGCCCTTCTCGTTCTTCCAGGGCGCCACGCCGGCCAACAACTATACGCCCAGCCGGCCGTACAAGATCACCGTCACCAGCAACCCCTACTCCTTCACCACCGACAGCGAAGGTTATAAATGGTGCACCCTCTACGTGACCTCCGGCGGCGCCGACAGCCCCCGGCCGATCAAACTCCGCCAGAAAAAGAGCACGGGCGAATGGTTCCTCAACGACATTCAGTGCCTGAGTGACATCCGCATCCCGACGTCGCAGAGCAAGTGGGACTAAGCTTCGGTTGAAGCGTCCTCCAGCGGACGGAACCAGCTGAAATGCACATTGCCGTACTTCTTCTCCTTCACGAAGGAGGGATGTGCGGCAAAATTGTATTCGGCCGGATGCTCGAGGATCAGATAGCCGCCCGGGTAGACGAGCCCCTTGGAGAGAACCTTGTCGGGAATCGTATCGAGCCCCTCGAGGGCATAGGGTGGATCGGCGAAGACGATATCGAAACGCAGCGCACAGAGCTGCAGGAAATCGAAGACATTGTGGTGGACGACCTTCACCGTATCGTCCACGCCCAGGGCGGCGGCCGTCTTCTTGATGAAGCCGGCGTTGACGGGGTTCATCTCGACGGAAATGACGTTGCCGGCGCCGCGTGAGGCGAACTCGAAGGCAATGCTGCCGGTCCCGCCGAAGAGATCGAGGACCGCGAGGTCGTCGAAGAAAAATTCGTTGTCAAGGGCGTTGAAAAGACCTTCCTTGGCGAAATCAGTCGTCGGCCGGGCCTTGTACCCGGCCGGCGGATTGATGGACTTGCCGCGCAGTTTGCCGCCGATGATTCTCATAGCGCCTCCACGCTGGCGAAGTGCCGGAACAGGTCGCCCTTGACGGATTCGTCGGCATCTCCGTAGAAATGGACCGTGGTCACTTCCGGATTGATCTGGAACTGGCGGAGCGCCGCGAAAAGGAAATACTGGGCCGTGACGCCGTCGGGCGCGGGATAGGAATTGCACAGGAGCAGGCGGTCGCCCGCCGCCACCACGAGATCCACCACGCCGTCGCCCAGATGGACGGTCACTTTATTATAAGGTGCCAGCGCGGCCGTGGCTTCCACCATACCGGCAATCCGACGCGCACGGGCCTGGGACCCAGCATAAAGAAGAACTGCCTTATAACAAGGCAGTTCCAGACTTTCTACCGTTTCGGACTTCTCGAGGATGACGACACTGCCCAAAAGTGCGGCCGCCTTATCCGGCGAGAAGAACCCTTCCGGAATCAGGGTATACTTGAACACTACTCCCAGTTACCGGCGTTGTTGTTGGCGTTGTCGATCGAGCCGACCATCAGGCCGGGATAACGGTCGGTGTCTTCACGCTCGGCGACCAGGTTGACGATCTGCTGACGGTCCATGCCCTTGAGGAGCGACCAGTACGGCATCTGCGCTTCGAAAAGCGGCACGTCGACACCCGACACCTGCTTGACGATGGTACGCATGATCACGGTATCGCCTTCGGCGAAGGGGATGTAGCGCAGGTCTTCGACCTTGAAGTCAGGACGCTTGTTGAAGAGGGTGTCGCGGACATCCGTCAACTGCGGGAGGCGGATGATCAGATTCTTGTCACCTTTCTCATAGAGCTCATAGAGTTTGTTCATGAGCTGCTCGCCCTTGAGGTTTTTGAGGGACTTCTTGACCGCTTCGGTATGGAGGACGGCCACGGAGTCGTCTTCGGAACCGATCTGACGCATGATGGTGATCTTGCCGTTCTTGTAGAAATCGATCAGGGAGTCCATCACCGGCGCATAGTGTCCGTAGGTGTCCTTGTAGGTCACCTGGAGCGTGCGGATGTCCTTCAGCCGCTCGATGGCCACGTTGCTGCGCTGCTTGAGTTCGTTGTTGAACTTCACCGGCTTGTTGATGCTGTTGTAAAGCAGATAGGCGAGCCCGATGATGATGAGCGGGAGAATGCAGTAGGTTAAAAGTTTTCTCATATGGTTTGACTTTAATAATTCGTTTTGGGTCAAAAGGTCAAATGCTTGTTCCGCCAAGTTCATTTGACTTACAAAAGTAAAAAATTAATTTCAAGACTACAATATATTTTTAAATTTGCGGTGAGAAAACTTGATCCGACCCGCGTCATGAAGATCGACACCACAACCCTTGAAGCCTGCCTGTCACAAGCGCGCGACATCGTCCTCATCGGGCATTTCAATCCCGACGGCGATGCGGTGGGCAGCGTGACGGCTGCCTGGCATTACCTCAAGGCCCGTGGAAAACAGGCGCATATGATCCTGCCGAGCCCTTATCCCGAAAGCATGGCTTTCCTCGAGCCCGAGGCAGAAGAAAACCCGATCGTGATCTGTGAGCGGGATCCCGGAACCGCCCGGCGCCTGGTCGCCGGCGCCGACCTGATCCTCTGCCTCGACTTCAACCGGCTCGCCCGGACGGAATACCTGGAAGAAGACATCCTTGCCAGCAAGGCCCGCAAAGTACTGATCGACCACCACATCGCGGCAGAGTCCGAGCGCTTCGACACGGTGCTCTCCACCATCGACGTTTCCTCCACCTGCGAACTTCTGTTCTGGATCATCCTGTCGATGCCCGACATCGCCGGAGACCCGGCCCGCATCGGTCTCCGCTGCGCCGAATCGCTTTACGTGGGAATGATGACCGACACCAACAATTTTTCCAATTCGGTATTCCCCGACACCTTCGAGATGGCCGCCCGGCTGATCGCCCGCGGCGTCGACAAGAACGGGCTCCAGGAGAAAGTACTCAGTTGCTACAGCGTGTCGCGCACCCGCCTGATGGGGCATATGGTGAAAGACAAGATGAAGGTCCTGGACAAGTACCACGCCGCCTATATGACCCTGAGCAACAAGGAGAAGGAGCGCTACCACTTCAAACCCGGCGACAGCGAGGGCTTCGTCAACCTGCCGCTGGCCATCAGCAGCGTCCAGGTCAGCGCCCTCTTCACCGAAAACATCGACGGCCAATACATCCGCGTATCGCTTCGTTCCAAGGGCCGGATCAACGTCAACCGCTTCGCCAACCGCTTTTTCAACGGCGGCGGCCACCACAACGCCGCGGGCGGCCGGCTCTATATTCCCCTGGAAGAGGTGCCCGCCTACTTCGAAAACGCCCTGGCTGCCTGGCCGGACGAAGAAAAATTTTCATAAGGCATATCTTTTGTATAAATTTGCAGGTCGTCCCAATACCGTCCGACCGATGCCGAATACGCGATTCCGCCTGCTCCTGATCCTGTCCGTCCTCCTGACTGCGGCCTGCCAGACCGAAGTCCGCGAGGCCTACATCAATCAGGACAAGTACATCGACACCTACGTCAGCAACAACTTCGCCGACAACCCGGTGTATCACGAAGGCGGCGTGGTCCGCGTCGTGCTCGTGGAAGGCCTGGACGGCGCGCCCGTGATCGAACGGGGCGATTCGGTCTATCTGTACTACGCCGGTTACACGTTTGGACAGAACGGCCCCGAAACCCAGTTCGTCCTCGACAGCGGCATGGTCTGCGTCGGCAAGGGCAAGCTCATCCGCGGCCTGGACGACGGCCTGACCGGCGCCCGGCTGGGAGAAGAATCCCTGATCCTCTTCTCCGGCGAGCACGGATACGGCACCTCCGCCGTGGGGCTGGTCCCCGAAAACACGGCCCTGCTCTTCGACGTGGGCGTGGCCGAAATCAAAAAGAATCATTAATCCGATGAAGCTGCACAAATACTTTTCCCTTTCGATCGTGTTGCTGGTCACCTTCCTGACGGCCGCCTGCGCCGTCGATCCCGAAGAAGACAGCAATTATGGACTGGACCGCGTCATGAAAGCCTGGATCCGGGTCAATTATCCCGGCCTGAAGCCGTTCGAAAACACCGACAGCTATGTGCTGGAAATGGTCGAGGGTACCGGCGCGCCCGTCGTCGACAGCGCCTACGTCTGGGTGCATTATGCGAAACGGAATCTCGACCAGACCGTCACTTCGACCAACATCCAGGAGCTGGCCGAGCAGATCGGCACCTATTCCGTCACGGCCAACTACGGCAGCAACATCTGGCGCGTCGACCAGGGATATCTCCCGGACGACCTGGAAGACGTCATCAAGTCCTTGCGGGCGGGCGGCCACGCGAAAGTCGCACTCCCCGCCTCCGCCTCGGGCCACGACCGCTCCCTCTACTCCGCCTTCAGCAGCCTGACCGAGACCTCCAACCAGATCATCGACGTGGCCATCGATACCGTAGTCACCGACATCTACGACTACCAGGAGCGGATCATGAAAGCGTGGTTCCGCGAGCGCTACGGCGTGAGCGACACCGCAGCCGCCCATCTCTACCTCAAGAAGCTCGTCGAGAAGACCGCCGAGGAGGACACCATCCCCGAAGGCAACACCGTCCGCGTCCGCTACGTCGGCCGCCTGATGGACGGCCGGGTATTCGACACCAACATCGAGGACACGGCCAAGTTCTACCGCATCTACAAGAGCGGCGGCTCCTACAGCGCGCTGAGCATCGAGTATTATAAAACCGACACTACGAAATTCTCCTCGGCCAACAGCGTGGTCAAGGGCTTTGGAAAAGGCGTCACCCTGATGAATTACGGCGAAAAGGCCGTGGTCCTGTTCAATTCGCAACTCGGGTACGGAGAAAAGGGCAGCAGCCCCTCGATCCCGGAGTATTCGCCGCTGTCGTTCTGGCTCTACATCGAGCCGAAATAACGAGCCCTTACAGATTGGAAACCACTTGCACGCCGGCGGGGATCACTTCGATCTGCACCGGCGTGATTCCTACCGGTTCGCCATCCACTTCCATATAGGAATACGGCGTCGCCCAGATTCCGATGCGACGGCCGCGGGTGTGCATCACTTCCTTGTATTTGAAGATGTTGCCCTTGAACAGCGAGGGCACTTTGGAGAGGAAATTCCACTTGCTGATCTTGCCCACCACCGTCAGGTCGATGAGCCCGTCGTCGGGCACGGCTTCAGGGGTTTGCATCATGCCGCCGCCGCAGTATTTTCCGATGCCCAGCGCCACGGAGATGGCCGGGCCGCGGAAAAACTCGACACCGTCGACGTCGACGCGGAAAGTCAGGGGTTTATAGGAGAAAAAGCCGGTGATCAGCGACTTGAGATACTGCTTGTCGCCGCCCTGGCCGCGCGCCTTGGCCAAGTCGAACCGATGGCAGACTTCGGAGTCGAATCCCAGGCCGCCGATGTTGATCATATAGCGGCAGTACGGACGGCCGTCCATCAGGGTGTGGACGCAGGCCACGTCCTGGGGACGCGTGTGGGAGTCGGCGGCGGCGATCAGGTCGGCCGCGGCGGCAATGTCGGCGGGGATTGCGTGGAGCCGGGACCAGTCGTTGCCCGAACCGACGGGAATCAGGCCGAGCGTCACCTCGGAAGGCCGGACTTCGTCCTGGGAATACAGGCCGTTGAGCACTTCGTGCATGGCGCCGTCGCCGCCGACGACCAGCAGTTTCCGGTAGCCTTCCCGCACGGCTTCGCGCGCCAGTTCGATGGCGTGATAGGCGTGATCGGTAATGTGCTCGGAAAACTCTATACCCCTGTCTTTAAGCAGGTTCGATATCTCTGGCCAGTCCTTGGCGGCTTTTCCTGCGCCGGAGCGGCTGCTGACGATAACCTTCCAGGCCGATGAGAATGTCATGATTCAAGTGTTTGGCAGCGCGAATTTAATGGTTTTTTTCATAACTTTGCAAGTTATGGGAAAGATCATTGCCATTGCCAACCAGAAAGGCGGGGTCGGTAAGACCACCACCTCCATCAACCTGGCCGCGTCGCTCGCCGTCCTGGAATACCGGACGCTGATCATCGACGCGGACCCTCAGGCCAATACCACGTCGGGACTCAATTTCAATCCGGATTCGAAGGAGCACGACACGCTCTACGAGGTGCTCATCGGCGAGAAGACCGTCGATGCCGCCGTCAAGCCCACCGACCTCGAACGGCTCGACATCATCACCTCGCACATCAACCTGGTCGGTGCCGAAATCGAAATGCTGGAAGTCCCCGGACGGGAGAACGTCCTCCGCAACGCGCTCGCGCCGCTGCGCGACCAGTATGATTTCATCATCCTGGACTGCGCCCCGTCGCTCGGCCTGATCACCATCAACGCCCTCACCGCCTCGGACAGCGTGATCATACCCGTGCAGCCGGAATACTTCCCCCTGGAAGGCCTGGGCAAACTGCTCAACACCATCAACATCGTCCGGACGCGCCTCAACCCCGCCCTGACCATCGAAGGATTCCTGTTCACGATGTACGACAGCCGCCTGCGACTGCACAACCAGGTGGTGGAAGAGGTCAAGACCTATTACCCCGACATGGTCTTCAAGACCATGATCACCAAGAACGTCAGGCTGAGCGAGGCCCCGTCCTACGGCAAGCCCGCCCTCCTCTACGACGCCCGCAGCACCGGCGCCGACAACTACCTCAACCTGGCCCGCGAAATCATCAAAAAGAACGAATCATGGCAAAAAGACCCGCACTAGGCCGCGGCCTCGGCGCCCTGCTGGGCGATCGCACACCCCTTCCCGAAAGCCGGGAGATCCGCCGGCTGGCTACGGGCGATCCCGCCGCCGTGTGTGAGATTCCGCTCGACCAGATCGTCCCCAACCCCTTCCAGCCCCGCCTGGATTTCGATCCGGAGGCGCTGGCGGAGCTGGCCGACTCCATCCGCACGCTCGGCATCATCCAGCCGCTCACCCTGCGGCAGACCGGCCCGGAGAGCTACCAGATCATCAGCGGCGAACGCCGCTACCGCGCCGCCCTGCAGGCAGGCCTGCAGCACGTCCCGGCCTACATCCGGCAGGCCGACGACACCGCCATGCTCGAAATGGCCATCGTGGAGAACATCCAGCGCGAAGACCTCGACCCCATCGAGACGGCGCTCAGTTTCCAGCGGCTGATCGACGAATGCAAACTCACCCAGGAAGCCATGGCCCTGCGCGTGGGAAAGAAACGGGCCACCATCACCAACTACCTGCGACTGCTCCGCCTGCCCGACGAGATCCAGAAAAATCTCAAGCTTGGCAAGATTTCTGTGGGACACGCCAAGCTGCTGCTCGGCGTCGAGGACGCCGCCCAGCAACGGAAACTCTGCGACCGCCTCATCCGGAACGACTGGTCGGTCCGGCAGCTCGAGCAGAAGGTGCAGGCCCTCAACCGCGGGCGGAAAGAAAAAGCGGCGGAAGAAGCCCTTCCCGACCTGTTCTATTCCCTCGCCGAAAGGGTCGGCCGCCATTTTGACGGCAACGTGGCCGTGCGCCGCGACGCCAAGGGCGGCGGCACCATCACCATCCGTTTCAACAACGACAACCAGGTTCAGGAATTCCTCGACGACCTCAACCGATAAGACTTAAAACCGCCCGTGCGCCGCGTCCTTCTCACCCTTCTGCTTTTGGTCAGCGTCTGTTGCAGCCTGAGTGCCCAATTCCGGAGCACGCGCAATGACGTAGCCCGGCAGACAAACGGCGGCACGGTCATGGGCCCTCCCGGTGCCGACAACGGCGTCGCTTCGCAAACCGACACCACGGCCGTCACCGACTCGGTCCAGGGCTTCTCCATCCGCCGGCTCGTCCGCGGCTATGCCCGCCGCGACACGCTCACCCCGGGCTACCTGGCCCTGGGTACGGCCATTATCCCCGGCGCCTCCCAGATGTATAACCGCGACTGGTGGAAAGTCCCCGTGATCTATGCCGGCATCGGAGCCGGCGTCTATGGCGGCATCTATTACAACCGGCAATACCAGCATACGGGCGAAACCAAATACAAATACCTGCGCACGGCCAGCTACATCGCGGCCGGCGCCGTCTACTGGGGCCAGATCCTCGACGGCGTCGCCTGCTTCAAGACCGATTTCCGGGTGCCCGTTCCCGCCAAGTCCACCATCTATTCGCTGCTCCTGCCCGGCCTGGGCCAGGCCAACAACGGCGATTACTGGAAAATCCCCATCTGGACGGGCGGCCTGATCGCCTGCGGCTATTTCTATCATTTCAACGATATGCAATACCGGCGGTTCCGGTACATCACCGTCGCGGGAGCGAATCCCGAGACGAGCGGCTATGTCGGCGGCATCACCGCCAGCCAGGCCGAGACTTACCGCGACACCTACCGGCGCTACCGCGACTACTCGGTCCTGGCCGCCATCCTGGTCTATACGCTCAACGTCATCGACGCGAACGTTTTCGCCTTCATGCACGATTTCGACGTGAGCGACAACCTCGCCTGGATCGAGGTCCAGCCGACGGTCATCCAGCCGCTCAATCCCCAGTATACCTGGTACGACACCTCTTCGTCCGGCACCAACCCGGCCCTCGGTCTCCAACTGCAACTCACATTTTGATTTTATATGAAACGCCTAATCCCCTACCTCCTGCTCGCTGCGCTCTTCGCCGGGATCCCGATTACCGGGCACGCCCAGATCTTCGGCGAAAAGAAACGGCAGAACCAGCTGATCGAGGAGCTGATGCACCGGATCGACTCCCTCCAGCAGGCTTATGACTCCCTCTACAACGAGTACCAGATGCTGGCCGCCCCGGCCAACGATGAAGACGGCGACATCCTCATCGACGACGACATCGAAAACCTCATCGAGTACAACTCCGACAACATCGATTCGCTGCTGAGCATCTACTACATCCAGAAACAGATCGACGTCAACGACTTCGACGTGGCCACCCTCGAGCTCGACTCGCTGACCAGCAACATCCCCGACGAGGTCTACATCGAACGGCTCAAGAACATGAACTCGTTCATCCCGGTCCAGTTCAATAAAGCCGTCAAGAACGCCATCATCCGCTATACCGAGCGCATGCCGATGGCCACCGCCCGCATCCTCGGCCTGGCCACCTACTATATGCCGATCTTCGAGGGCATCTTCGACGAATACGGCCTGCCCCAGGAACTCAAGGCCATGGCGGTCATCGAATCGGCCCTCAACTCCCGCGCCGTTTCCCGCGCCCGCGCAAAGGGCATGTGGCAGTTCATGTACAACACGGGCAAGATGTACGGCCTGGAGATGACCTCCTACGTCGACGAGCGCTACGACCCCGAAACGGCCTGCCGCGCCGCCGCCCGGCTGCTCAAGGACAGCTATATGATCTTCGGCGACTGGTCGCTGGCCATCGCCTCCTACAACTGCGGCGCCGGCAACGTGAGCAAGGCCATCCGGCGCAGCGGCGGCAAGACCGACTTCTGGGAGATCTACAACTACCTGCCCCGCGAGACCCGCGGCTACATCCCCGCCTTCATCGCCGCCCTCTATACCCTGAATTATTATCCGGAACACGGCATCGTGCCGGCGCAGATCAGCCTGCCCGCCCACGTGGACACCTTCCACGTGAACAAGAACCTGCACTTCGGCCAGATTTCCGAGACCATCGGCATCCCGATGGAGACGCTCCGCGACCTCAACCCGCAGTATCTCCACGACATCATCCCCGGCAACGAGCACACCTACATCCTGAACCTGCCCCACCAGTACACCCTGGCTTTCACCGACCTGCAGGACAGCATCTACCGCTACAAGGACTCCGTGTTCTTCAACCCGGTGGCCGTGCAGAAGATCAAAGAGACCGGCGGCAGCGGCGAGCAGCGCGTGATCCACAAGGTCAAGAGCGGCGAGACGCTCAGCAGCATCGCCAGCAAGCACCACACCACCGTGGCCAACATCAAACGCTGGAACGGACTCAAGAGCAACACCATCCACGTGGGCCAGCGCCTCTACATCTATGGTTCGGCCGCCAAGCACAGCACGTCGACCACAACCGCGGCGGCGCCAAAGAATACCGGCACCACCACGACGACCGCCAAGAGCACACAGTCCACGGCCACGTCGACCTACACCGTCAAGAAGGGCGACACCCTGAGCGGCATCGCCAAGAAGACCGGCGTCTCGCTCAACACCATTTACAAGCTCAACGGCATGAACGCCAAGAGCAAGATCTATCCGGGAATGAAGATCCGCACGAAGTAGGCGGCATAGCCCTGCTGGAGCTTCACCCACATTTCGACCCTTTGCGTCGGGGCATACTTGGCAGTCAGGTATGCCCCGATGCCTTTTCCGGAGCAGGCTTCCACGGAGAAGCTCTGCGGAACGCCCCTTTCGTAGAAATAGATGCGGGAATCCCAGTCGTCGGTCTTCCAGATCGTCGCGCGGGCCGACAGGTCCCATTTGCGGGAAGGCGACCAGCGGACGTCGGCGTAGCCGGCCGCACCGCCGCGGTTCGCTTCGGCCCGCAGGCTGAAGTGCCAGGCGTCGCCGGCCGGTACCGTGACCCGCAGCCGGCCCTTCAGCCGGCTGCTCCAAGCCAGCTGGCACTCCGCCTCGGCGCCGCCCCGAAAGGTGCGCAGCACCTGGACCCGCGCCTTGAAGGTGGAAGAGCCGGCATCCTGCCGATAGCGTTTCCAGGGATGGTACGCATAGTCGGCGTTCAGGCGGAACGTCCACGGCCCGCTGATGGCCTGGAGGGCGTAGACGCCGCCGATCTGGTTGGAGACGCTGCTGAGCGACGACCAGGCGCCGGCGTGGGCGGCGATGTAGGACGGCGCGTAGCACCGGAGCGTCAGGCTGGTTTCAAACCCGTAGGAAGGGCTCCAGAGCACGCCGGCTATCACGGCGGGCGCACGGTGCGCGTCGACGGCCGCTTCGCCGTACACGCGGACGCTGCCGAGCGAACCGTACCAGTCCAGTCCCAGATTGCCCCAGAGGCCGTCGTACTGCTGATAGCGGTTGTAGTCCTGGATCCGGCGGCCGTTGCGCTTGTCGTAGCGATACAGGGCACCGGTGACGCCCAGCCGCCAGCGCCCGAAAGCGTATGAGACGTTGGCGCCGGCTGCCAGCTCGTGCATCGTGTGCCGCTTGGCCCGGTCCGCCTCCGTGGCGTGCAGCCCGCCGGTAACAATGGAGGTGTAGCGACCGTCCTCAATCCGGGCATCCAGCGCATTGTACGAGGCGAACGCCGAGACCGTCAGCCGGCCGGCCTGATGCACGTAGCCGGCGCCGCGCAGGAAATTGGCCTCGTCGGTGGAGCGGTATTCCTGCAGCCCGTTGCCCCGGCGGGCCACGCCGGACGGAGCACCGAAAACGGTCATCGGGAAAGCCTGCCACCACACCAGCCCCTGTCCGAAGCGGGCGGTGAAATCGCCCAGATACAGCCCTTTGTACCGCCCCGACACAGAGGCGAAATCGGGAAAACGCTCCTGCGGATCGTTGTCCACCACAGCGCCGACCGACCAGGCCGGTTTCTCACAGACCGCCTTCGTCGTCAGGGAAAACCCTTCCTGGCGCCATTTCTTGCGGAACCGGGCCGTATAGGTCTGCGAGAGGACGTTCCGGGGCGCGGAATCCCCGAAGTCCAGGAACGGACGCAATTCGGCCACCTGCTCCTGCGAGAATCCTTCCACCAGCGACAGCTCCATGGCCGAGCGGATCCCGCCGTACCGGTCGCGCCAGGCCATCAGGCTTTCCACCTGGAACAGGGTGAACAGCCGTGTCTCCTCGAGTTGCGCCCGCGAAGCGGCATTGAGATTGAGCGGGCTGTGCAACAGCCCCTCATAATAACGGACCAGCGCTTCGGCCTCGCTGCCCTGTTCGGCCAGCTGCTCGATGAGCGCGGTGACAGACTCCGGCAATGCCTGCGCCTGGGCAGGTGCCGATACCTTGAAAATGAAAAGAATGGAAATGAGGGTCCCGTAAACCGACCCTCCGGATCTCCTGCACATATCGTTCGGTTTTTGAGTTGACAAAGACAAAGATAATGCGTAAATTCGCGAATTGAACCATTTTTTTCAGTATGAAACACAGGATTCTGGTCAAGGACCGGTACTTCGTGCCGTATATCCCTTACGAGCGCCTGGAGAAGGCCATCGATGCGGTGGCGGCGCGCATCAACCACGATTTCAAACATTTCAACGGGACGCCCATCATCCTGTGCGTCCTCAACGGCTCGATCCTCTTCACGGGCGAGCTGATGAAACGGCTCGACTTCCCGTGCGAGTTCTCGAGCATCCGGCTCTCGTCGTATGAAGGTATGCTCTCCACGGGCGTCACCCGCA
>JAEEGH010010486.1_pt1 | contig 21254 bp, 22 predicted proteins | sample 9134181 | NCBI WGS metagenome assembly JAEEGH01 (sample SAMN16246544, study PRJNA631951) | gut metagenome | biome: gut microbiome; feature: rumen; material: DP-attached | host: Bos | place: Iran: Karaj | collected 2018-10
GCGGCGTCGGTTCGGGCTTCGCCGTCGGCGCTTCGGTGGGTTCCGGCGTCTGCGCTTCGGTGGGTTCCGGCGTGGGCGCTTCCGTGGGTTTCGGCGTCGGAGCTTCGGTGGGTTTCGGCGTCGGCGTATCCGTGGGTTTCGGCGTATCCGTGGGTTTCGGCGTATCCGTGGGTTTCGGTGTATCCGTGGGTTTCGGTGTATCCGTGGGTTTCGGCGTATCCGTGGGCTTCGGTGTGTCCGTCGGGCTCGGCGCAGCCGTCGGTTCCGGCGTTTCCTCCGGTTCGGGCTCGGAAGGCGGTGTTTGCTCGGCTTCAAACTCCTCGATCGAACCGAGCGTGAACTTGCCCTGCGCGGTCATATCGAGGGTGACGAAGGCATATCCGGTTTCCGCATTCGGCACGACCGGCGTTGCCTCGGCAATAATCACAAACGAGAGTCCGGAGGCGACCTTCGTGCTGCACAGCGCGACGGGCGTGTATTCGACGCCGACGATCTCCGAGATCGCTTCACGGAATCCCGCTTCAAGCTCCTTGGTCAAAACCGGATCATCCGCCGGTTCATATCCTTCGGAGGGATCGTCCATGTGCGTCTGCACGGCGGAGCGGCAGATATCGATGATGCGCACTTCACCGTCGCGTTCCTCATACAGGAAAACCAGCGTGTACGTTTCGCGCTCGCCGGGGTAGATGATCTTCGACCGCGCGAGGTAGGTATGCACGGTTCCGGTGATGACCTGTTTTCCGAGGTAGAGAAGCGGTTCGTAGCTCGCGCCGAGCATAAAGCCGAACGCCTTTTGGAAGACGGCGATCGTCTCTTCGGTCAGCGCGGGTTCCTCGGCGGTTTCCCATTCGGACGGGACGATGTCACCGGTGTCGTACTCGATCTCATCTTCTTCGGACTGTGCATCGGACGCGGGATCAACCGTCGCTTCCGGCGCAGCGTCGGCGTCGGGCACGGGCAGCTCACCGGTGCATCCGCCGAACAGGGAGAGGACCATGAGGATCGTCAAGGTCCATACAATCGCTTTTTTCATACGTTTTCCCTCATCAATCAGAATATTGAAAATGTCGCCGCAGAATCTGCGGCGACGTGGTGGGGATGTAGGGGCTCGAACCCTAGACCTCTGCGATGTGAACACAGCGCTCTGACCAGCTGAGCTACATCCCCGTGCCCGATTATTATACAAAACCGCTCCGTGCTTGTCAAGTGCGATTTTACGCGCGCCGAAGCAAGCGATTCCGTAAACTTTTTTCAAAGATACTATCTATTTTCCGGATTGTTTGCTATACTGTATTCAATACGGAGGTATTGCTATGGAAGCGTTCAACACGGCATTTTCGATCGGCGGCGCGTCGCTGGCATGGAACGGCATCATCCTTGCCGTTTCGATCCTCGTCGCCGTCGTCGTTTCCGGCATTCTCGTCAAAAAACGCGGCGCGTACAAAGACCTTGCGCTCGACGCCTGCATCATCGGGATCCCCGCGGGACTTATCGGCGCGCGTCTGTTTGCCGCGATTTCGTCCAAGGTTGCGTTTGCATCGTTTTTCGATCTTACAAAAGCGGGGCTGAACCTGCCGGGCGCGCTGCTTTTTGCGGGCGTCGGAATCGCAGTATACGTAAGGATCAAAAAACTGTCCGTTGCGGAGGTGTTCGATGTTCTCGCACCCGGTGCGTTCTTCGGGCTTGCCGTCGGCCGATGGTCGGATTTCTTCCTGTGCGACGGACTCGGACCGGTCGCGGGCGCGAATGTACCGAAGTTTTTTCCGCTCGTCACATTTACGCCGCAGTATTTCGCTGACGGAAAGACCGTCGCGTTCGCGGTGTTCTTCCTCGATTTTCTTGTCTGCGCCGGGCTCGGCGTCGCCGCGCTGCTTTTGAAAAACCGCAAAGCGGGGACCGCTTCCCGCGTTACGATCGTGCTGTATCTGTTTGCGGAGTTCGTCCTCGAATGGCTGCGCGACGGATCGACAAGGCAGATCGTGTTCGGCGAGGTCCGCTTCAATCAGATCGTGCTGATGGCGATGCTGCTGTTCTTTGTGGGACTTTCGCTGTATCTTGCAAAACGCGCCGAAGCGCCCGTACCGGAGGAAAATCCGGCAGAGCCGGAACCCGAGGAGAAACCGGCTGAGCCGGAACCTGAAGATAGACCGGAAGAACCGGAATCCGAGGAAAATCCGGCAGAGCCGAAGGAACCCGCGGAAGCGCCGGAGGAAGGGGATGCGGAATGAAACGGCTGCTGTTTTTGCTGCTTGCGCTGCTGATGCTTGCATGCAGTTCGCAGGAAGCGAAGCTCATCTATCTGCCGGAATCGACGCCGACGGCGGAACCGCTGTTTACGCCGACGCCGCCGCCCGAACCGGTACCCATCGAGGTCGCTCCGGTGCAGGGCGAGGGGTTTCATACCGACGCAAACGGCATTCCGATTCTGAACGAAAAGACGCACTATTTTGAATACTACCTGACGATCCGCAATCTGCGCATCTATGAGGAAAACGGCGAAACGCTGATCGACGCGATCATCACGAACAACTACCCGAATAAGCTTACCGGCGGGCTTTGCATCACGTTCACCCGGGATAACATGAAGTTCGGATACGGCGATTTCTATACGGCGAGCGGCGATCTCGTGCTGTTCCCCGGCGAAAACCGTGTCTATGCCGACGTGCTCACGGAGGTCGACGTGCAGCAGATGCCCTTCGAGATCACGGTTTCGAAACCCTTTGTACCGGAGCAATAACAGAAAGGAAACGCGTATGAACAACAAGGAAATGAAGCAAATCTTTACGGACACCGATTTTGTGCATCGCAGCGGAACGCCGGAGGAGCTGCGCGTTGCGGAATACCTGAAGGCGCAGTGCGAAAAACGCGGCGCAAAGGCGTGGATCGAGCCGTTCGCCGTTCCGATGGCGGAGATCGAGGAAGCGCATGTTTACGCCGACGGCAAAGAGATTCCCGCGAAGGGCTTTTTCTGCTGCGGAAGCGGCGAAGTGGAGGGCGAGCTCTATTATATGCCCGCGCAGGATAAGGTCTCCGTTGCGGGCGCAAAGGACAAGATCGTGCTGATGGATACGGCGGGGATCGGATTTTTCGGCTATCAGGATCTCATGAAAGCGGGCGCGAAGGGCATTCTGTTCCAGTACGGCGATCTGCACAACGGCAATCGCGACATCGACGAGCGCGATCTGCGGGCGGCGGTCGTCGGCGAGGAACGAAAGGTGCTCTGCGCCATGCTGCATGTTTCCGCGGCGGTCGCGCTGGTCAGAAACAAGACGAAGCGCATGCGTATTTCGATCAGACAGCGCGAATACGAGGGCGAATCGCACAATGTCATCGCCGAGGTTCCCGGCAAAAACGGCGAATGGATCACGATGAGCGCGCATTACGATTCCACCGCGCTTTCGCACGGCTCCTATGACAACATGACCGGCTGCGTCGGCATGCTCGGCGTACTGGACGCGCTGAAAAACAAACCGCTGAACTACGGACTGCGTCTCGTTTTCTGCGGCAGCGAGGAACGCGGGCTTCTGGGTTCAAAGGCGTACGTCAGAGACCACAAAGCGGAGCTTGACAAGATCGCACTGAACGTCAACCTCGACATGATCGGCACGATCATGGGCAAGTTCATTGCGTGCGTGTCCGCCGAGGAAAAGCTTGCGAATTACATCACCTACATGGCGGCGGAGCTCGGCTTCCCGGTGGGCGCGAAGACCGGCGTGTATTCCAGCGATTCCACGCCGTTTGCCGACAAGGGCGTGCCTGCGCTGTCGTTCGCGCGTATCGCGAACGGATCCGTTGCGCCGATCCATTGCCGCTTCGACCGTCCCGACGTGCTTTCGATGGACCGCATGCAGGCGGATATCGCGTTTATCGCGGAGTTTGTACGCCGCATGGCAATGTCCTGTGTCTGCCCGGTCGGGCGCGACATTCCCGATTCGGTGAAGGACGATCTCGACAAATACCTCTTCCGCAAGCGCAGAGAGTAAAAAATCGGACCCCTTGCGGGGTCCTTTTTTTATATCTTTTTTCGCAGCAGATCGCCCGGCGCAAGGGGAAGATCGGTTTTGATCTTCAGCACCGCTTTGACTTTGTTCGCAATCTCCACCGGCGCGCCGGATTCGTCCTCGATTTCATCCGCGTGCAGCACGGCGCGGGAAAGAACGGGAGAGACGACCTCGAGCGCGTCGCCGCGCGCGAAACGGTTGCGCTGCTCGACCGTTGCGACGCCGTTTTCACAGGCGAGCACAACGCCCGCAAACCGGTGCGTCTGCGTATAGACGCCGGCGTTTGAATGATCCTTCGGCAGCTCGCCGTGATAGAATCCGGTCGTGTACGGGCGGTGTGATACGGTAAGGAGCTCCCTTTGCGCTTCCTCAACGGTCATCGTGCCGTCGAGCACGCGCCGGTAAGCGTTTGTCACCACCGCAACGTAGTATTCGGTCTTCATGCGCCCCTCGATCTTCAGCGACGTCACGCCCGCGTCGACGAGCTCGTCCAGAAGTCCGATGCAGCAGAGGTCGCGGCTCGAAAGAACGTAGCTGTGATTGTCCTCCTCCATGACGGGGAAGCTCTGATTCGGGCGTGTTTCCTCGACCAGAGCATAGCTCCAGCGGCACGGCTGCGCACAGTCGCCGCGGTTGCCGCTTCTGCCGAGGATCGCGGAGGAGAGGAGGCACCGTCCCGAATACGCCATGCACATCGCGCCGTGCACGAACGCCTCAAGCTCCAGATCGTCGGGAATGCGCCGTTTCAGGTCCCTGATCTGCTCGATCGTCATCTCGCGCGCGAGCACGATGCGCTTTGCGCCGAGCCCGTACCACGTCAGGGCGGACGCGTGGTTTGTGCAGCTTGCCTGCGTAGAAACGTGCAGTTCGAGCTGCGGACACGCCTTGTGCATCGCGGTGAGCACGCCGAGATCGGAGACGATCGCCGCGTCGACGCCGCAGTCCTTCAGTTGATTCGCATAGGCGGGGAGAAGGTCGATCTCGTCCGGGTAGGCGAGCGCGTTGACCGTCGCATACAGCCGCTTTCCTTTTGCATGGACGGCGTTCGCCGCGTCCGCAATGCCGTCAAACGTAAACCCCGCGCTCTTTGCGCGAAGCTGAAGAAGCGGACCGCCGAGATACACCGCGTCCGCGCCGAAGCGCAGGGCTGCGTGAAGCGCTTCCATCGATCCGACCGGCGCCAGAAGTTCCGTCATATTGCCTCCGAAAAACCGTTTTGTTCAGTATACCAACTCGAACTCTCTGCGTCAACCGCCGACCGCTTGCATCGGCGGAAACCTTGTGCTACAATAAAGCATCATAAACTGTCTTTCTATGGGCAAAAGGGGAATTATGCTGCACATCGGCTGTCATCTGTCGCCGTCCGACGGTCTTCTCAATATGGCAAAAACCGCGCTGGATCTCGGTGCGGACACGTTTCAGTTCTTTTCGCGGAATCCGAGGGGCAGCAGGGCGAAGCCGCTCGATCAAAGCGATGCGGACGCCATGCTTGCATACATGAACGAAAACCGTTTCGCGCCGGTGCTTGTGCACGCGCCGTACACGCTGAATCCGTGCGCCGAAAAGCCGGAGACCGCAGAGTTTGCGGAGCTCGTCATGCGCGACGACCTTGCCCGCTGCACCGCGATGAAAACGCCGTTCTATAATTTCCACCCCGGCTCGCACGTCGGACAGGGCGAAGCGGTCGGCATCGAAAAGACGACGGCGCTTCTGAACCGCATTCTGGACGACACGACCGATACGACCGTTCTGATCGAAACGATGTCCTCCCAGGGCAGCGAGATCGGCGGCACATTCGAGTCCGTCCGCGCGATCATCGACGGCGTCGAACGGAACGAACGCGTCGGCGTATGCCTTGACACCTGTCATGTCTTTCAGGCGGGCTACGACATCGTGAACGATCTGGATGGCGTGCTTACCGCGTTCGACCGCGTGATCGGGCTCGACCGGCTGAAGTTCATCCACCTGAACGACGCCATGTTCGGCCGCGGTCTGCATAAGGACCGCCACGCGCCGATCGGCAAGGGCTGCATCGGACTCGACGCAATGCGCCGCATCGTGAACCATCCTGCGCTTTGCGCGCTGCCGTTCTGCCTCGAAACGCCGCATGAACGGCTTTCCGAATACGCCGACGAAATCACGCTTTGCAGGGGGCTTACGGAATGAATCCGCATCTTGTATCTGTTTTTCCCTGCGAAACGTACGCGCCCGAAACGTGCGAAAAGGCGCTGATCGCCGTATTGGAACCGCTCGGCGGGCTCGACTGGGTGCGACCCGGCATGCGCGTCGGGATCAAGGCGAATCTTGTTGCGGGCGCAAAGCCGGAGAAGGCGGTTACCACGCATCCGGCGCTGCTTGCGGCGCTGACGCGGCTTCTCATTGCGCGCGGTGCATCCGTTGTGATCGGCGACAGTCCCGGCAACCTCTATAACGCTTCGGTGCTGAATCGCGTTTATGCGCTCTCCGGTCTTTCCGAGGCGGAGGAAGCGGGCGCGGAGCTGAACCGCGACTTCTCCGAAAAGGAAGCGTTCTCTGCCGACGCGGTACAGGCGAAGCAGTTTACCTATACCGGCTGGCTCGACGGCTGCGACGCGATCGTCAACTTCTGCAAGCTGAAATCGCACGGCATGATGTCGCTGTCCTGCGCGGCGAAAAACCTGTTCGGCACGATCCCCGGCACGATGAAGCCGGAGTACCACTATCGCTTCCCGAACCCGAACGAGTTTGCGGACATGATCGTCGATCTCGACGAGTATTTCAAGCCGGCCCTGCACATCTGCGACGCGGTGCTCGCCATGGAGGGCAACGGTCCCACACAGGGAAAGCCGAAACATGTCGGCGCGCTGCTTGCCTCGCAGGATCCGCACCGGCTCGACGTGCTTGCGGCGACGCTGATCGGGCTCGATCCCGCGGAGGTCCCGACGCTTGCGGCGGCGGCGCGGCGAAACCTTGCGCCGACGTCGGTCGACGGGATTGAAATCGCGGGCGACTGGAAACAATTTGTGCAGACCGATTTCGAACTGATCGAAAACCGCAACAGTCTTTTGTTCGTGGGCGGCGACAACATTTTCGGCAAGACGGTCCGCGGCGCAATGAACCTGTGCCTTGTTTCGCGTCCGAAGGTAAAGAAAAGCGCATGCATCGGCTGCGGCAGATGCCGCGACGTGTGCCCGGCGCATACGATTGCGATCAAAAACAAAAAGGCGGTCATCAACCGCCGAAACTGCATCAAATGTTTCTGCTGTCAGGAGTTCTGCCCGGTCGGCGCGATGCGCGTGCACCGTTCGCCGGTCGCAAAGATCCTGACGCACGGAAAGGAGAGATCGAAATGAAACGCACGCTTGCGCTGACGCTTTGCGTCCTGCTTGCCTGTCTGACGCTTGCCTGCGGCGCGCCGAAAACGGATGCGTCGAAGCCGACCGTCGTTGCAACGATCTTTCCGCAGTACGATTTCATCCGTGCGATCGCGGGCGACCGCGTGAACCTTATCATGCTCGCGAAGCCGGGCGGCGAGGTGCACGGCTATGATCCGAGCTTATCCGAAATGAATCTGATCCTCGCGTCCGATCTCTTCGTTTACGTCGGCGGCGAAACCGACCGCTGGGCAAAGGACCTTCTCGAAAAGAACGGCAAGGACCTGAACGCGATCGCACTTGTCGACCTTGTCGACACGGTCGACGAGGAGCTTGCGCCCGGCATGCAGGGAGAGGCGGAGGAAGCGCCCGAAACGGACGAGCACGTGTGGACAAGTCCCCGAAACTGTATCTGCGTCGTCGAAGGGCTTTGTGACGCGCTGTGCGCGCTTCTGCCGGAAGAAGCCGATGCAATGAAGACGAACGCGGCGGCGTACATTTCGGAGCTTACGGAGCTCGACGGCGCGTTTCACGACGCGGTAAACAACGGCAAACACAAAACAGTCGTGTTTGCGGAACGGTTCCCGTTCCGCTATCTTTGCGACGAGCTCGGTCTCCGCTATTATGCCGCGCTGCCGGGCTGCTCGAGTAACGAGGAGGTCAGCTTATCGACCGTTTCGTTTCTGATCGATCGCGTGAAGGCGGAGAACCTTCCCTGCGTGTTCACGATCGAGTTCTCGGACGGACGTATTGCAAAGACGATTGCGGACGCAACCGGCTGCGAGATTTTAGAACTGCATTCCTGTCACAACGTATCGAAAGCGGACCTTGACGCGGGCGTGACCGTGCTCGATCTGATGCGGCGGAACCTCCAATCCCTGAAAAAGGCGGTGAATTGAATGGCGTTGATTACGTTTGAAGGCGTCGGACTGTCCTACGGCGGCGACAACGTCGCGCACGATGTGAGCTTTTCCGTGAACGCGGGCGAGTTCTGGGGCATCGTGGGCGAGAACGGCTCCGGCAAATCCACGCTGATGAAGGCGCTCCTCGGACTGATCCCCTGCGCAAGCGGACGGATCGTGATGGGCGAGGGACTGAAGCCGAACGAGATCGGCTATCTGCCGCAGCAGAGCATGATCCAGCGCGATTTTCCGGCGTCGGTCGAAGAAGTCGTGCTCTCCGGCACGATCGGCTATCGCGGGCTGAAACCGTTTTACGGACGCCGCGAACGCGCGCTCGCGGAAAAGAACATGGACATGCTCGGGCTGCTGCCGCTCCGAAAACACAGCTATCAGGAGCTTTCCGGCGGGCAGCAGCAGCGGGTGCTTCTTGCACGCGCACTTTGCGCGACCAAGAAATGTCTCGTGCTTGACGAGCCGACCACGGGGCTCGATCCGGTCGTTACGGCGGAGTTTTACCGGCTCCTGCATACGATCAACGAAAGCGGCATGACGATCATCATGGTCTCGCACGACGTTGAGGAGGCGGTGCGAAGCTGCTCCATGATCCTGCATCTGTCCTGCCATCCGCTGTTCATCGGCACGGCGCAGGCGTATAAAATCAGTCCGGTCGGACGGAAATACTTAAAGGAGACGACGGTATGAGCGCAATTTCCGCAATCTTTCAAAACATGCCGGAGATCATGCTCCGCGCGATCGTCGTCGGCACGCTCGTGTCGCTTTGCGCGAGTCTCCTGGGCGTCACGCTCGTTCTGAAACGCTACTCCATGATCGGCGACGGTCTCTCCCACGTCGGCTTCGGCGCGCTTGCGATCGCGACTGTTCTGCATGTCGGCAACGCTTCGATGGCGGTTTCCCTGCCGATCGTCATGGCGAGCGCGTTCGTTCTCATGTGGCTCACCGAAAAACGCCGCATGCAGGGCGATGCTGCGATCGCGGTGCTCAGTACCGGCGCGATCGCGATCGGTACGCTTCTGTTCCGGCTGTCCGACAATCAGTATCAGGACATCTGCAATTCGCTGTTCGGCACGGCTTCGATGGCGCTTCTGACCGATTCGGACATGTGGATCACCGTCGGCGTTTCCGCGGCGGTGCTGGTGCTGTTTGTGCTGTTTTACACGCGCATTTTCAGCGTCACGTTCGACCAGACCTTTGCAAAGGCAACGGGCGTGCGCGTCGGCGCGTATACGATGATGCTTGCGGCGCTGACCGCCGTGACGGTCGTGATCGGCATGAAAATGGTCGGCGCAATCATGGTGTCGGGACTCATCATCTTTCCGGCGCTTTCCGCGATGCGGGTTTGTAAGCGGTTCCGCTCGGTCATGATCGTATCCGCCGTGCTGTCGCTTGTGTGCTTCTTTACGGGATTTTTCCTGTCGCTTCTGATCGAAGCGCAGCCCGGACCCGCGATCATCGCCGTCCATGTGCTTTCGTTCCTCGTCTGCGCGCTGATCGGCTTTTTAAGAACGCGCATCCGCACGCGCAAAAGCCGCGGCATCGTCGTCGAGCCGCCGTGCAAGGTCGGGGAAACCGGTCCGGAACGATAATTTCCTGTTGTACTTTTGAAACCGGCATGTTATAATATATCATGCAAAAAACCAAAGGGGGTTCATTGTATGAAGAAGTTCTTTTCCGAATTCAAAGCGTTCGCGCTGAAGGGCAACGTGGTCGACATGGCGGTCGGCGTCATCATCGGCGGCGCGTTCGGCGCGATCGTAACTTCGCTCATCAACGACATCATCATGCCGCTGCTGGGTCTCATCATCAAGGCGGACTTTTCGCAGTGGTTCATTCCGCTCGGCGAAGTGCCCGAGGGCACCGCGCACACCGCGGAAGCGATGGCGGAAGCAGGGATCTCCGTTTTTCACTACGGCAAGTTTATCTCCGCGATCGTTTACTTCATTCTGATCGCGCGTGCGATCTTCCTCGTTGTCCGCGCTTTGAGAAAGGCGGAGGAGAAGGCGAAGGAAGCGAAGAAGAAAGAAGAAGCGCCCGCGCCCGAGAAGAAGCCGCGCCTGTGCCCGTACTGCAAGCAGGAAGTCGCCGACGACGCAACCCGCTGCCCGCACTGCACCAGCGAGCTTCCGCCCGTCGAGGAATAATCAAACGCATTCCGAAGACCGCAGTTTTTGCTGCGGTCTTTTTTCGTCAGAAATGCATCCATTCCGTGAACGATGACGGAAGTTTCTTGCAAATCGCCGAAAAGGTTGCTATACTACAATGGAGTAAATGTAGAGAAAGGCGGTAAAAAGCCGGCGTGGAGATGCAGCGAACGTATCGGACCGCGGAGCACGCGTCCGAAACCGAATACGTGATCTCCCGGTCGCGCTTTATCGGACGCTGTTTTCCGGTAACCGACGAATCCGAGGCGCTGCGCATTCTCGAACGCATCAGAAAGCAGCACTGGGACGCGACGCACAACTGCTTTGCGTACCGCCTGCGCTCCGGCGCGGCGCGCTACTCCGACGACGGCGAGCCGCAGGGCACGGCGGGACTGCCGATGATGGAAGTGCTTAAAAAGCGCGATCTTTACGACCTTCTGGTCGTGAGCACACGCTATTTCGGCGGGATCCTGCTCGGCACGGGCGGGCTCGTCCGTGCATATACACGTTCGGCGAACGACGCGGTCGAAGCCGCCGGGCTCGTTTCGATGGAGCCGTGCACGCTGTTTTCCGCCGCCGTTGCGTATCCGTACCGCAATGCGGCATGGAGCGTGTTTGAACGCTTCGGCACGATCGAACACACGGATTACGGCGAGGCGATCACCGTTTCGTTCCGCTGCCGCACAACCGACGCGGACGCGTTTTTGACTGCGCTTTCGGATCGCACCGAAGCGCGGGTCACCGCGATCAAGACCGGCGAAGGGTTTTACCCCTTTCCGGTGACCGAATAATCTTTTGGAGGAATTGATGAAGCGTATCTGGATGCTGATTCTGGCTGTCGTGCTGCTCGCGGGCGCATTTCTGCCCGCGGGTGTATCTGCCGACGGCGAACATCCGATCACGCTCACGATCACCTGCGAAAATGTGCCGGAGCTCGAAGGCGAAGGCACGATTCCGGAACTTCTGTTTACGATCCGCAATACGTCCGCAGAGGATTATACGCTCCTGAACGCAAAGCTCACCGGCGGCTATGAAGACCGTGAAATGATTCTCACCGAGTCGATCACTGTGCCTGCGGGCGAGACGAAGGAGTTTCAGCTGACCGATGTTCCGGTCGCCGAGGACCAGCTTGACAGGGATGTGACCTACAAGCTCTCCTGGGAGGAGCACGAAACCGCCGTTGACCCGGAAACCGGGGAGGAGCAACAGATTACGCTTGAGCGTGATACGACGGCGTCCTTCAGGATCGAGAAGTTCCTCGTTCCGGAGCTTACCGTTTCCGCAAGCTGCGACAAGGTCAGCGTGCGCTATGACGAGACATTTACGGTCGTCTACACGATCCGAAACGATACGGAATTCGACATGTCCGGCATGACGCTGTACGATCCCGAGCAGAGCATGCTTTCGATTCCGCTGCCCGATTCGGATCTCACTGCGGGCAGCACGCTCGACGTACCGGTCGAGTATAAGATGGGCGCGATGGATATGTCGTTCGAACCCCGGCTCGAATACGTCGCGCGCCGCCGCGAGATGACCGCCCGCGCGGACAGGAAGATCACCGTCGAATCCGTGTTCGTCGATCTCACGATTTCCACGGAGGTTCGTCCAGCCACGTCGAAGGGCACGACCTTTGCGGTTACCGTGCGAAACAACGGCAACCGTCCCGTCACAAATATCTGTGTTTACGACGAGATCAACACGCTGATCGAGGAGGAATTCTCGCTTGAAGCGGAGGAATACCGCACGCTTCTTTACACGGTGCAGCCGGCGGTTTCGTCTGATCGCGCACGCAACGTGAGTTTCCGCCTGTCTGCCGTCGATTATCTGAACGAAAAGATCACCCTTGCGGACCCAAACACCTATACCGTTGTTCCGTATGTTTCGCCCGATTCCGTGCGGCTCGGGCTTTCGGTCGTGCTGCAGTCGCCGTACTATGACGAAAACGGCAAGCTGTGCGCATCGATCCAGTTCAACATCCGCAACAACGGCGACGTCAAGATTTTCAACGCGGTCCTCTCCGAACTGACGCTGTTCGGCAAGGTCGTTTCCTATCCCGAGCTGCGTCACGGCGACACGTACTTCACGCAGATCTATCAGCTTGACGGCGTGAACGAGCTCAAGTTTCGTCTCGACGCCGTGAATCCGGCGGGGGAGGCGTGCAGCTCCGATATTGTGCGGCTCGATTTAAGCAATCTGAAAGAACTTGCCGACCGCAAGAACGATCCGGTCCTTGTCTATACGACCAACCCGTATTTGCAGGACCTCGATTCCAGGTTCAGCGGCGTTCTGCGCGTGGTCGTCATCATCGCGCTGGTTGTCGCCGCCGCCTGCGGCGTATTCTGCATCGTGCTGTTTGCGGCGGAGATGCGCATCAAGAGCAAGCTGCCCGCCGAATTCGAGGAGGACATGGAACGCGTCATGCGGTCCACCAAGCGCCGAACCGAAAAACAACTGTTTTCCGACGCGCCGACCGAGCAGTTCGGCTATACCGCGCCGATCAAACTCCGCAATTACGGCGAGCTGACCGAGGAGGAGGCGAAGGCGCGGCGCGAGCTTTACGCAAAGGGTCTCCGGGAAAACCTCCGGAAGGAGGGCGCAGGAGCTGCGCGTCCCGCGATGCCGCCTGCCCAGAAGCAAAAGCCGGACGGCGAAACGCAGATCACGGTTCTGCGCCGTGCTGCCGATGCGCCGCAGAATACCGCACAGACCGGAGAATTCCGTCCGCCGAAGCAGCAGACACAGCCTCTGAAAACGGTTACGCAGCGAACGGTCGTTTCGAAACCCGCCGCATCGCATGCGGTTGCAAGACCGGATGAAGCGACGAAGGCGATCCCTCTTCCGAAGGCGGCGCCCGCGATCGTTCCGGCGTTCATCCCGAATGCTGCGCCGGAGCCGGTCGAAGAGCCGATCCCTCTGGAATCGTCCGTTCCTGCGCCGGAACCGGAGATCCGACCCGAACCGGTCACGGAACCGGTGCCTATGACGGAACGCGACCCGCAGCCCGAAATCACGGCGCCGACGCCCGAACCCGAACCGACGCCTGCGGCGCCTGTGCGCGGACCGGTACGCATCCTCGAAAAAGCAATTCCGGCAAGACGCCCGATCGTGCCGATGCCGATCAAACGAATGAACGGGTAACTGTATGCAGTGGTATTGGATTGTTCTCATCTGTGTCGGCGCGCTTGCGCTGCTTGCGTTTGTTGCGTCCTATTTGATTTTCCGTTACGCGTTTGTTGCGGATCGCCGCATCATTGACAGGGTCTTTCGCGAACGCGAAAAGGATCCCGCGCCGCTCGTTCGCATGCGCTATGCGACCAAGGCGTACATGGACGCGCTTGAGCGCGAAAACTGGACGCAGACCGCTTCGGACGGCACGAAGCTCGCGGCATGGTTCTTTCCGAACGGCGGTACGAATAAGGTCGCGGTCCTTTGTCACGGCTGGCGAAGCAAGCCGTGGTGGGACTTCGGCAAGGCGTTTGATATCGTGTATAACGCAGGGTATGCGGTGCTTGCGGTGAATCAGCGCGCGCAGGGCGACAGCGAAGGGCGCTACATGACCTACGGCGCAAAGGAATCCGAGGATCTTCTGGGCTGGATCGACCGGCTCTGCGACCGGTTCCGCAACGACGTGCACATTGCGATCATGGGTGTTTCGATGGGCGGAGCAACGGTGCTGTGTGCCACGGGAAAGGACCTTCCGGATGCGGTGAAATGCGCGGTTTCCGACTGCGCGTTTACCTCCGCAATGGACCAGTTCCGTGCGGCGACGAACGGCAGATTTTCGTTCCTGCAGATGCTTGCATCGCCGCTTGTGCACCGGTTTGTGCACATCCGGTATTCCGACGCGTCTCCGATCGAGGCGGTGAAACGTTCGAAAACGCCGACGCTGTTCGTTCACGGTGCGGCGGACAATTTTGTTCCCGTATCCATGATGGAGACGCTCTTTGACGCCTGCACCGCTCCCGAAAAGGCGAGATGGCTTTCACCCGGCGCGCTCCACGCCGAAGCGGCAATGACAAACCCCGACGGCTATGCCGAAGCGGTTCTGCCGTTTCTTAAAACGTATCTGTGAAAAAAAGAGCTCCCCGATCGTTCGGGGAGCTTTTTTCAGTACTGCTTCAGACTCGGATTGTTGCCGTTGCAGTAGATCAGTACGGTCGCCAGCGCGACGCCGATCGCCCCGACGACGGGGTGCATGGACACGCCCGCGCTTACAAGACTGTTCACGACCGCTTCATAGACCGCCGCGGCAAGTCCGATCCAGAAGAGAATGCTCCTGTTTCGATGCTGCAGTTCCATTCCGTTCTCCTTTCTCAAAACAGTTTGCCGATCACATATCCGATCACGCCGACCGCGATCGCCGAGAGGATCGAAAGCGTCAGCGCTTCCATGCGCTTGCCGCTTTTCTGTTCGAGTTCCCGGATCCGCGCTTCGTGATCCGCGCCGTTTTCCGCGATCGTTTTCACATTCGTCTCGATCCGCGCAAGGGATTCGAGGATTTCCGATACCGTCCGTTCAGCCATCGCGCACCTCCGTATACTGCGGCTTGTCGGTGATGTATGCCTCCGCGCCGCGCCATGCGATGCGGTACCACCCGGACGTCGCCGTGCCGAGCAGGGGATAGCGTTCGCCCCTGCGCGCAATTCCGATGCAGCGCGTTAGTATGCCGCCGCCTTCGCGAATGCGGACCGATCCGCCGCGCACATATACGAACCGCTCACATGCTTCATCCTCCATACACTTCAGCCGACCGAAGCGGTTCCAATAGCCGTTCCTGCGCCGGTTTTTGACGACGCCGACGTCACGTCCTCGGCATTCGATCTGATCGGCGCCCGCGCAGACGCCGACGTGCACGATCTGCTTTCCGTCGTGGTGAAAAACGAGATCGCCCGGTTGAAGCGCATTCTCCGCGATCGGTGTGCACAGGGCGTAGAGCCCGCGGCTCGAAACGTCCGTTTTCAGCACGCCGAGCTTTTTCAGCGCCCAGTAGACAAGTCCCGAGCAGTCAAACGCGCGGATATCCTTTACGCCGTCCTTTTTGCGCCGATCAAAAAGGCGCCGTGCCCGCTTTGCGTTCTCCGCGCTCGTTTCTTTCCGTTCGATCCAGTCATACGGATCGGACATTCCGGAGAGCAGCTCGCCGTTGCCGCCCCACACGTAAACGCCCGTTCCGACCTCGCCGGAAACGGTCTCGACCAGCGCCGCCCTCAGCGCCGGTCCTTTCCTTGTGTCGTTCATGTTTCACTCCTTTCCATCCCGACACCTTCATCATAGCACCCGAATCCGGACCTGTTTCCCGGAAAAAAGTCCGTTTTGTTCCGGTATAATAAAACCGCCGTCATGCTTATTTACATGACGACGGAACCGCTTTTGAATCCGGTGAAACAACTCGGGACTTGGAAAAGATATGCTGTGATCGCGCGGGAAAGCAAGGATTGTCAGAACGGCAAATATTGGCTATAATAAACGCATGAACATGCTGACCGTTTTTGCAACCGAACAGGAGGAAGACCGCACCGTCGAAGCCGTTTTGAAAGAGGCATTCGGCGTTTCGGAATCGTATCTGCGCCGCTTAAAGCGCAGAAAGGGCGCGCTGCTTCTGAACGGAGAACCGGCATATACGACGGCAAAGGTTCATGCGGGCGACACGGTCGCGTTTGATCCTGCGGATGAACGGAAACTCGAGCTGAACCCCATCCCGAGTCCGCTTTCGATCGTGTACGAGGACGAATGGCTGATCGTGCTCGACAAGCCCAAAAACATGAGCGTGCATCCGGCGCGCGATCCGTTTGAAGCAACCGTCGAAAACGCGCTTGCGGCATACTTTAGCGGCAGGGACAACCCGCATCCGGTCAGCCGGCTCGACAAGGGCACGACGGGGCTGATGACCGTGGCAAAGAGCGGATACGTCCACGCAAGAATGAAAACGGTGCAGCAGCAGGGAACGTTTCAAAAGACGTATCTTGCCGTCGTTTCGGGCGTGCCGGAGCGCAGGCAATTTCTTATTGACGCGCCGATCGGACCGCTGCCCGGCTCGACGTACCGGCGTACGGTGCGCGCGGACGGAGCGGAGGCAAGAACGCTCTGTGAAGTGCTGGAAACAAGGGAAGACCGCGCACTGGTGCGGCTGACGCCTTTTTCGGGACGCACGCACCAGCTTCGCGTGCATATGGCGTACGCGGGGAACCCGCTTTTCGGCGACTGGCTGTACGGCGAACGGAGCGAGCGGATCGACCGTCCCGCGCTGCATGCGGCGGAACTGTCGTTTGTCCATCCGATGACGGGGGAGACGCTTTCGCTCGTTTCACCGCTGCCGGAGGACATGAAGCGCCTGCTGTAAGGAGCGGCCCTACTCCAACTGCTTGCCAAGGTACAGCGCGGCGGTTTTGAGGATCGAAAGCTCGGTTTCGGTGAGCTTGAGCCGCGATTCGTCGGTTGCGATCAGAACGCTGCCGAGAACGTCACCGTTCGACGTGACCGGAACGGCGGAGAGCCGCAGGGCGGGGAAGTTCGACAGAAGCGGAAACCCCTCGGGCGCAAGGGTCGTCTGCCGGTCGCGCATGCGGTCTACAAACGCCCTCGAGAGCGTTGCGTGCAGCAGCTGCTTTTTCAGCGCGCCGGAGGCAAACAGCACCGTTTCCGTGTCGGTGACGGCGGCGGAAAAGCCCAGAGCGCCGGTCAGCGCCTGACAGTACGTCTCCGCATAGTCGCCGAGTTCGCGGATGCGCGCGTATTTTTTCAGCACGACGCCGTCCTCCTCGGTGAAGATCTCGATCGGATCGCCCTCGCGGATGCGTAAAACACGGCGGATCTCCTTCGGAATGACGATCCTGCCGAGTTCATCGATACGCCGCACAATGCCGGTTGCTTTCATGCTTCTGTCCTTCTTTCGCAGTTTGGAATCAGTATGGACGGAAAACGGCTTTTTGATACGCGCTTGCTTTTTCGCATACGGTCCGGTATAATGAAATACAGTAAGATTTCGGAGGTTTTTATGAAAAAAACGGTTCTGGTGACGGGCGGTGCGGGCTATATCGGTTCGCATACCGTGGTGGAGCTTCTGAATGCGGACTATCCGGTCCTGATCGCGGACGATCTCAGAAACAGCAAGGAAGCGGTTTTGGACCGCATTGAGACGATCACAGACAAACGTCCCGACTTTGCGAAGGTCGACGTGTGCGACAGGGACGCGATGCGCAAGCTTTTTAAGAAAAACGATTTCGGCGCGATCATCCATTTCGCCGGTCTCAAAGCCGTCGGCGAAAGCGTTGCAAAGCCGGTCGAATATTATCGAAACAATCTTGACGCGACGCTGACGCTTCTGGAATGCATGAAGGAGTTTGACGTGCGGCACATCGTGTTCAGCTCGTCCGCAACGGTTTACGGCGTGCCGAAGGTGCCGATCAAGGAGGATGCGCCGCGATGGTGCACGAATCCGTACGGCTGGACGAAGTTTATGGGCGAGCAGATCCTTTCGGACTTTGCGCTCGCGAATCCCGAAATGTCCGTCGTTCTTTTGCGGTACTTTAACCCGATCGGCGCGCACGATTCGGGACTCATCGGCGAGGACCCGCAGGGAATTCCGAACAACCTGCTGCCGTATATCAATCAGGTCGCGACCGGAAAGCTTCAAAAGCTCCGCGTGTTCGGCAACGATTATCCGACGCCCGACGGCACCGGCGTGCGCGACTACATTCATGTGGTCGACCTTGCAAAGGGGCATCTGAAAGCGCTTGAATACGCCGACGCGCACACCGGCGCGATCGCGATCAACCTCGGCACCGGCACCGGCTATTCCGTGCTCGATGTGATCCGCGCCTACGAGGATGCGAACGGCGTGGAGATCCCGTACGAGATCGTTGCCCGCCGTCCCGGCGACGTCGCGGAAAATTACGCCGATCCCGCGCTTGCAAAGGAGCTCCTCGGCTGGGTTGCGGAGCGCGATCTGGTCGATATGTGCAAGACCGGTTATCACTGGCAGTCCATGAACCCGAACGGGTATGATCTCTGAGAAAAAACAGAGCCGCTGAGAGATCAGCGGCTTTTTTTATTCTGTTTTTCGTTTGATCCGGAGGGATTCGATCAGATAGAGCAAAAAGCCCGCAAGCGCGATCGCGCCGAGATAGACGATGATTTCGACAAAGACGCCCGCACGGAGGGCGATCTCCCGGAACACCGGCTGCGTCGAGGGATAGAACGGCGTGATGTAGAACATGTTTGCTTCGTGCGAAACGTCATGAATGAGCAGGTGGCTTACGACGTTGATCCCCTCCGCAACCGCCGCGGCGATGAGAAACAGCACAAGCGCGGGCGGAAACGACGCGCGCCTGCGAAGACACAGGATCCGCAGCGCGGCGATCGCTTCAACCAGCATCAGCGCGTGATAGAGAAAGCTGTGAATAAACAGCAGGATCTGCGGCCGCATCATGTCGTCGGGGATCGCGAGCGCAAAGACGGCGCCGATCGCCGAGAACGTCGAGAGAAACACGAGCACGGCTTCCTGCGCTTTGCCTTTCAAAAACGGGACGAGCGCCGAACAGTACATTGCCATGCTGCAAAGCTGCCACGGAAAGAACCACATTGAAGGCGTGCCGGCGTAGATATACCGGATCACGAACCATTGCTTAAAGACTTCGGCGGCGAGCATAAAAAGACCGCAGCCGAACAGGATGCGCATAAGCGTTTTCTCCCGCGCGTTCCGCGACGCGATCCAAAAGAGAATCAGCAGCGCGGCAATGCCGAGCAGGATCAGAATATGCGCGGGTCCGTAGGGACGCGGTGTTTCAACGAAGGACCAGTTCAACGGTTTTGCCTCTGTTACGCGTACATCTTGCCGAGCACCCAGTCGGCGAAGCGGGCGGGGAGGAGCTTGATCAGCACGAGCACCGCGGAATACGCGATCCCGACCGAGCAGAACGGCTTGGGATTCTTCTGCCGCGAGAGCCGGTAAAACCGCTTTGCAATGCGGTCGGGGCTCATACCGTGCTGTTCGTCATGCTCCATCTTGGCAACGGATTTCACTTCGTTCGGGTACAGCGTTTCGTTCACGGCGTTCTTTTCACGCATGGCGGTGAAGTCCGTTTTCACATCGCCCGGCAGCACCGCCGCGACGCGGATGCCGGTGCCTTTGAGCTCGTTTCGCAGCGCCATCACGACGCTGTCGATCGACGCTTTCGCCGCGGAATAGAACGCCTGATACGGGATCGGCGTGACGGCGGCGACGGAAGAGGTGAAAAGGATATGCCCCTTGCTTTCCCGCATGGCGGGCAGCGCGGCTTTCAGCACGCGCACCGCACCGAACAGGCATACGTCGAACTGCTTTTTCGCCGCTTCGATTTCGGTCGTTTCGATCGGTCCGGAGATGCCGAAGCCCGCGTTCAGGATCAGCACGTCGATGCGTCCCGCATCGCGTAAAACGGCTTCTATCGCCTCTTTGCACATCGTTTCATCCGTTACGTCGCAGGGGACGTGAACGGCGTTTTCGGTCGTTTCACCGCGTCTCGAAAGGTCGTACACGCGATCGCCCGCATGCGAAAAAGCGGCGGCTGCCGCTTTCCCGATTCCTTTGGACGCGCCGGTGATGACGACGATCCTGCGTTCAGATTGCATATTCGGTGAACACCTCTTTGATAACGCCGAGCGCCTCGTCGAGGAGCGCTTCGGTATGGGTCGCCATGTAGCTCGTGCGGAGCATGCATTCGCTCGGATGCACGGCGGGCGGCAGAACGGGGTTGACGTACACGCCGCGTTCGAACAGCGCTTTTTCGACGCGCAGCGTGGTTTCGAGGTCGTGCGTATACAGCGGGATGATCGGCGTCGTGCTTTCGCGGATCGCGATGCCCTCGCGCTTCAGATTGTTCCGCATATACATCGAAAGCTGCATGAGCCGCTTCGGCAGCTCCGGCTGTTCGATCAGGATGTGCAGCGCTTCGGTGACGGTCGCGCAGGAGGCGGGGGGGATGGATGCGCAGAAAATGAACGGACGTGAGGTGTGCCGCACATAGTCCACGATATCCGCCTTTGCCGCCATGAACCCGCCGATGCCGGCAAGCGACTTCGAGAACGTGCCCATGATGATGTCCACGTCGTCGTCGAGACCGAAGTAGTTTGCGGTGCCCTTGCCGCCTTCGCCCATGACGCCGAGACCGTGCGCGTCGTCGACCATGACGCGTGCGCCGTATTTCTTTGCGAGCCGTACGATCTCCGGGAGGTTTGCAATGTCGCCGCCCATCGAGAAGACGCCGTCGGTGACGATGAGGCGACCCGCTTTGTCGGGAACGTTCGAAAGCTTCTTTTCAAGGTCCTCCATGTCGTTATGGCGATAGCGCACCATATCGGCGTAGGATAGCTTGCAGCCGTCGTAAATACTGGCGTGGTTTTCGCGATCGCAGAGGATGACGTCCCCGCGTCCGGCGATCGCGCTGATGATTCCGAGATTGCTCTGGAATCCGGTCGAAAAGGTCATGCAGGCTTCCTTGCCCAAAAACGCGGCAAGCTCGCGTTCAAGCTGCGTATGCAGCACAAGCGTGCCGTTCAGGAATCGCGATCCCGCGCAGCCGGAGCCGAATTTGCGTAATGCTTCGACGCCCGCTTCGATCACGCGGGGATGCGTGGCAAGCCCGAGGTATCCGTTCGAGCCGAGCATGATGCGGCGCTTGCCTTCCATCATGACTTCGGGCGCCTGCATGCTTTCGAGCTCGTGGAAATACGGGTAGATGTCCTTTGCACGGATCTCATCGAGAACCGGATTGTGACATTTTGAAAACAGATCCATCGGAATCCTCCTTACCGTAAAAATTACCGCCTGTAATTATAGTATACTTTTCGGCCGAATGCAAG
>JAEEGH010010488.1_pt1 | contig 21250 bp, 17 predicted proteins | sample 9134181 | NCBI WGS metagenome assembly JAEEGH01 (sample SAMN16246544, study PRJNA631951) | gut metagenome | biome: gut microbiome; feature: rumen; material: DP-attached | host: Bos | place: Iran: Karaj | collected 2018-10
ATACTTGGATAGAGTATGATAATCGACTCTTTATTTACTCATACCTCTGTATTCAATAACATTTCCGAATCACAATAAATACCTTTTATACTATTCTAATTTTAGATTGTTGTTTCATAAATACAAGATATAATGTTATAATTGGGAATTTTAGGCTATAAAAATACTCAACTTACCTAAAATTGCCATATAACATCAAAATAAGATGTATTTTTCTTGCTTATTTGGAATTAAATGTGTAATTTTGCATCATAATTAATATAATAAATGGCATTGTATGGAATATACAGAATTATTGGAGAAGCAAATTATTGGAAGACTTCGAGTCGATAATCCATGGTGGACTGAAGGTGAAATACCAGATTTCTATCAAGATATGAAACCGAGACTATATCTGGATATTTTCTACTCACTAGTTACAAATACAGAATTGAAACGTGCTGTCATACTGATGGGACCTAGACGTGTCGGTAAGACAGTTATGATATACCATACTATAGCCCGTCTGTTAGCAGAAGGGGTACCGCAACAAAACATTATTTATATCTCTGTTGAGACTCCGATTTATAACAAAATATATTTGGAGCAATTGTTCAACCTCTCAAAACAGACTTTGGGAAAGTCTGAAGATGACCATGAACAGTATTATGTTTTCTTCGATGAGATTCAATACTTAAAAGACTGGGAGATAAACCTAAAATCTTTGGTTGACACGTACAAAAATGTGAAGTTTGTGGCTAGTGGTTCTGCTGCTGCTGAGCTAAAAAGGCGAAGCAATGAAAGTGGAGCTGGACGATTTACTGATTTCAGTTTGCCACCATTGACATTTTATGAATATGTCCATTTGAAAGGATATGAACAGTTGATGATTCCGCGCAAGATGCAATGGAAAGGTGACGAAATTGATTGTTTTGACACAATGGATATTGACAAACTAAACAAATTATTTATCGATTACATAAATTACGGAGGGTATCCAGAGGTTGTATTCTCAGAAAAGATTCAAGAGAACCCAGGGCAGTTTATCCGTCATGACATTATTGATAAAGTATTATTGCGAGATTTACCTAGTTTATATGGCATCCAAGATGTCCAAGAACTCAATTCCTTATTTACAATGATTGCCTATCATTCTGGCAGTCAATTCTCGTATGAGACTATGTCAAAGGAATCTGGAGTAAGAAAAGATTTGCTGAGGAAATATATTAGTTACTTAGAAGCAGCTTTCTTAATTCGGGTAATACATAGAACCGATGATAATGCAAAAAGATACCAAAGAGAAACAAGTTTCAAAATATATTTGACAAATCCGTCATTAAGATGTGCCCTCTTTCAGCCTATAAGGGTAACAGACGACGAAATTGGCGATATGGTGGAAACGGCTGTATATGCTCAATGGATTCCACGGCAAAGCACAGATTCTGTTATCACATTCGCGAACTGGAGACTCAACAAGAAAACTCAAGGCGAAGTAGATATTGTAGGTATAGATACGGGTAGACAAAAGCCCCAATGGGCTGTCGAAATCAAATGGTCGGACCGATACACAGAACGTCCAGGAGAACTTGAGTCTTTATTATGGTATATGCCAAAGAATGGGCTAACTGATGCAATAGTCACAAGTGAAACAGTGACGATGATGAAGGAAATGGATAATGTCGTTCTTCATTTTATGCCTGTTGCTTGTTATACATACACTGTAGCTAGAAACACGTTAGAGAATACGCGCTTCTTATATGGGTTGTAGAGTTCTTGGCAAATTAAGCACGGTTCGTCGTGCTTATTTGTCCTAGTTTGTATAAATGCATGATTACCAATTAAATACAAAATAAAATTAAGATGTCTTTTTACGTTGAAAGAATTATAATTCACAATAGAGCCCCATTTGAACATATCGATTTAGAGTTCAAGGATAAAAGCATTTCGGTGTTAACAGCATTGAATGGTAAAGGCAAAACCACTATTTTGTCTTACATTGTTGATGCGTGGATAGAACTGACTAGGAAAACCTATTCACAATCATATACAGGAAAAGAAGACAAATATTATAGAGTCTCTAGTCCCTTATATGATATAGATCATAATACAATGTCGCTTGTATATATACGTTTCAAAGATGATAATCGAAACTGCGATTTTCTGGATTTACGGAATAGCTGTACATTAGCAGAGTATGATTCAACAGTATCAATTGAAAACAAAATCCCTTTTCATGAGATTCAAAACCAATTGAATCATAAGAAATCTTTCAAATTAATAAACCAACCATATCACAAAGAGAAAGAAGTTCAAGGTATATTCGAAAAAAACGTTGTTACTTACTTTCCTTCTTATCGTTTCGAACTCCCCAATTTTCTTAACGAGAAGTATCAAGAAAATGTAGAACACAAGCTGGAAGCTGGATATAATGGATACTTGACAAATCCAATCGAGGTCACGTCAGATATTCGAGACATAGCAAATTGGATATTAGATGTTGTATTAGATCAAGAAGTTAACAAACAAGAATTGAAGTCGAATAATGGAACTATGGTAATAATTCCTGCACCGGAACAGCAAGTATGGATGAATGTTAAAAAGGTGCTTGAATGTGCTCTCATCTCAAAGTTTCCACATCGAAACGTCAGATTCGGCATTGGACGAAGAAATAATAGCGGTTCCCGATTATCTGTAATGGAAATTGTATCTGGAGGAAATGATCGACAGTATTGTCCAACAGTTTTTAATTTATCTTCTGGAGAACTTTCTATAATAGCTATTTTTGCGGAGATACTAAGACAAGCAGATGCGACATTTGGAATGAAACCTCTCAATCAATTCTCTGGAATTGTCTTAATTGATGAAGTTGATAAACATCTACATATTCAGTTACAGAAAGAAGTGTTACCATTACTCTTTAATCTTTTCCCCAATATTCAGTTTATTGTATCCAGTCATTCTCCATTTATGAATATGGGATTGGCAGAGGAGGCTCTAGATAGAACCATTATATACGATTTAGATAATGGCGGTATTGAGTCAAGCCCTACAACCAATGGAGTATATCAGAATACATATGAATTGTTTTTGTCAGAAAAGAATATATATGCGGAAAAATACATTACATTGAAAACACAGATAAGTGAAATAACAAAACCGCTTATAATAACTGAGGGGAAGACTGATATTATTCATTTAAGAAATGCTCAAAAAAGATTAAACAGAACCGACATCGATGTAGATTTTGCAGAACTTCCCGAGGGAAAATGGAGTGATGCGGAACTTAAAAACTTTCTTGATAATATTTCCAAAATCCATAAGGGACGAAAGATTATTGGTATGTTTGATAGAGATGTACCAAGTATCGTGAAAGATATTGAAGAGAATAGTAGATCATTCAAAACATATAGTCCATACGTTTATGGTTTTTGTATTCCTATACCAAATGGACGAGAGGAATATGAGAAAATATCAATAGAATTTTATTATAGTGATGATGTTATTATGAAGGAGCATAATGGTCGCAGGCTATATTTTACTAATGAAATAGATGTGCTTTACAACAAAAGTACCAACAAAAAAGTCTTTCAGAAATTGGATGCACCTGCGTCAGACAGAGAAATACAAAAACAAATCTTTGATGAGGATAAGATGTGTGAAGTAACAGACTATATTCATTCAAAGAAGACCTTTGCGGACTTACTAGAAACTAACGAATCCTTTTCTAATGGCGTTGACTTTACCGCATTTAATAAAATCTTTGATAAAATAAACGAAATTATAAATGCATAAATAATGATATTTAGTTTTGCACATGATAGCGTTTGACATATTTACTAAACTATGCTCTGAGATACAAATTCTGCGTAAACAATGCGTAAACATTTTGTTTCAGTTAGGGGCGTTTTATTATATTCAGAGAAAATCATGTTTTTATAAATCACTGATTATCAATATACTTTCAAAACAACAAAATATCATGGAATATCACTTTGCGATACTCATAATCTGGAGGTCATAGGTTCAAGCCCTATCTGGTCCACACCGGAAATCAAGCACTTACGAGTTCTTCGCAAGTGCTTTTTTCATGTCTGCGTAAACAATGCGTAAACAAATGGCTTTAGTTGGCGATTTTGGCTCAAAAAATCTTATCGAGTTTCATAGAGTATTTTATCCATTCGTTATCATACAGGAAATCTTTATTTCTGCACAGAAATTGGGGCTCCGTAGGTCAAAACCGGTGCTTAAACACCAAAATTATAACATAAATGTTATATTTCCGTAAAAAAATTACGGAAATTAAAAACTTTATTGTATATTTGCCCCAGAAATCTAAAAGAATAAGGTTATGCTCATCAAATTTGCCGTAAAAAACTTCCGTGGTTTTGCCGAAAGAATAGAGTGGGACTTATCACATCCCAGCAATTACTCTTTCAACACATACGCCGTTAAAGATGGAGTAATTAAGAATGGTATTATCTATGGACCAAATGGTTCTGGTAAGTCAAATTTTGCATTGGCAATCTTTGATATAGAATATCATCTTTCTGTCAAGTGGAAGAAAGCTGATTACCTTTCCAATTATGTGTATATAGGGAATCCTAATTCACCTGTTGAGTTCGAGTATGTATTTAAGTTTGGGAATGACATATTGGAGTATCGCTATTCTAAAAATGCCTCAGGTATGCTAGTTGCAGAATCATTGGTTTCAAATAACAAACAGGTATTCAAGCGGGAAAATGACGTATTTGAGATTGATGATGACCAATTTAGGATTGACGCTACCGTAAAGGAAAATTTCAAGCAGAATGTAAACAGCGTTTCGGTGATAAACTTTCTGACAGCATCTTTCCCCTTTCCACAAGACCATTACATAGTAAAGTTAGTATTATTTGTAAATACAATGCTATGGTTTAAAAATTTGGATAGTCGAGAGTTCCTAGGGCTTGAAACATCAAGTTTCAGTTTAGAGGAATTCATAATTCAGAATCACTATACTGAAGATTTTTCGGAATTCTTAGCAAAAGTAAGTGAACAGCACTTCAAGTTCATACCTCCAAAAGAGGGTGATAAAAATCTTTATTGTGAAATCGGCGGCAATACTATACCATTCTTACTAATTGCTTCTACAGGAACCCAAGCTTTGGAATTACTATATGTATGGATTAAGAGAATGAGTGGTGCATCCTTTGTCTTTATCGATGAATTCGATGCTTTCTATCATTTCAAGTTGGCTTTTGAAGTATGTAAGCAATTGTTCAACCTTAATTGTCAGGTCTTCACGTCATCTCACAATACCTATTTGATGACGAACGATCTGTTGCGTCCGGACTGCAACTTCATCTTGCAGAACAATAAGATTAAGCCATTGCACGCTTGCACAGAGAAGGAACTGCGATTCGGGCATAACATTGAGAAACTATTCCGCGCTGGAGCATTTGAAGTATGATACTGTTTGTGTTTGAAGGCAAGGACGATAAGACTTATTTCGAGTCTATCAAACGGCTTTTCTTCCCAGAGAAGCTTGATACCTTCGTGTGCACGTACAATAGTAATATATACTCACTCTATACCAAGCTCATGGAGCATGATGCTCTCAATGGAGCATTTGAAGTAGATACCGTATCTGTGCTTAAGGAGATTCTCCTTGAAAAGGGTGACGAAACGTTGAAAGACATTAGAGAGGACGAGGTATCTGAAATATACCTATTCTTCGACTATGATTTTCAAGAAAAGGCCAGGACTCTTGAAGAGAACGACATGAGACTATTAGAAATGCTGAAATTCTTTACGGATGAAACTGCGAATGGTAAGTTGTATATCAATTATCCGATGGTAGAGTCGCTCCGCTATACCAAAGAGTTACCTGACAACGACTATTGGACATATACCGTGACACGCCAACAATGCCAGGAAGTCAGATTCAAACACCAAGTTCATGAATTCTCTTTCTATGGCGGAAATTTGGAATATATCATTCTCACCATCAAACCAGCTGACGACAAGACAAAAGGACAAGAGAAGATTGACAATGCAAAGACGAACTGGAAACATCTTGTTGTGATGAATGTCAGTAAGGCACATTTCATCTGTAACGATAAAAATGAGGTCCCTGATGAATCCGATAGTCAACGAGAAGTCTTTAGCAATCAACTTTCCAAATATGTCGAAACGGATGAATGTAAGGTTGCTATACTTAATGCATTCCCCATATTCCTCTTTGACTACTTTGGGAGAAAAATAACAAATGAAATCAAACTACCATAACTATGGCAAAGAAGATTATTAAAGAAAAGGCAATAGAAGAAGCGTTATGGGAATCGGCCAATAAGCTACGCGGCTCCGTGGAACCATCGGAGTATAAGCATGTGGTACTGAGCCTTATCTTCCTGAAATATGCACACGACCGCTTCACGGAGCGGCGCAATGAGCTGGTGGCAGAAGGCAAGGAGGCTTTTGCAGACAATCCCGTGTTCTATAATGCCAAGAACGTCTTTTATCTGGAGCCTGAAAGCCGTTGGGATTTTCTGATTGAGAACGCCAAGCAGAATGATATTGCCATTAAGATAGATAAAGCGCTCGCTAAAGTGGAGCAGAGCAACCCTACGCTGAAGGGTGCCTTGCCAAGCAACTACTATGCGGGTCTGTCGCTCGACCGTACCAAGCTCGCGGCATTGCTTGATGAAATCAATAAGATTGATACGCTGAAAGACCCAGAGAACGATCTTATAGGTCGTGTATATGAATACTTCCTAGGTAAGTTTGCTATTGCCGAAGGTAAGGGTAAAGGAGAATATTACACCCCGAAGACTATCGTCAACCTGATTGCCGAGATGATTGAGCCTTATCGTGGTAAGATTTACGACCCATGTTGTGGTTCTGGCGGTATGTTTGTGCAGAGCATGAAGTTTATTGAGGCACATCACGGCAACAAGCGCGACATCTCTGTCTATGGACAGGAATATACCAATACCACTTACAAACTGGCAAAGATGAACCTTGCCATTCGTGGTATTGCCTGCAACTTGGGTGAGATGGCTGCCGATACGTTCCACAACGATCAGCACAAAGACCTGAAGGCAGACTTCATCATGGCTAATCCGCCATTCAATCAGAAGGCTTGGCGTGCAGAGAACGAACTGAAGGACGACCCTCGCTGGGCTGGATACGACGTACCTCCGACGAGTAATGCCAATTATGGTTGGATTCTGAACATTGTCAGCAAACTCTCAGCCAATGGTACGGCTGGTTTCCTTCTTGCCAATGGCGCTCTAAGCGGCGACGGTACGGAACTTGCTATCCGTAAGCAACTGCTTCAGAACCATTTGGTAGAAGCTATTGTTATTCTGCCTCGTAACATGTTCTACTCTACGGACATCAGCGTGACGCTTTGGATTCTCAATAACAACAAAAAGGCTCGCACGGTGGAGCAGAACGGCAAGATGGTTCGTTATCGTAATCGTGAGGACGAAGTGCTGTTCATCGACCTGCGCCAGTGGGGAGAGCCCTTCGAGAAGAAATATATCCAGTTCTCGCCTGAGCAGATACAGCAGATTGCCGAGAACTTCCACAACTGGCAACATGTAGGATATGAACAGACCTACCACAACGAACCAGAATATTGTTACTCAGCTACCCTCGAAGAGATTGAGAAGAAAGGTTGGAGCCTCGTGCCCAGCAAATACATCGAGTTCCGCAATCGCGATGAGCAGATAGACTTCGATACCAAGATGCGCCAACTGCAAGCAGATATGCGCAACTTCTTACAACAGGAAGAAGAGAGTAAACAGCAACTGAAAGACCTCTTTGAGAAGTTGGGATATAACCTATAGTAATTCAAATTAGAGGAAATTCCCCTCAGATTTCCCCTAATTTCCTCTATCGTTTATTTGAAGATTCTTGCAGGAGTTCTTCAAAACGTTCGGATCTTATATATCCTAAGGCTCTTTTATTCAAGTTAGTAACACTCAAATAGCCCATTTCTGCCAATTTCTGCAAATCGGTTCTGGCAGACCTTGCCGAAATATCAAACTGGGTAGCCAGTTCTTTGGGAGTAAAAAGTGTACGTTTGTTTTCCGATATTGTTTTGAGAACATATCTCTGACGTTCATTGATATTTGAGATTCCAACAAATCGTAATACATTTTGTTGCTCATCAATCTTGCGTTGCAAAAATTTCTTTAATTCTTCAAAGGCTTTTTTCATCACATCTAAATGATATTGAATGAAATATGACAAGTCGTTTCCATCATTCTCTGTATATTGAAAAGCCTTCTCATAAGCCTTCTTATTGGTATAAATAATCCTGGAAATGGAAAGATACTCAGTCAACCAATATCCTTTTTTTATCATGTACCAATAAAATAAGGACCTTGCCGTTCTTCCATTACCATCTACAAAGGGGTGGATATAAGCCAACGCAAAATGAATGATAATGCCTTTAATGATGGGATGTATGAAATTCTCGCTATTGTCACTATTAGCAAATTTACATAAATCCTTTATCATGGCATCAATCTCTGTAAACGATGGCGGTGTATGAGCGACGTGCCCAGTGATACCGTCAACCACAAAAATATCGTTATTTCTGCGGAACTCACCTTCGTCCTCAGGATTGTCCAATGTTTTGTTAGCAATTGTGCGATGAATGTCAAGCAATCCCTCTATGGTAAAATCAGTCTGTTTGCCTTTTGAAATCTTGCTGATGGTTTCATAGTTGTTGACTATCATCTGTTGGCTCTTGTTAATTGGTTTGAGCCGCTTTCTAAGCATATCCTTGGCAATACGCCGTGTGGTGGATGCACCTTCCATCTGGCTTGACGCAATGGCTTCTTCCATGATAGAACTAATCAGATAATAATTCTTGTCTGTGGCAGGTATAATGCTTTTTGTCCCCAAACTACCTCCTAAGTTCATATCAAAATCATGAAGCAGAGCCAACATATTTTTAGTCACTGTAAAGTGGAATGTGTAGTTGCCGAAACGGATATTTTGTGCATTCAGTAAACGTTGAATCTTCACAGCTTGCCATAAGACTTGCTTGTCATAGCCTTTGGGTGCCATGTATTTCACTTTATCCCAATACAGATATTCGCTGCTAATCTTCTGAAATAGTGGCTGAAATTGCTGATTGGTAAGCATTTGGATGGCCTCCACCTGCTTTTGTGGATTTAGATATGGTACTGGTTCTACTTTCATCTTCTTGTTCTTTTCTTGGCGCAAAGATACAACTTTTTATTGAAATTAGGGGAAATCCCCCCATAATTTCCCCTAATTTTCCGTAATTTATACTATTATTAGGAATATAATGATTATCTTTGTAGCCAGATAATAGAAAAAACGAATGGAATACAAACGTTTAGGCAACTATATCAGAGAAGTGAATGTTCATAATCGGGACTTGAAGGTTACGAAACTTGTCGGTCTTACGATTGACAAGGCATTCATACCGTCGGTAGCAAATGTTATCGGCACAGACCTCTCTAACTATAAGGTGATTCGTCACGAACAGTTTGCTTGCAGTTTGATGCAGGTTAGTCGTGACGGGAAAATGCCTGTTGCCATGTTTGAAGAAAACGAGGCTATCATGTCACCTGCTTATCCGATGTTCGAGGTTATTGATAAGACCGTTCTGATGCCTCAGTATCTGATGATGTGGTTCTCTCGTAGCGAGTTTGACCGCGAGGCAAGTTATTATGCCGTTGGTGGTGTTCGTGGTAGTTTAACTTGGGAGGATTTTTGTAATATGAAACTTCCCGTTCCCTCCATCACTCGCCAGCGTGAAATAGTGTCAGAATACGAAACGCTGACCAACCGCATCCGTCTCAACAATCAAATGATTCAGCATCTCGAAGCCACCGCCCAAGCCCTCTACCGCAAAACCTTCGTCGATAACATCGACAAAGAAAACCTCCCCGAAGGCTGGAGAATGGGAACGTTAGGGGAGATTGCAGACATTAAGAATGGTAAGGCTATGCTACCAGCAGAAGGGGACATTCCCGTTTATGGGGGCAATGGTATCGTTGGATACACGAACAGCTCTAACGCTGAAAATGTCGTTGTTATAGGCAGAGTTGGCATCAATTGTGGCTCTTTATATCTTCATCAAAGCAAGTGTTATGTAAATGATAATGCCATGATTGCAATTCCTAAAAGTGGCAACACAATATTCTTATACAGAACTATGAAGGAGATAGATTTGAATAGCCAAAGTGAAGGTTCTGGACAACCCTTATTAACTCAGTCTATAATATATAAACAAGAATGCCTAATTCCCAAGCTGGAGCAGCGCATTGAGTTTGAAGAACAAATGCAGATTGTATATAAACAAAAGTCTCTAAAAGAGAAAGAAAACGAGAAATTAACCGAATTACAGTCTTTGTTTTTGGCGAAGATGGGGCAATAAAGAATTACGGATATGGAAGAAAAAACTTTTATGTCTTTATATCAAAGACCTTTTGCAGAACAAGTAGCCTTCAACTTAGAACAGTTGAATTATCGTTATTCCAGATTGTCAGAAATTGATACGACAAAGAAAGAGAATCAAAAGGAATATCTTATGCTATTTGATTCGTTTCTTGCATTATTCCGTGCTTTGTTTTTAGAAAAAGGAGCAAAACAGTATTCTGTTCAAAACTATTATCGAGCGAAAGGAGAAGGTGATAAAGCACAAAAGATAGATGATTTCCTGGATAGTAAAATCTTTTCATGGAGCGATAAGTCAATAAGAGAAATTCTTAAGTTTATTGCAGACAAGTTCATTTGTCATGTTGATCCTATCTCAAATGATGATTTAGGATTAGCAAACTTTTATATGAGTCATTTAGGGAATCCGTATGTAGATAATAACCTCCAACAAATAATGGAGTCTATTTCACGGATTACCAGTCAAAGGTAGTTGATTAATACAAGAATTAGTAAAAAACAGGAAAGATGAATTATCTCAAGAAAATATTTTTCGGCAAGATTGACGGACAATTATCTGGAAGACCAAAATCGGCGGTTAGGGTTCAGATAAAAAATATTCAGGCTGTATGGAACTCGGAGAAATATAATGATTTTGGAATAGAGCGTTTTTTGCGGCTATTTCTAGTAAGTATTCAATTCATATTTCCTGGTTTATATATTCGAGAATTGTCAGGGAAAGTCAACACGCTAACCAGAAAAGTATGTAATGAAATATATGTCATACTGAAAATTTCATTGTATCTCCTTGCTCTTTATGTTTTCCCCATTTTTTCTTGGTTTAGCTATCTTTGTATATATTTAATGGCTGAGACTATGTGCTATTTATTAGGACTTCTTTTCTTGGAGACAGAATATAAGAAGCCTGCATCTTATAAAAGGAATCTACTAATGGCACTAGTAAATTTTGGAGAGATAACATTGGGCTTTGCAACTATCTATTATTGCTCTTTTAAAGAATCTATTAAATTATTGTCTACGCCCACTGATGCTGTATATTTCAGTTTTATTTCCGCAACAACAACAGGATTTGGCGATATGGTTCCTATAACGGGAATCTCAAAAATTGTCTGTGTTTGTCAAAACATTGTCTCTTTTTTGTTTGCCGTATTCATTATTGGTATATTCATCTCAAATTTGAATAAAAACGGATATTTAAATGATAAAACGGATAAATCTAAGAGACAAAGCGGAAAAAACAAATAATTATTCCAAATTGTAATGGTTTTTGTTTGATGATATAAGAAACGACAATGAAATAACGCCTATGTCACACTTTAACGAACATACGCTGGAGATGGCCATCATGGAACTGTTTGAGCAGCAGGGCTACAGCTACGTAAATAGCGAGACGATACACAAGGAGCAGAGAATCAGGTACTGGCAATATATGTTTAAAGAACAAAACATTTGACGAAATGGACAAATTAGGCAAGATGATAAGAATTACCGATTTAAGGTCGGTATGGCCTCATGAGGCAAATGACTTCACGAGGTGGTTGGCACAGGAGGAGAATCTTACGCTGTTGAGTGATGCGATAGATATTGAGTTGGAACTGGAGGAAAGGGAATCGTCCGTCGGTAGTTTTAATGTGGATATCTTTGCCAAAGAAGTAGGCACTAATCGCCGTGTGATTATTGAGAACCAATTAGAAGATACCAATCACGACCATCTCGGCAAACTGATTACATACGCATCAGGCAAAGGTGCAGAAGTGATTGTCTGGGTAGTGAAGCGAGCACGTGACGAACATCGTCAGGCAATAGAATGGCTGAACCAGCATACAGATAGTAACATCGGCTTTTTCTTGTTGGAAATAGAATTATGGCAGATTGGTGATTCGGAGAAAGCACCACGCTTCAACATCGTAGAAAAGCCCAATGATTGGACAAAGACAATGAAGTCCATTGAAGGACTATCCAATACTGATTTGCTGAAACTAGAATTTTGGACAGGCTTTAATGATGCGATGAATAATAACGATGTCTTCAAACATCACTTCCGTTCGCGAAAGGCATCACCACAGCATTGGTATGATTTGAGCATCGGTAGTTCAGCCTATCATGTGGGCCTTACCATCAACACCCAAAAGCAAAACATTGGTACAGAGATATACATCAATGATGACAAAGAATTGTTTGAGCGTTTCAAAACGCATAAAGATGAAATCTCTACGATGTTGAATAGCGAAGTGGAATGGCGAGAGGCAAAGAAGGCTTGTCGCATATTCATTACTACCAATATCAATCCTAAGAAACGAGAGTATTGGGCAAAAGCCTACAATTGGTTCTTAGAAAAAGCTATCGTATTTAAGGATATTGCATCCAAATTTGACAGATAAATCATAAGCCTATGTCACACTTTAACGAACATACGCTGGAAATGGCCATCATGGAGTTGTTTGAGCAACAGGGATACACCTACATGAATGGCGAGACGATACACAAGGAGCAGACAGAGGTGCTGCTGCGTGATGACTTGCGGATGTATCTGATGGACAGATATGCTGAGGAAGGCATTACGCCATTGGAGGTGGAGCGAGTCATAGCGAGGTTGACGGCCAATAATGGTGTTCCACTCTACGAGCAGAACGCACAGACGTATCGACTGATGACGGAGGGCTTCGCCATCAAGCGTGAGGATGCCTCCCTGCCAGACTTGTTCGTGGAAGTGATAGACTTTAAGGATGTTGACAGGAATATCTTTAAGATTGTCAACCAACTGGAAATAAAGGGGCTGGAACGACGTATTCCTGATGGCATCGTATATGTGAACGGTCTGCCTGTAGTGGTGCTGGAGTTCAAGAGTGCCGTAAAGGAAGACACCACCATCATGAATGCCTACACGCAGTTGACGGTGCGCTATCGTAGGGATATTCCAGAATTGTTCCGCTATAATGCTTTTGTGGTTATCAGTGATGGTGTGAATAATAAGTATGGTACACTGTTCACGCCTTATGACTTCTTCTATGCCTGGCGCAAGGTGGAGCGCACAGACAAGGCAAACGACGGCATTGACTCCCTGCATACCATGATGGCAGGGTTGTTCCGTAAGGAGAGACTGCTGAGTGTGATGAAGGACTTCGTGTTCTTCCCCGACTCTTCGAAGAGTGAACGGAAGATTGTCTGCCGCTATCCGCAGTTCTTCGCCACGCATCGTTTATACGAAAACATTTTGGAGCACTCGCACATCAACCTGCATGGTGACGGAAAGGGCGGCACATACTTTGGTGCTACAGGCTGTGGTAAGAGCCTCACGATGTTGTTCCTGACACGCATGCTGATGCGCAGCCGACATCTGGCAAGCCCTACCATCGTACTGATAACTGACCGCACAGACTTGGATGACCAGCTTTCGGCACAATTCGTTAATGCCAAGCAGTTTATTGGCGATGAGACTGCGGTGAACGTCGAGACACGAGAAGAGTTAGGCAAGAAGTTGAGAGGACGAAAGAGTGGTGGTGTGTTCCTGACTACCATACAAAAGTTCAGCGAGAACATCAACCTATTGTCTGACCGTGCCAACATTATCTGCATCTCCGACGAAGCCCACCGTTCGCAGACGAATGTGGAACAGAACGTGACCATTACTGATAAAGGCGTAAAGCGCAGCTATGGCTTTGCCAAGTATCTGCACGACTCATTGCCCAATGCTACTTATGTAGGTTTCACAGGAACACCGATTGATGCCACGATAGATGTGTTTGGTGATGTAGTGGATAGCTATACTATGACAGAATCGGTAGCTGACGGCATCACCCGTCGTATAGTCTATGAAGGACGAGCCGCCAAGGTGTTTGCTGACCACAAACAATTGGAGGCGATAGAGGCATACTATAAGCAATGTGAAGAACAGGGAGCCAACGAATACCAGATAGAGGAAAGTAAGAAGGCTGTGACGCAGATGAACAAGATTCTGGGTGACCCGAACCGTCTGGCGGTGGTGGCAAAGGATTTCATTGAGCACTACGAAAAGCGAATAGAGGAAGGAAGCACCGTTTGCGGTAAGGCAATGTTTGTGTGCTCAAGTCGCGAAATAGCCTATGACCTGTATAAACAGATTATTGCCTTGCGCCCCGAATGGGAAGAGAAGATTGGCTCAGAGGACCAGACACCAGTAGAGCGCATCCGATTGGTGATGACTTGTGAGAAGGATGATGATCCGAAACTTCGTGAACTAATCGGTTCGGATGAAGATCGTAAGGCGCTTGATGTGCTCTTCAAGAATCCTGACTCAAACTTCAAGATTGCTATCGTCGTGTCTATGTGGATAACAGGCTTTGACGTGCCTTGTCTCGACACAATGTATATTGACAAGCCACTACAGAAGCATACGCTGGTACAGACCATTTCGAGGGTGAATCGTGTGTATGAAGGTAAGGATAAAGGACTGGTGGTTGACTACATCGGCATCAAGAGCAATATGAACAATGCGCTGAAGCAATATGCTGGCGGTGGCGACATGGGTGACAATGTGGAAACCATCGAACAGAGTGTAACGATGGTGAAAGACGAGTTGGATATCCTGCGCCGAATGTTCCATACCTTCGATTATAGCAAGTTCTCAACGGGAACACCGCTGGAACAGTTGGAATGTCTGAAACATGCGGCAGAATTCGTGCAGGTTACGGAGAAAACGCAAAACCAGTTTATGGGTCATGCCAAGAAACTGAAATCAGCCTTCAACCTTTGTTCCAATCATGATGCAATCAGCGATAAGGATCGTGAGGACATCCACTTCTTTACAGGTGTGCGTTCTATTATATACAAACTGACAAAGGGAGACGCTCCAGATGCTTCGCAGATGAACCGCAAGGTGAGCCGGATGGTAGCAGAAGCCTTACAGTCGGACGGAGTGGAAGAGGTGGCTCAGGTGAATGCGAATACAAAGGACCTGGACTTGCTGAGTGAGGACTACATGACGAGGTTGGAGAAACTGAAGTTGCCCAATACGAAGGTGAAACTGATGGAGAAACTGCTTCGGACTGTTATTACCGACTTCAAGAAGGTCAATAAGATGAAGGGCGTGGATTTCACGAAACGCCTGAATGCGTTGGTGCAGAGATATAACGACCGTAGCGACAATGCCGTGTTTGCAGAAGAGGTGCTCAATGAGGTTGCCAAGCAGATGGCAGAACTGCTGAAGGAGGTAAACAAAGAAAAGAAGTCGTTCAAGGATTTGGGTATCACTTATGAGGAAAAGGCATTCTATGACATTTTGAAAGAGATAGCTCATAAGTTCGGTTTTGAATATCCTGAAAATAAACTACTGACGTTAGCAGCTGCTGTGAAGAAGATGGTGGATGACAAGTCGAAATATACCGATTGGGCCAATCGTTCTGACATCAAAGCAGAACTGCAGATGGACTTGATTCTGATATTGGCAGAGCATGGCTATCCTCCAGTTCCGCAGGACGAGGTGTTCAAGGAAATCTTCGAGCAGGCAGAAAACTTCAAGAAATACGAACAAGCAGATGACGAAGAGACGGTAAAAACATCTGTCATCTCTGTGTATTCTCAATTTGAGGAAGAAGAAGGAATGATGATGGCTGCTGAACCATTTGAGTGCTATAAATGGAATCGCTTTGATCAGAACATTATAGATTTCTTCGGTGGAGATAAAACCATTCTTGTTGGATGTACCAAGAATAAGAAACAGAAAGACTGGATTCTCACGCATAATATATATAATGTAAGGTTGGGTAAGACTAAGGGATCTATGGAAGAGCATAGAGAGATGTTTGGAAGGACGTGCCTGTTAGTCCTATATGAATTTGGTAAACCTGACAAGCTGTCTGCCTATACTGTTACAGGACATAAGGAGATGGGGAAGGAAGAACTGAAAGCGATGGACTATCCCAACAAGAATCCTCGCAGAAGTTACATGACTTTCTCAATAGAACCACTCGACATAGATTTAAGCCTTTTGGTTAATCATCGTCTAATAGAAAAGTTGATTGACATTAATCCGGAAAATGCAAAAGGAACGCCTGTGTTTATTGAACCATGATTACCCATAGATGAATATACTTTTAGACACAAATATTATTATCCCATTGGAAGATACAAGCAAGATTCTTGATTCTTCCTTTGCTGAACTTCGGAAACTATCCGCAGAACAGCAACATTGTTTGTATATTCACCCTATACAGTTTGAAGATATTAAACGCGATAAAAATTTAGAAAGGCAAAAAATAGTTTTGTCAAGATTGAAGCAATATTCTCAAATAGACAATCCACCCATATTAACAGAAAAAGATTGTTTAAAGCTAGGATTATCTCAGTCTAATGATAACGACCGAGTTGACAATAATGTCTTATTTGCCTTATATCGCGGTGCTGTTCATCTCCTGGTCACAAATGACGAAGGGATACATAAAAAGGCTCAACAGATAGGTATACAGGATAAAATATATCGGTTGGAGCAATTCCTATTTTTCTTACGACGCTACACAAAAGACCCTATCACATTTGGTTATACAGGAGTCAAAGAGGGACACTTATATGAAATAGACAAAAGCCAATCCTTTTTTGATTCGTTACGTCAATCATATGATGGATTTGATGAATGGTATCAAAAATGTGCATCAGGGCAACGTAAATGTTGGTATATTGAAGATGAGAATGAGAGTGGAACTATTGTAGCTATCTGTATATACAAACATGAACAGGATGTCCCTTTGACAGACGATAATGTGCCAACATGTGGACAAATCTTAAAACTATGTACCTTTAAAGTCGACTCTAGTGCAAGGGGTAAAAAGTTAGGAGAACGACTCTTATACATCGCTTTTGACTATTGTGTGAAGAACAATATTGATTGGGTGTATCTGCATACTTATGGAGAAGAACAAAAAACTCTTGTAGGATTATGTATAGACTATGGTTTCTATCATTTAGGAAATTACAAACAAGATGAAGTTTATATTAAACCCATGAAGTTGAAAGATGATAGCAGTAATCCTCTTGATTCTTTAATTCGTTATTATCCATTTTTTAAAGAAAATGATTCTGTCCAAAAATTCATAATACCTATTCAACCGAAGTATCATGAGGATTTATTTCCAGATCTGAGCAATCTGAAAGGGTCATTGTTTGAGAAAGACCAGTCTCTCTATTCTTGTCAAGGTAATACTATTAAGAAGGCTTATCTATGCCATTCAAAAATCAAAGCAATCCAACAAGGTGATATCGTCCTCTTTTACAGGAGTACAGATAGAAAATCTATCCAATGTTTAGGCATTGTTGAAAAAGTTCTTTTTTCAGAAGATATAAATGAAGTATTCCCCTTGATAGCTAAAAGGACCGTCTACACTTTTTCAAGAGTACAAGAAATTCTACAGAGAAAGACATTAGTAATTCTTTTTAGATATATTGCATTAGAAAAGGAAATATCACATCAAAAGATTGTCGAAGTTGGAATAAAAGGGAACATACAAAGTATTCGACAAATAAGTAACAAACAATACTTGTCCTTGAAATATGAGCAATAGTATACTAATATCCATCCATCCTCAACATATAGAGAAAATATTGTCTGGAGAAAAGAGATACGAGTACAGGAAACTCGTACCATCTAATATCCAATATATGATAGTGTATGCTACGGCCCCTGCAAAGCAGGTTGTTGCATTAATAGAGGTTGAGTCCATTATAAAGGATTCCCCTGAAAAGTTGTGGAAAATTACAAAAAAGTACTCAGGCATATCCAAAGAGTATTTTATGAACTATTTCAGCAATTGCGATATAGCGTATGCCATTAAGTTTAAATCCGTATATGAGTTTGACCATCCTAGACCTCTAACATTCTTCAAAGATGTTGCTAGAGCGCCACAATCATTTGTTTATTTAAAAGAAAGTATTGGAGAACTGGTTTGTAAGTTGGGAATAGACTTGCCAAATGAAAAAGGAAAAAGGAACAAAATGCAACAAAATTCAACAAACCATATTAATAATAGGAGCAACCAAATTGTCATTTATCAAGCAGAGGATGGGCAGACTCAGATAGATGTCCGCTTGGAGGAAGATACTGTATGGCTTTCAGCCAATCAAATGGCTTTGTTGTTTAACAGAGAAGAATCGAATATTCGGCGGCATATCATCAATGTCTTTAAGGAAGGAGAACTGCCAAAGGATAATAACGTGCATTTTTTACACGTTAATGGAGTGAAGAAGCCTGTTCCTTTCTATACACTCGATGTCATCATCTCTGTTGGATATCGAGTGAAGAGCAAACGGGGCGTACAGTTCCGCCAATGGGCCAACAGGGTATTGAAGGAGTATCTTATCAAAGGTTATGCTGTAAACGAGCGGTTGCGCCATGAGCAGATTGGCGAACTGAGGCTGTTGGTGGATGTGCTTGGTAGAACCATACAAAGCCAACCTGTGCTTCAATCGGCAGAGAGTGAGGCTCTTTTTGAGGTGGTCAACGACTATGCTTATGCTCTTGACACGCTTGACAACTACGACTACGAACGCTTGACCATAGACAAGACCACCAAGGACGAACCTTTCCATGCCACTTATGAGAATGCCATGGAGGAGATTTTTCGCCTGCGTGAGAAGTTCGGCGGTTCTGCCCTGTTCGGTAATGAGAAAGATGAGTCATTCAAAAGCAGCATCGGACAGATTTACCAAACCTTTGGCGGTGAGGAACTTTATCCCAGTGTGGAGGAAAAGGCTGCCATGCTACTCTATCTCGTCACAAAGAATCATTCATTCAGCGATGGTAACAAACGAATAGCAGCAACACTTTTCCTTTGGTTCCTGAACAATAATGGAATCCTGTATAATCCCGACCATACGAAGCGCATTGCCGATAACACTCTCGTCGCCCTGACACTGATGATAGCAGAGAGTAGGACGGAGGAAAAAGATGTGATGGTGAAGGTAGTGGTGAATCTTATCAACAAAAACAACTGAAACCGATGAAGCAGGAAGTTACTCCTGCTTCGTTTGTTCCTGAGCTGCCTTAAACTTACACCAGGTTGAAGCAAAACCTTGCTGCTTGACCAACTCATCATAGCCATCAAGGGTGATAAAGAGTTTCGAGTCAAGTTCCTTTACAATCTCACGGGTCATCTGATGTTGGGCCGCAATGGTTTGCAAATCTTCATTATATGCTTTCAGACGATTCACATTGACAACCTCATAGATGGTGAAGACGGTGAACATAAGCGTCAAAATGATGCTTATCCAAGCATAGACATTACGATACCATTTGTTGCTTGGTTCATAGAATACAATATGGATGTGCTCTTTTATTTTGTGCCAATGGTGTATAAGCTGATCCTTCAAAGAGTTTGGCACATGTGTTGACACAAAATTGCAGGAAAGCCGCACTAAATGGAATGTTGAAGATTTCGAATCATTATATCATATTTTATTTTCTCCTGATGCAAATAAATTCCATGAGGTAATCAAAAGAGCGTGTCACATTTATAGTCAGTCATTTTCAATAAATAATTTGTACGAAAGAGTTGTCTTATTGTGTACTGTTCTTGATATATTGGCTACAAATGAGCGAGATGCTGATCCAAAACAAAATTTCAAAGTGAAGGATCGTACTGGATATTTCTTTACAAGAGAGTTTAATTGTAGCGGTATAGACGGAGCGTTTAAGAACATAGTCGATGACAATGGCAAAATTTTAAGAAATATACTAGAATACCGTGATGAAATATCTCTCGTTATGAGAATGCTACTAGATTTGCCTACAAATTTTGTAACACATAAGGGAACCGCAGCCACGAAGAAATATTTCGGATCAGGAGAAGACTTAAATTTTGAAAATAATCCTGAGTTGTATTCATATGCTTTTATCTATGGTCCCAGGTCACCAAAGCACAACTTCAGTTATACTGTTAATATGAATTAAAACTGCCCCATCGCGACGGCAAGACTGGCGAAACGGCTGACTAACCCAGACACGCATGAAAATATCTGAACTAAAGATCTATCGACTCAACGACTACCCAGAGGTTCTGAAATTCTTTGAGAACAAGGTCGCATGCGGAGTACCCACCAACGTGGGCGACCCTACAGGCGAGGACTTCAATCTGCTCACCCACTACGGCATGGAGCCAAGCACCACAATAATCGTGGAGGCGCAGGGCGACAGCATGAAACCTGACATCAAGAACGGCGACCTCATATTCATCGACACCAAGCAACAACCGCAGAACGGCGACCTCATATTCATCGACACCAAGCAACAACCGCAGAACGGCGACACAGTGCTGGCGTTCATCGACGACGAGGCTCTGATAAAGGAAATTTACTACGACAAGGAGACACGAAAGGTGAAACTCATACCGCTCAACAAGAAATTCGACGTGATAGAGATTTCATCCCGCTCCAAACGCCTGAAGATACAGGGCGTGGTGAAGTTCGTGGTTCACTCCGTTAGGCAGAACACACTAAAGGTGGTGAAAGGCAAGGGAAAGAAAAAAAAGGATACAGCCCCATCAGAACCTATCCCTGCAAGCAAGGCTATCCTCTCCCCTGAAGGCGAGAAGGAGGGAGCAATGAAGGAAGAGAAAGCCTCAAAGAATGATTTGGCTCTCGACAAGCTGATGCAGGGCCGCAAGGGCAAGAAGGCCGCCCTGGCCATTTACTGCGCTGCCAAGCAGGGCCTCATCACCGAGACGGATTACAACAGCGTGGCCGACCGCTTTGGCGACATTGGCTCTCGCTCCGGCTACAATCGCTATATGGGCAACCCCCAGCGCTTCACCGACCTCGAGATAGAGAGCACCACCAACTTCATCCAGTCGCTCATCACTCCTAAGGAAGGCAAAGCCGACTG
>JAEEGH010010490.1_pt1 | contig 21248 bp, 19 predicted proteins | sample 9134181 | NCBI WGS metagenome assembly JAEEGH01 (sample SAMN16246544, study PRJNA631951) | gut metagenome | biome: gut microbiome; feature: rumen; material: DP-attached | host: Bos | place: Iran: Karaj | collected 2018-10
GCTCTTGTTCATGCGCTTTTTCTCGAACAAGCCGTTGCATTTCTTTGGCCTGATTGGCCTTGTCTTTATGCTTCTCGGGCTTGGCGTTTGTGGCTATTTCGGTTACGAATGGCTCCAGACGGGGGCGATGCACGTGCGTCCGCTCCTGCTTGCGGGCGGTTTCTCTCTCGTGATGAGCGTGCAGTTCTTTTCGCTCGGGCTTCTGGGCGAGATGCTGAACGGCAACCGGCGAAGGACGTACCCCGTGGCAGAGGTTTTTGGTGATAAAGTTTTGTAGATTGATGTTAGGAGTTGTATAGATTATGGCATTTCCGAAGAGTCTAGTTATTGTCCCTACGTATAACGAGAAGGAGAATATCCTCCTCATCATTTCGGCGATACTCGAGCAGAATGAATGCCTCGAGGTGCTTGTCGTAGATGACGGCAGCCCCGACGGTACCGGCGACATGGTCGACGAACTCACGAAGGCCAACCCGCGCGTGCACCTGATCCGCCGCAAGGGCAAGATGGGCCTCGGTTCTGCCTACGTGACGGGTTTCAAGTGGGCTCTGGAACGCGATTACGAGCGCGTGTTCGAGATGGATGCGGACTTTAGCCACTCCCCGACAGACCTCGTGCGCTTTTTGGAAGCCGCCGAGGATGCAGACCTGGTTCTCGGGAGCCGTTACCAGAATCACCGCATCAGCGTGGTGAACTGGGATTTGCGCAGGCTCATCTTGAGCTATGGCGCGAACGTCTATACCCGCATGGTGACGCGCCTCCCGGTGAGCGATGCTACCGGCGGTTTCAAGTGTTTCCGTCGCGAAGCCCTGCAGGCGCTGAACCTCGACAAGATGAAGAGCGACGGATACTGCTTCCAGATCGAGACGACTTTCAAGATTTGGAAGAAGGGCATGCGCGTGAAGGAAATCCCCATCGTGTTTACTGACCGCACTCGCGGAACCTCCAAGATGAGCGGCGGGATTATTTCCGAAGCGTTCTTCCTAGTTCTCAAGCTTCGTCTTGGACTCGCATAGCGCTCATGTATTCCTGTTCCATTATCATTGTTGCCTATAATTCCTGCGATTTCATTCCCGCGTGCTTGAAGTCCGTTCGCGATGCGTGCGAGGGAATCGATGCGCAGGTCATTGTGCTTGATAATGGCTCGGTCGAGCCGATTCTGCCCGAAATCAGGCAGTTTTTCCCCGAAGTGGAATGGATTGATTCCAAGGAAAACCTTGGCTTTGGAAAGGGCTGTAACCTCGCCGAAAAGCGTGCGACCAAGCCGTACCTGTTCTTTATCAATCCCGATACGGTCGTCTCGCGCGATTCCTTTACCAAGGTGCTTGACTTCATGGAAGAACACCCTGAATCGGGTACTGTCGGCTGCCGCATTCTGAACGAGGATGGCTCGCTCCAGTGGGCTTGCCGCCGTTCGTTCCCGACGATTGTCTCCGCTGTTTCGAAGACGATTGGCCTTGCCGCTCTCTTCCCGAAGAACAAGACACTTGCAAGTTACAACATGACGTACGCCGACCCGGACGAAGTGACCGAGGTCGATGCCATCAGTGGCTCGTTCTTCTGCATGCGTCGCGACTTGTACGAAAAGCTGGGCGGTTTCGACGAAGACTTTTTCATGTACGGCGAGGACTTGGACCTGTGTTTCAGGGCGAAGGTTGCCGGCTGCAAGAACTACTACACGCCTTCGACGAATATTCTGCATTTCAAGGGCCAGAGTTGCCGTACCCGCCGCTGGGATTCCTACCTGGATTTCTACAAGGCGATGCTCATCTTTGTAAAGAAGCACAAGGACCTTTACTTTGTTCCGAATTTCCTCGTGTCGTTCGGTATCATGTTTGCGGCCTTCGTGGGCATGTTCTCGCGCCTTATCCCGAAGTTCTGGAAGATGTTTCTGGACTTGGGCGTGGTAGCTGTATGGGCTCTTGTATTTTTGCCCGGTTTGGGAAACGACGGATGCATTTGTACATCCATTAAGGAATCCATAGGGGTAATAACGACGTTTGAAGACTGGTGGCTTGTCGGCTTGGTTGCCATTGTTAATATGGTCTTTCTTATTTTCCGTGGGGAATACACAGAATCCAGCCTCAAGGGCGAAAAGTTCTTACGGTACCTTGTGCCGCTGAATCTTCTTGCTGTTGGGGGGTATGAGGTATTCCGTTACTTTACCCAATTTTCTTATGACTCGGGGGACAGGTCTACAATTTATCCCAGTATTGGCTGGTGCGTCTATGTTGTTTGTTCCAGCCTCTTTATCCCGCTGGCTCTCCTTGCCTGGCGCCGCGTTGCATTCTGGATAAACTATTTCTACCGCATCTTTGCAAAGAAACGTCACCGCTCCATCTTGCTTGGTGGCCGCGAAGATTCTCTAAACAACTGGTTCGACCGTTACAACGTGATTCCTGGCATCGAAATTCTTGGTTGCGTGAGTTCGGAACCCGAAAAGATTTCCGAAGAAAACCGTCAGCACCTGTTGGGGAATGTTTCCGAGATGGAGTCCATTTGCAACCGGACCGGCTGTCGCGAGCTCCTGGTGGTCTCCAATTTCTCGGGATACCGCGAACCGTTTGACATCAAATGGCTCGATAGCCTCGGTTTACGCGTGTTTCTGTTGATCGGTAATGCGGCCGAGGGCAATTTTGCCCTTGTAAACCTGAAATATTTGCACTAAAAACGGCAATTTCCAACAAAAACTTTACACGTTGCACAAAAATGAGTTATTTTTTGTGTAAGTATTTGATTATTAAGGTTTTATGTTCGATACAAATCTTTTGGATATTCTTTGCTGCCCCGAAACCAGGGGAAAGCTCAAGTTGGCATCTGACGAAATCATTGCCAAGGTGAATAATGCTATTTCTGCCGGTTCAGCCAAGAACGTTGCCGGTGAAAAAGTTTCTGAACCCCTGACCGAGGCGTTGACCACCGAAGACGGTTCCAGGGTGTATCCGGTTCGCGAAGGAATTCCTGTCCTTTTGGCGGACGAAGCAATTTTGCTCTAAGAGGTGATTATGGCGGTGACGTTGGATTCCCTTAAAAAGACGATTGGCAAGAAGAATGTGAACTCTAGGGCGTTCGCGTGGCTTGCCGACCTTGAACGAGAGGCGGGCAACTTGGACCAGGCTCTGCAGAGGGTCGATGGTGGTTTGACGCTTTATCCGAACGATGTGTCGGCAATGCTTGTCCGTTCCAAGATCCTGTTCCAGAAGGAAAGCTACGATGCCTGTATCCAGGAATGCGAGAAGGTCCTTGTTGCTGATCCTTTTAACTTGGCTGCCCAGCAGATTATGGGTGATGCCTACGATAAATTGGAAAACATTGGGGAACGCAACGTCTGTTATCGTCGCTTGCACGATATGGACCCGCTGAACACCTTCTGGAAAGAAGAATACGATGTCGTGGTGGGCGCCGCCGCTGACGCCGCGATGGCCGGTGAAATTTCCGATACCGACTTCAGCATGCCCGATGACGGTAATGTGGACCTGAGTGACGAATTCACCGTTGAACCTGCGGAATCCGCCGGTGCCGCTCCTGCCGATGAATTCACGCTGAACGAACCGCAGGCGGAGGAAGCCGATGCTTCTGCAACCGATGTGGTTGAACCTGCTGGTGACGATCCGTTTGCAGCCCTCGCCTCCATGCTTCCGGGCAATGACGATGCCGATGATTCGGCGATGGAAGATCTCTCCGCTTCGCTGGATTCGGCGATGGATGCCATCAATAACGAATCTGCTGCCGATAAGCCGCTTGAAGAATTGAGCGAAGACGAGAATATCTCCAGTAGCGATGTCGGTTCGGCCCTGTCCGATATGTTCGGTCTTGAAGATGACCTTGAACCGGAAGAAGCTTCCGCTCCTGCCGCCGAGGCTTCTTCTGATATTCCTGCAAGCATTGATGACAATGCCGAAGCGAATGCGGCGAGTGTCTTTGGTGCCGCAGCTCCCGAAGCTCCCGCGGAAGACAAGCCGCAGAGCATCGACGATGCGTTCGGCGATATTTTTGGCGAAGACGAACTTCCCGAAGAAAAGCCGCAGCAGGCTTCGATTGATGCTCCTGCCGATGAACCGGCTCCCGCGGAAGACAAGCCGCAGAGCATTGACGATGCGTTCGGTGATATCTTCGGTGAAGATGAACTCCCTGAAGAAAAACCGCAGGCTTCTGAACCAGTCGCCGATATTGCCGCAGAATCTGCCGCTGAACCCGTTGTCGATGACCTTGAACTGCCGTCCGAGGACGGAGGCCTTTTTGAGAAGTCCGCTGACGCCGATATGAATCTGACGGCAGGTTCGGCAGATGAACCCAAGGCCGATGAACCGACCACGATCGACAACGCTTTCGATTCAATCTTCGGCGAAGATGAATTGCCCGAAGAAAAGCCGCAGACTGCCGAATCTTCCGCCGATGTTGCCGCGGATCTTTCCGATGACCTTGAACTGCCGTCTGAAGAAGGTGGCCTGTTCGAGAAGTCTGCCGATGCCGATATGAACCTGACGGGCGACTGGACTCCGGATGGAGCTCCGGTGGAAGAAACTCCCTCCATAGAAGAAGCTCCCGCCGAGGAACTTCCTGCTATCGAAGGAAACGCTTCTATTTTTGATGAACCCGCTCCTGTCGAAGAGGAACTGTCTCTTCCTGAAGAACCGGTAGCAGATGAAACCCTGAACTTTACGGCTGAAGAAACAGCACCGGTTGCCGAAGAGGCAGCCCCTGCTCTTGACGAACCCGCCCCTGTCGAAGAGGAACAGCCAAGCGTTGCCGAAGAGGCTGCTCCGGCACCCGCATCCGACGCTGACTTCAGTGTAGACAACGCTTTTGATTCCCTGTTCGGTAGCGACGATGACCTGCCCGAAGAAAAACCGCAGACATCCGAACCTGAAACTATCGCCGAGGCTCCGGCGACGGAAGATGAATCGGTAAGTCTCGCGGAACAAGTGGACCAGGCCGAGACTGAACTTGAAATGCCCGAAGTCAAGGCTGAAGATACGGACCTCGCCAAGGAAATGGGAGGCGCCTTTGCATCGATGTTCGGCAACGAAGACGATGACCTGGACCTTCCGGCAGCAAAGACAGAATCGGCTTCTGAACCTTTGTCTAATGACCAGGAAGCGACTGGTGCCGCTATCGAAGAATCTTTCGGCAATCAGTTTGAAGAATCGATTTCCAAGGACCTGGACGATTCGTTTGATAGTTTGTTCGGAAAGGATGAAGTTGCGGAGGACGCCGAGACATTGGATGAATCCTTGACGATGCCGACCATCGAGGCTGCCCCTGCCGAAGACACTTTTGCCGCTGCTCCGGCGGATGCTCCTAAGGACTTGGATTCCCTTGAATCGGAGGTTTCCGGTGCTTTCAAGGGACTGTTCGATATGGATGACGATTCCTTGACCGAAGAAGACAAGCCTTCTAACAAGGGTGTCGATTTTCTGATGTCCGGTGATTCTGACGACGAAATTTCTGCGGGATTGATCAACAATCCCGATGCTCCGCTGGATCGTGGTGCCTACGACTTGGATGAAAGCCTGAATACACCGACCTTGGCCGAAATCTATTTTGATCAGGGCAAGTACGGCAAGGCTCTCGAGATTTACAAGGACCTCGCCCAGAAGGAACCCGACAACGAAGAAATTGCAAAGCGCAAGGACGAAATTGAAAAACTCTATAACGACAAGTTCGGAGGCAATGCCTAATGGCTGATCAGCAACCGCAACTTCGTATTGAAAAGCTGCTTCGTGAAATGGTGAACCGCAATGCGTCTGACTTGCATTTGCGCGTAGGGGTTCCTCCTGTCTATCGTATCAACGGTGCGTTGCAGCGTCCGTTTGATATCCGAGTCGATTCCATGATGATGGATTCCTTCTTGGATGATATTATGAACCGTGACCAGAAACAGCGCTTTGAAGCGAACAAGGAATGTGACTTTGCCGTGGGTGCCCGCGACATGGGTCGTTTCCGTGTGAACGTGTTCCGCCAGCGTGGAACGATTGCAGTCGTGATTCGTCATATCAAGGCGAAGATTCCTGCTTTCGAAGACCTGCATTTGCCCGATGTGATTCGCGACATGTCTCTGACCAAGCGCGGACTTGTGCTCGTTACAGGAACCACTGGCTCGGGTAAGTCGACGACGCTTGCCGCCATGCTCGATTACATCAATCAGAACGAAGCGGTGAATATCATTACGGTCGAAGACCCGATTGAATACCTTTACCGCGATGACAAGGCCATTATTTCGCAGCGTGAAATTGGCGTGGATACGCTTTCGTATGCGAACGCCTTGCGTGCGGCGCTCCGTCAGGACCCGGATGTGCTTCTGGTGGGCGAAATTCGTGACCTGGAAACGATGCAGATTGCGTTGACGGCTGCTGATACGGGCCACATGGTGTTTGCGACGATCCATACCACGAACGCGACCGAAACCATTCACCGTGTGCTTTCGATGTATCCGCCGCACCAGCACGACGAAATCCGTTTGCTGCTTTCTGAAGTGCTTGCCGGCATTATTTCGCTCCGCTTGTTGCCGACCAAGGATGGTAACGGGCGAGTGCCTGCTGCCGAAATTTTGGTGAATACGGCTGCCATTAAGGAATACATCGAAGACAAGGACAAGAACGACTTGATCGAACAGGCTATTGCCGAGGGTCACATGCAGTACCGCAGCCAGACCTTCGACCAGGCGCTCCTGAAACTTTACGAAGATGAAAAGATTTCCCTCGAAACGGCGATGAACGCTGCTACGAACCCCGATGACTTCGATCTTAAGATTCGCGGTATTTCGGGTACTTCCGAACGCAGCTGGATGTAGCCTAGGCGAAAGACGCGAGTCCCGAAGGGCCTTGCGTCGAAGCATCTTGAATATAAGTGATAAAAGTCCCCCGCATCCGCGGGGGACTTTTATGTGGTTGGGTTGGAGTAGGATTTTTAGTTGTAGTAGACCGTACTGCCCGACGGGAACGTGACGCTCTTGCTGTAGCTGGAGACGTTGCTAATCTGTGAGGGCTGACCCGTGGTGGTCACCATGTACCTGCCGGAAATGGTGGGCTTGAAGGCAACATTGGAAGTTCCATAGTAGCCGCTGGTACTGAAGGAAATGCTGTAATTGGAGCCCTTTTCCGAAGATCCGCTGCTGAAGCCGAGAACGGTCTTGCTCGTAAGGCTTGCAGAGCCGTCGGAATCGAAGGAGCCGCCCATTCCGCCGCTGATCTGGCATTCTACGATGACAACGCCGCCGGAAATCGTGAGTTCGCCGTTGCTGTCGATACCGTCGGTGTCACCGGAACTGGTTTTTGCGTGGTGAACGCCGCCCGTAATGGTCAAGAATCCGCTGCTGCTACCCATGCCGCCACCCATGTTGCCACCGGGGCCGAATCCCCAGTTGGACTGGCCGCTCTGATTGGTGTTGCCCGAGCCGTCGTTGCCACCTGCCGCATTCCAGGCGTCATCGGTTCCGTAGACATCGGTGATACCTCCGTTTGCCTTGATGTACCAGGCTTCGAGGCCTTCGTAGGAATTGGTCACGTAGATTGTTCCGTCGTTGATCATGAGCGTGGAGTCGGCGTGTACACCGTCGTTCTTGGGTGCGGAGATAGTCGTGTAGCCTCCGTTGAAGTAGACGTTCATATTGGAGTGGACGCCGTCATCGCCAGAAGAAATGTCGATCTTACCAGCGTTGATGTAGACCCTGTTATCCGAGACGATTCCCTTGCCGGTAGAGGTAATGTTGATGGTCGGTGCAGAAATGGAGTCGCGGACAAAGATGTAGTTGTAAGCTTGGATTCCGTCGTCGCCGGCCTTGGTGATGGTGATGTTGCCACCCTTGATGTCAACGATTCCCTTGCCTTCGGTGATGGTGGTATCGGAGCCGTTCACGGTGCATTCGTCACTCTTGATGCCATCGCCGCTTGTTGCCGAGATAGTGATGTTGCCGCCTTCAATGTCCACAAGTCCCTTGCCCTTGAGGCCGTTGTTCTTGGCGGTCACGTTGATGGTCGGATTGTCGCGGACACGCAGGTCGTTGCTGGAATGGATGCCGTTATTGTAGTTTCCTGTTACCTTGAGTGTACCGCTACCCTTGATGGTGAGGTCATCCTTGGCGTAGATTGCCGCTCCCGTGGTATCGAGGCTGCCGTCGGCCTTGGCGTAGGATGTCGTTCTGCTAGAACCGTCGGTAAATGTGTTCGTGGTGCCGCTTTCGAGGTTGATGATGACCTTGTCTGCGTTGCGGACGTAGAGCGGTGCATCGCTTGAGTTGGAAAGCGTTAAGTTGTTCAAGTAGAGTTCCACCTTGTCGGTGCTTGCGGCGTTCACCTGGATTTGTCCGTTGCCGTTACCGTTGAAGTAGTAATCGCCAGCGCAGGTGATGGTGACTGTTCCGCCATTGATACTGACGCATCCGTTATCGTTTTCAAGGGTTGCGGTTGCGCTTGCGTACTTGATGGTGGGCGTGTTGCCGTTAGAAGTGGAGGCGTTGCTTGTCACGGTTGTTGCGGAGGAGCTGTTGACATCCGGAGTGACAGAGGAACTGCTTACGGTCGGTTGCATATCGTTGCTGCTTTCAACGGGCTGCGTTGCGGAGCTGCTGGAAGTTGCTGTTTCCACCTTGATCCGGTTGCAGGATTCGTCGAAGTAGTAGATGTAGCCTTGGGCGCTCTGGTAGTACGAAACTCCGTTGATGGTATAGAGGGCCTTGCTGTCGGTGCAGCTTGCAGGAGTTTCATTGTCGCTTGTTTCGGAGGAGCTCGATTCGACATTGCCTGTAGAAACACTGTCGGAGGAGGCGGGCGTCTCTACGTCAGGTTCGTTGGCGCTTGAATCCGTGGCGGGAACGGTGACGGATTCCTGGGCGGCTTCCGGAAAGCCGTAGCTTCCGTCAGAGTTTATCCAGAAGGCAAGATTGCCTGCCGCGTCCATGCAAAGGATTTCGCCCGTGGCACCCTGCATGGCGGAGTAGCCGTCATAGAGACAGATGTTGGTATTATCGGTTGCACCATCGATTGCCCCTTCGATACTCGATTTGAGGTCGTTAGTGGCGGAGGTGGTAGAAGAGTCGCTGGAGCATCCCGCGAGGAGGGCCAGGAGCCCTAGCGAGAGGTGCGAAGAAATTCCCAAACAATTCCTTGATAGCATTTTGTCGTCCTTTTTTTGCGCGGTATAGCCGCTGGTTTCTTTTTTTAAAGATACTTTGCGGACTACGGCTTTTCACTATGAAAAATGCCCTTCCTGAAAAAACTCGGAATAAAAATTGGGACGAATCTTCCCGTTCGGAACAAAAGGCTCCAAAAAGGAACATGTTCTTATTTGTCTTCATTTTTTTCTATTATTAGCCTAAATGAAAATCCGTTTGACCCAAGAGACTTTGAATCGCCTGAAGCGTTTCCGCAAGAACAAGCGGGCGTTCTGGTCATTAGTGGTACTTGTATTGGCGTATCTACTTTCGCTCACGAGTCCATGGACTGTCAATGATGAACCGCTCGTGTTGCGTTACGAGGGCAAGACGTATTTCCCGGCATTCGTGCGTTACAGCGAAAAAGATTTTGGTGGGGAATACCAGACGGAACAGGATTATGCAAAACTTTTTGCAACGGTCCGGGAGTGCGAAGAAGATGCCGCCGAGGGCTTTACGCGTGCTGGAGGCTGCCCCGAAACGTGGGCGATTATGCCTCCGATTGCGCATGACCCGTTGAAGGCGGACTTGAGCGAAGACGGTGCCCCGCCTTTTGCTCCGAGTGCAAGGCACTGGCTCGGGACAGATAGCAACGGTCGCGATGTTCTTTCCCGCCTGATTCATGGCTTTCGTATCTGTATTAGCTTCAGCCTGCTCTTGACGGTGCTCGGGACTTTTCTCGGGATTGTCATCGGCGGAATCCAGGGGTACCTCGGTAAGTTCTGGGACACGGGTATGCAGCGTTTTATCGAAATTTGGTCCTCGCTTCCGATGCTCTATGTGGTGATTTTGATTGGGAGCGTTTATGGGCGCAGTTTCTGGCTCTTGATTCTGATTATGGCGGCATTCAACTGGATTTCGCTCAGTTACTATATGCGCGCGGAGTTCCTGAAGCTCCGTGGCATGACCTACGTGCAATCCGCGAAAGTTTTGGGCATGGGACACCGCCATATTTTCTTCAAGGAAATTTTGCCGAATGCGATGACCCCCGTGGTGACTCTTTTCCCGTTCACGCTAATCGGCGGTATCGGAAGCCTTACCTCGTTGGATTTCTTGGGATTCGGCCTGCAACCGCCCACTCCTAGCTGGGGTGAACTCATGAGCCAGGGGCTCAACAATTTGTATGCACCATGGATTTCGGTGAGCACGGTCGCTGCGCTGTTTGTCACGCTCCTCTTGACCACCTTCGTGGGAGAAGGCGTGCGGGATGCCATGGATCCTAAATCTGGGGATAGGTATGTCTAAAAAAGGTCTTGTTCTTGAAGGTGGCGGTATGCGCGGGTTGTATACCTGCGGTATCCTCGATACTTTTATGGAAAAGGGAATCGACTTTGACGGTGCCGTCGGTATTTCCGCCGGGGCCTGCTTCGGATGCAATCTCAAGTCCAGACAGCCGGGACGCGCCCTGCGCTACAATCGGCGCTTTGCGGGGGACAAGCGTTTTTGTAGCTTCCGTTCGTGGATCATGACCGGCGATATCTACAATGCCGAATTTTGCTACAAGACGATTCCGCAGGAACTGGATCCGTTCGACTTTGAAACACTCAAGGCGAACCCGATGGAATTCTATATGGGCGTCACGGATATGGAAACCGGCAAGGCCCTTTTCCCGAAGTTTATCGACGGTAACGACAAGGAACTCGCCTGGATGCAGGCTTCGGCTTCGATGCCGCTTGCTGCAAGGATTGTGGAAATTGACGGGGGCAAGTACATGGACGGCGGTATTGCCGATTCGATTCCGCTAGCCTTTATGCAGTCTCAGGGGTACGACCGCAATGTGGTCATCTTGACCCAGCCGCGAAACTATGTGAAAAAGCCGAATAGCCTGATGCCGTTGATTCGACTGGTCTATCGCAAGTACCCGAAGTTTATTGAGGCGACGGCGCACCGTCACGAAATGTACAATGAAGAGACCCGCTATGTATTCGAACAGGAAAAGGCGGGGAACGTGCTGGTGATTTGCCCCGAGGAATCTCTCAACATCAGCCGCATCGAAAGAAATGTGAACGAACTGCAGCGAGTCTACGATATCGGGCGGCGGATTGCGGAATCGCGATTGGATGAAATCAGGGAGTTCCTGGGACGATGAATTCTGTCTTGCAAGTAAAGGATCTCTCGGTTGCTTTCGGTTTCGACAAGAACGGTAAGCCCCGCGATGGAAAGACTCCGCTGCAGGTGACCGACAAGGTCTGTTTCGAAATTGCGGCGGGAGAATTCTTTGCGTTAGTGGGCGAGTCCGGTTGCGGAAAGAGCGTGACGGCAATGAGCATCTTGCGTCTGTTGCCGCAGCCGAGTGCAAAAATTGTGGAAGGCTCTGTCCTTTACTATGCAGATGATAATGCCGCTCCCGTTGACCTTGCAAAGTTACCGATTGCGGACTTGCAGAAAGTTCGCGGTTCGGAAATTTCATGTATCTTCCAGGAACCGATGCAGGCTCTGAATCCGGTGGTGACCATTCGGAAACAGCTGATGGAAGTGTTCAAGTTTTGCAGGCGTCCGAAGGGAGAATTTCTGTCCGTCATCCGCGAACAACTGGCTCTTGCTGGATTCAAGGATGTCGAACGAGTCTTGAATTCTTATCCGCACGAACTTTCGGGTGGAATGCTCCAGCGCGTATGCATTGTAATGGCGCTGCTGTCCAAGCCCAAGCTGATTATTGCTGATGAGCCGACGACTGCCCTGGACGTGACGGTGCAGGCGCAGGTCCTCGCCGTTCTCAAGGATATGGCGAGCCGCACCGGAACGGCGGTTCTTCTGATTACGCATAATATGGGAATCGTGTCGCAGTATGCGGATCGTGTGGCAGTGATGTATGCGGGCCGCATCGTAGAAATCGGCCGTGTCCGCGACGTGATTGATAACCCGATGCACCCGTATACGCAGGGGCTTTTGGCCGCTATTCCAGAAAATCACAGTGATATGCGTTCCATGAAGTCTATTCCAGGCTCCGTGCCGCATCCGCGTGACTTTGCAAAGGGGTGTCGCTTTGCCGACCGCTGCGAAAAATGCGCGAACGCTTCTGCTGAAATGCGTGAAAAATGCAAGTCTGCACAAGTTCCGCCCAAACAAAAAGCTCCGGATTCTGCGAATCACGAAGCGAATTGTTTTCTTCTGTAATTGATTTTTTTGTCATTCCGCACTTGGTGCGGAATCCCCCTTTAGTCTGTTACATATTGGTCTTTCTTGCATTCAGTATTTGTTAGTTTGCAAGTAGATTTGCCTTCGTTAATAAGACTCTTTAAATTCCAAAAATTACTAATATCCGTTAGTTTGTCTATTGGATCTGTCAAAAGATATTTGCAACTTACATCAGTCGAGCATCTGTAATATGCATCTTCCGCAATAACATCAAGGTCCTGTTCATTAGATGCAAAAGCGATTTGGTCATTTAGATTTAATTTAAAATCAAAATGATGTTGAATTTTTGAAATCATTGATTCTGTAAGAAGAGTATCTTTTAAAATAAGCGTATCTTTGGAATTGTTTATTCTTCTTAATAAATCAGAGAATGCCCAATCAGAGTTACCTGCTTTTGCTACGAAGGCCTTACTAAAAACGAGACTGTCGCTTTTAGTGTAGACAACATTGCCTTTTACATTAATTTCAGCATTGCACTCAAATGTGTAATCACAAATGGTATTTTCGGAATTGATGTTTACTGCTGAAGCAGCATTAGTACTGTTGTTGTCTGAGCAAGCAGTAATGATTAAAATAAAAAATAAAGCAAATAAAGCTTTTGTCATCTCATAATATCCTTTAATATCTTACTTAAATTCTTCGCACCACTTGGGAACGATTTCAGTCGCTTTACCTTGTACGAAAATGTCGGTGTAGGGGTCGCTGGTCGGGACTTCGAGGTTCAGGCAGGTGACCTTGGCGCCAAAGCTCTTGGCGAAACTCTTGAAGCCGGCGGCTGGGTAGACCACGCTGCTCGTGCCGATGTAGACAAATTCCTTGCAGTGCTGCAGGGCGTCCTGGATTTCTTCCATATAGAGCGGCTGTTCTCCGAAGAATACGATGTCCGGATGGGTCATTGCTCCGCAGAAGGGGCAACGCGTCTCGAGGGTTTCTTCGCCGTCGAACAGGAATTCGTGCTTCGGATTGTGTTCGCAGGTCAGGCGCATCAGGTCGCCATGCATGTGCAGTACGCGCTTGGAACCCGCACGTTCGTGCAAGTTGTCCACGTTCTGCGTGACCAGGAGAAAGTCATCGCCAAGGCGCTTTTCTAGCTCGGCGAGTGCGAAATGTGCCGCGTTCGGTTCATGTTCCTTAAGTCCCTTGCGCAAGAAGTTGTAAAAATCCTTCACGCGTTTCTTGTCGCGGTAGTAGCCTTCGGGCGTGCACACGTCGTCGATGTTTTCGTGTTCCCACATGCCGTCGTTGCCGCGGAAAGTGCGGAGTCCCGATTCGGCACTGATGCCAGCACCGGTCAGAACAACGAGTCTAGGAAACTTTTTCGTACTCATTAGCAAATTTCTCCAAAGAACAAGGTTTCTGCCACGATGCCGTGTTCAAAGTCGGGCAGGTAAAGGCTTTCGTTTTCGCCGTGGGCATTGCATTCGGGATCTTCGAGGCCGGTCAGGAGGATAGGAATGTCGCCGAAGGTGTTGCGGAACAGTTCTGCGCCGGGGATGCTCGCGCCACAGCCAATGAACTTTGTTTCGGCATTGTAGGCGTTCGCCATCGCTTCGCTCATCTTCTTGAAGAACGGGTGGGTCGTGTCGGTCACGAACGGGTTTGCGCCGTCTTCGGTTACGATGCTACATTCGAGTCCGTAGGGGACCTGTGCCTGCAGGAATTCCACCAGTTGCTGCGTCGCGATGTCGGCTTCCATGCCGGGGGCGAGTCGGATGCCGATACGGGCGTATGCGGAGTTCTGCAGCACGTTTCCTGCGTTTGTGCGGCTGCCAACTTCCATTGCGGTGACCACAATCGAGGGCCTGCGCCACAGCGACAGGAGGATTTCGTCTTCGGGAACTTTCAGCTGCACGCTTTCCAGGATGCCACCGTCGTTACGGAAAATTTTTTCGGTCATGCCGAGGCTCTTGTAACTCTTGAGTTCCTCTTCGGTCGGGGGGATGAGCGTGTCCTCGAAATTCGGAATGAGAATGTTGCCCTTGCCGTCGGTAAGGCTTGCAATCATGCGGCAAAGTACCTGACCGGGGTCGGGAATGGGGCCGGACCAGCTTCCGGAATGAAGCGGGGCCTTCGTGGCCTTGAGTTCTACGCTCACGGCGCTCATGCCGCGGAGGGTCGTCGTAATCGAGGGGGAGCCCTTGGCAAAGTTTCCGAGGTCAGCCACGATGACGGCGTCGCACTTTAAAAGCTCGGCGTTCTTTTTAAGGATTTCCTCGAAGCCTGCGCTGCCGGATTCCTCTTCGCCTTCAATTAAGAACTTGAGGTTCGGTCCGTCGTTTTTCTTCAGGGCGCGCACCTGTTCAAGTGCGGCGAGGTGCGTGACGATTCCCGCCTTGTCGTCGGCGGTGCCGCGGCCGTAAAGGCGGTCCCCTTGCAGGTTGGCTTCGAACGGCTTGGTATTCCAGAGGGCTTCGCGCATGGGCGGCTGTACGTCATGGTGCGCATACAGTAGAACAGTCGGCTTGTCGGGGCTAGTGAGGCTTTCTCCGTACACGGAAGGGCGCCCGCTGGGGGGCAACAGGAATTGCACGTTGCTGAGCCCTGCCTGCAAGAAAAGTTCCTTGACTTTTTCGGCGGAGTCCAGTACGGATTTCTGGTCAAAATTGTCAAAACTGATCGAGGGAATGCTGACCAAGTCACTCAGGGTCTTGATATAGACAGGCATCTTCTGGTGGATGGCGGCGACGACTGAATCAATAGTACTCTGTTCCATAATTCAACTCAACAGATGATAAAAGCGGACATATCCTTTTCTACTCAATAAAATAGTAAACCTTGTAAAAATTGGTCACTGGTGATAGATATTTTCTATTTTTTGAGGAGTAAGTTTTGGCAAAAAGGATTACCCATGTCTTTCAACTGCGTGAATCACGAGTATTACCTGAACTTTGGCGACCGTGTCCTGGCGCTCATTCGCCGTATTTTCCATAACAATCCGGAATTTCGTCACGATTCGTTGAAGCATGCCGCGCGATTGGCTCCCTTTATTCCGTTTATGGGCGGCCGCCCTGACCTGAGCAAGACTCTCAAGCGCGTCATCACTTTCCCCGATCACAGCAATTCCCTGTATCTCGGTTGCCCTATCATTTTGGCGGCTGGTGCGAACAAGACGGCGAAAAGAATTTGCGACTATGCGAACATGGGCTTCGGCGGTATTACCGTAGGCACGGCCACCCGCAAGTTCCGTGAAGGCAATACGCACCGTCCTCGTATCGGTTTCCTGGAAAACGACCGTGCCATCCACAACAGCATGGGGCTCAATAACGAGGGTGTCGAAGTCATCGCTCGCCGTACCGATGAACAGCTGACCAAGGCGCATAAGGTCGGGCTTTGCGTGGGGGTGTCCGTAGCAGAAACTCCGGGGCTTACCAATGACGAAGATAAGCTGAAGGACCTGCTTGAAAGTTTTGCGATTGCCTACAAGGCCGGCGACTACATCGAAATCAACGTGAGCTGCCCCAATACCGGCGAGGCCCGCGTCGATATGGATTTGTCGCTTACCGAACGAATCTTCGGCGAAATCATGAAGTACAGGAATGCTCAGGCTATCCGTAAGGCTGTATATGCCAAGATCAGCCCCGACCTTTCTGAACGCCACTTGGTGAACATCATGGATATGCTCGTGCGTACGGGCGTAAACGGGGTAGTGGTGGGCAATACTTACCCGACCAAGAAAATTAGCGAACTTCCTGTAGAGGCGAAGTACGAGGACCTGACTCCGCTCCGCGCCGACGGAGACTGTGGAGGAATGTCTGGCCGTCCTCTTTACGAGAACATGATGTGGAACGTGACCTACATCCGCACGCATTATCCGGAAATCAGCGTGATTGCCTGTGGTGGCATTGACCATGGGTTCAAGATTTTCGATCTCATCAAGCTTGGGGTCGATGCCGTAGAATGTTACTCGGTGGTTGCCTTCCGCTGGATGGCCGCACATGCGATGCGCAAGGAACTTGAAGCTGCCCTGCTGGAATCGGGGTACTCGACGCTCACGGATTACGATGACCACAATCCGAAGCAGACCAAGTCCGTTTGATTTCTCATAAAATGAAACCGTTATTTCGTAATATTCTTTTCGCTTTGCTTCTTGCAACAGGGTTTTCCTATGCGGTTCCCTGGCTCGGAGTCACTTTCAAGAAGACTTCCTTCGAGAACCATCTTGCTCTCAACGTAATCGGTGTTCACCCGGAGTCCGGCTGCTTTGCGGCGGGTATGGTGGCTGGTGATTTGATTGTCGGGGTGCAGGGGAGCCCGCTCTCGGATATGTCGCAAATCCAGTCGGCTGTCGCAGGGCATAAGGCGGGGCAGAAAATCAAGATTGAAATTTCGCGCGAGGGCAAGAAGAAAACGCTGACGGTTGCCCTGACCGAACGCCCCGACGATATCAGCAACTTGACGGGATCCGCCATCGGCAGCAAGATCGCCAAGTTCGGCGAAAACTTTTACAAGAATGGTGAAAAACGCAAGGAAAAGCCGAAAGCGACATTGCTCGATTTCTGGGCGACCTGGTGCGGCCCTTGCCGCAAGACGCTCCCGGTGCTTGCGAACATTTACAATAAGTACAGCTCCAAGGGGCTTGAGGTTATTGGAATCGCCGACGAGTCCGTGGATGTCCTGAACGATTTCTACGCACACCAGCACGCATCTCCGTATCCGCTCTATCGCGACGCTAAAAAAGAAATGTGGATGCGCTATGGCATCCACGCTGTTCCGACACTGATGCTGTTGGATAAGGATGGCTACATCAAACGCGTCTGGAGCGGTGCCCCCAGCGAGTACATGATAGAGCAGATCCTGAAAGACGTAATCGAGTAGAAACTACTGTACTGCAGCCTTTTTCTGGGTTGCAAAGATATCTTCGTATTCTTCTTTGCTGATGCGTGCGTAACCGGTGGTGATGCCACCGAATTCGTAGTAGGCGGAGTCGCCCTTGACGCTCATGCAGTAAGGCATGTCGAGCGAGTTCTTTCCACAAAGCTTGCCGTCTTGGATGGTGGCGCTCAGGTCGCCGTTCACGTTGCGGATGGTGTAGTCCTGGTTGTTGTCGGTCAGGACTTCAAAAATCATATTGGCTTCGCCTTTCCAGCAACCGGTATAGTTGGCACTATTGTTGCCGCAGCCGAAAAGGAACATCGAGGAAATAAGTGTTGCGGAAATAAGAATTGCTTTCTTCATGTCCATAAAATAGTATTTTTGAATGCGAGAAAATGCAATTTTTTGTTAAACATTTGTATTTGTTGGCCCCGATTCTTGCCCTGTCTGCTCTTTTCGGTGTTTACAAGTTAATTCAGGCGAATAGCCGCCCGATTCCGAAGTACGAGCCGCAGCAGTTCGAGGAAACTTGGTCTGCCGAAGAATACATGCGCCATTTGAACCTTAAGCCCTTTAACCAGCGTGAGGTCCATCGGTTGCTCCTCAAGCGAACCCGCCAGAAAGAAGGCGTTTATCTGGAAAGCCTGCTTCCAGCCATGGATACGGCGGGTATCGAGGTTGTCCATTGCTTCCATAAGGTAATGGGCGATGACTATGTTCCCGTGATTACGAGTGGTAACGACTATCCGTACCATAAGCCGAATTCGAAGCATTACAAGAACGCGGCGATGGATTTCCGCATCAACGACGTTCCTATGACGAAGCGTCGCGAAATTGTCGAGATGATTCAGGATCGATTGGGCGAACGCTTCAGGGTGCTTTGGGAAAAGGGCGAGATGGAGCACCTCCATGTCGAAATGAACGACTGATTTGTTTTTGGGGAATACTAAAAATCTTGTATTATACGGTTTGTATAATTTAAGAGGAAATTTTTGTAAATAATATGTGAAATTTGCGATTTTGCATTAAAATTCTAAATTATGTATAATTTGCGTGTTGACTGGGTGACTCAAATTAGATATATTCCTGAGTATGAAATCGGTGTTTGAATACAAAGACTATCACCTCTTTATGCAGGATTATTACGACGAACGCAAGCGTCTCGGTGCGTTCTCGTGGCGCGAATTCTGCAAGAGCGCCGGCTTTACTTCGCCGAACTTCTTGAAGCTGGTGTGCATGGGCCAGAGCAAGCTTAGCAAAGTCAAGGTTGACGATGTTGCGAAGGCGATGGGCCTTGTGGGCGACGAGGCGGATTATTTCCGTGAAATGGTTACGTTCTGCAATGCCGAAAAGGATGATGCCAAGAAGGCGGCCCTCCTCGAAATGCAGAGGATTGCGTTGGAGCACAAGGTGCGTGTGGTCGATAGCGATGCGTTCCAGTATTATGAATCCTGGAAGTACCCAGTGCTTCGTGAACTCGCCCCGATGATGCCGGGGGCCTCTCCCCGCGATTTGGCCGATGCGTGCAAGGAACATGTGTCTGCCGAGGAAGTGCGCGACGTGTTGAATTTCTTGGTGAAGGCCGGTTTCCTGAAAAAGGATGGCGAAAAGGTCTATTCGCAGACGGAACAGACCGTAATAGGCTCCAAGGAAGCGCTTCCTATTGCTATTCGTGCCATGCATAAAGAAATGGCGAACATGGCCGCCCGCGCCGTAGATCGCTATTCCGCAAACGAGCGCCATTTTACAGGCGTCACGCTCAGCGTAAATCAAGAGGCGAGCGAACGGATTGCCAAAGAACTGGACGCCTGCTGCAGAAAGGTACTTGCGATTGCGAACGAATACAACGACCAAGATCGGGTCTGTAGAATCAATTTCCAGTTTTTCCCTGTCACCGAAAAAATCAAAGAGGTGCATCATGCTTAAGAAGTTTGCTTTTGTCGTTACGACGTTTTCGTTTGCCTTTATGGCGGCCTGTACCGACGATTCTGCGAGCGGTTCTTTGGCCGGCGGTACAATCGATCCCAATACGATTGCGGAGGGCAGCAGTTCGTCTAGTGTACCAGATGAGCGACCGATAGGAACGAGTTCGTCCAACGCTGTTGATACCGTTGCGGTATCCAGTTCGTCTGTAAAGATAATTGTTGAAGAATCTAGCTCGTCGTTTGTAGATTCAAAGGAGGTGAGCAGCAGCTCGATTGAAGATAAAGACATTTTGCCGGATCCGATACCCGAGTCTTCTTCTGCGGAGAGGATTCCGGAACAGTTGGCTAAGGAAATCGTTGCGGAATGTCGTGATGATATGGATAAGAACGATGATGCTAACCAAAACGAGGCTGTAGATGGTCCAGGCGGAAAACTTCCTGTGGTATATCAAATTGATGGTGAAGACGGCTTTGTGACCTATTTGGTAGAAACAGTTCTTTTGCCGTGTGGGATTGTCCTGGAGAGCATTACGGTGTCTGTCGAAGATGATACTTTATTCGTGAACCTCCGTCAATCTTCACATTTCCCGGTTACTAACTGCATCTGCGATACACGAGTTTCGTTCAAAATTGAGAAGGATGACCGCTTCACTCAGGCGACTCATTTGGTGATGAACGACGATCGTTATCTTGTTTACAAAATCATTTCGGAAAGGCGAAAATAAATCTAAGGAGGATGAACATGAGAAAACAAAAAGTTTTTACAGGTGTTGCAGCTGCGTCGATCACGCTAGCGCTCTCGTTCGCGCTTCTCGCTTGCGGCGACGATTCCACGTCGACGGCGCCCGAGCCCGTTGCTGGCGGAAACAGTTCCATGGTGGAGGAGTCGTCTTCTAGCGAACTTCCTCCTGATACGACCTGCTGCAAGGTGATGCTTTCTTCGTCCAGCGAGGAACAGAGTCCGTCTTCGGTGTCATCGTCTTCGAACTTTGATGTTCCCCTGTCGAGCGAGACTTGTTGTATTGATCTTTCGTCTTCTTCGCAAGGAGAAAAAATCGTACAGCGAATTGACGATATTTTTGGAACATGCAACGATAAAAAGGGAGACCCCATGCTAGATGCGGCTTTGCCTCCTATAGCCTATATGGGTTACGTAGACGGAGACGATTCGGCAACGGTCGTTGTCGAGAATGTGTCGATGAATTGTAGGTCTATCAGCGGAACGGTGAGTATCATAAGGAAACCGAATGTCGGAAACCTTCACCTCTCGGCATCTGGTGATACTCTTTATATGATACAATATTCGCTTGATACCGTCAGTGCAGAACCGGATTGCATTTGTGATTCCCGACTGATTTTTAAGGTGAAGGCTGATCCTGCAATCATCAATGCCACGGTATTCGTTGCTGTTAGAGACGGTGATTATGGCAACAGAATGGAAATTATTAAGGCGTTTCCACCTGATGAACAGGAACCGCGGGATTCTATTCCTGCCGCGCAGGATAGTGTTCCCGAATTGACCCCGACGGATTTGGAATTGAAGGGGTTTGAAAGAGGTAAATGCATGAATGATGATCTTGCTGCCAAGCCAGTTGCAAAGTCTGCCGCTACCGAACTCCCCGAAGCAAGGCTGATTACTTACATGAACGGCGAAACTGTCTTGACTTTGGAAAACGTGACGGATTATTGCGGAATAGATGCGAAGGTTTCACAGAAGATGTCCGGCGATACTTTGATGCTGGCTTATTACGACCAGACTAATGTGACCAAGTGTATCTGCAACTTTGATAAAATCGAATTCCTGATTGAACCGGAAAATGCGGCGGCCAGATACGTCAAGTTCAAGGATGTTCTGTACTGGGTCAATGAGATTATGTACGAAGTTGACCCTAATTGGAAAGGGTAATTACTCCTTGCTACTCACGAAAAAACAGGTGCCCCGAGCGGGACACCTGTTTTGCTATATCCGGAAAAACGGAGCTTATTAGTATTGCGAAAATGAAAGAGGTGAGCGAGACGTGCTCACCTTTGGAGCTGTAGCATGTCTGTGAGCAACAAACGCCTCGTATTAACGAGGCGTGGTTGCGAGAGCGAGGCGATATCACATTTTTAATCTGCGATAGAGCCGAACGGTCTCATTAGTACAACAGGGCGAATACCATGCCGGGGCGGAAGTACTTACCGGCGGTGTACTTCAGTGCTGTGCTGTGGAGCAGCATGAA